>JAANMY010000624.1_pt1 | contig 48806 bp, 41 predicted proteins | sample 7279691 | NCBI WGS metagenome assembly JAANMY01 (sample SAMN14094543, study PRJNA606508) | bioreactor metagenome | isolation source: A lab-scale SPAN reactor treating ammonium-rich wastewater day 388 | place: Ireland: Galway | collected 2018-02-07 | reverse complement strand
TAGGAATTTTATTGACGCAAAATTATTGCTACATATTTGGTACAAAAAAAGCAAAAGAAATAAGAGGCGTTTATCACCAAATAAGAAGTAGATTTGTAGTTAATGGATTTATTTTGATTAGTTTATGTGCCACAGTTCTACTTTTTGTAAAAGGCGGTATTCCATTATTATCAAAAAATATTAATGAAGCAAAATTAAAGTTTTTCTCTGGTAGTGGTTATCTAAATGTATTTTTTATGGGATTAACAGTATTCTCCCTCGCTATGTTATATGATGCATGCGTAACAAACACGAAGAAAAGATTTTATTATTCAAATTTATTAGCTATTATAATTGTGATTTTTCTGATGATTACCGGGTACCGTGCCAAAACCCTTATTTTCATTGGTGAATATATATCTTTATTTCTTTTTATCAAGAGACGAACGCTCTCTTTCAGATGGTTTATTATATTTTGCTTTATTATTATCTCATTTATCGTTGTTATTGGTGCTTATAGAAGAGGTTCTATTGATGCTACATCTATAATTACAGAAACAGGCATTGCTGTGGCAGCGCGACCTGCTATGTTTGAAATGATTACTCGTAATTTTAACGAGTCTAAATATTTTTATGGTACAAGGTATTTTTATGATTTAAAGAAATTGCTTCCAGGATCGCAGACTGGCGCAAATATTGATCTTAAATATGAGATTTTTTCAAATGCAGATAAAATGCCAGAACTTGCTGGTGTAACACCGAGCATTATTGGAGAGGCGTATATGAACTTTGGTCCAACTAGCATTTTTTGGATAATGTTCATCTTGGGAGTCTTTATCGGCCTAGTTTATAAACATATGAAACGAAAACCCTCGTTTATGTTATGTATATTCTATTTTACACTTGTTTTTGGTATGACAGGTGCCGTTCAATCGGGGGTTGGAACCGTAATGGTACACTTGATTTATAAATGGATATGGATATTAATTATTGGATTCTTTTATGAAAAAAGGGTTTATTTTAATTCAATAGAGGATAAGATTTTATGAAATTTGTATACAAAATCTTTGCAATATTTATATCAATCAATGTTCTTTTTACGCAATGGAGTATTTTATCTGCTCCTGCAGATAACCATAAAACTCGTCAGATTCCAATAGGAATCATGTCATTCGGTTGGGGGAAAAATTTTCTAGATACAAAATCTCTTGACCTGCCATATATTTCAGGTATGACAGCATATTTTGGATGGGGTGATTTAGAGACAGAAGATGGTAAATACGATTTTAGTGCTATTGACACATTAATTGTATTAGCAAAGACCAAAGGTAAGATTATAAATCTTGGATTTTATCCCGGAGCTAATGCCCCCGAGTGGTTGTATCAAAGAGGAGTTAAATCATTTTCGTGGATGCGTAAACTTAAAGAAGATCAGGCAAGGTCGAGAGGAGAATTTCTTCAAAGAAAATCTCCTCTGCCATGGGATCCCATTTTTATAAAATACTGGAAAAGGTTTATTTCAAAGGCAGCAGAAAGGTACAAAGATGAATCAACAATTGGTTATATTTCACTTACAGGACCAGTTATAGATGAACTTGCTACAGGTATTTTATTAAAGGATAATAAAGATTGGAATCGATTTGTTAGTAGTGGCTATACATACGATAAGGTATTAAATTCATGGATAGAAATTATTGAGCATTTTCAAAAAGTTATGCCAAGTAAACGTTTGGTTTTAGCTATTGGACCTACAAGACCTGGAGATTCGGATGTTAGTCGATCCAGGGATATTGTTGAATATATTATTAAGAGGAAATACACAAATATTTCTTTTTTGTGTGTATTTCTTAATAATACTTGGTTCTTAAAAGGAGGTGGTGCTGCGAATATTCGCAAACTTCTTAAAGAGGCAAAGGTAAATGGTTTTACTTTTGGTTATCAAATGGCTCAATCTGCACACAGAAATGCGACATGGGTAAAGGGAAATGCTATCGTCAAAAGTTTAAGAAAATCTTTAGAAATTGGTATTGCTGATGATCCTTCATGGATTGAGGTTTGGCACGATGATATTATCGATCCTAGTAAAAGAAAAGAGGGAATTCCTAACAGTAAATATATCGATGACCTGAAATGGGCATATGGAGCATTGCTGAAAAGCAAGAGATAAAATCTAAGAAATTATCTGAAAAGCTAAGGAATCAGACTAAACAGGATATAAGATGGCAAACTAACAGAAAAACATATTGCTCGCTTTCTTCTGCCTTTTGTGCCAAGTATAAGCAGCTCAATCTTCTAACATAAAATTTTAGCCGGCGCTAAGCGACTCCAATGCTTTTCAAAAAAATTTGTGTTTTCCTTCAGATACTATTGAGCCTGATCATTGTGCATACCCCATTCGTTCCATAGTTTCATTAAAAAGAGGCTGTATTACAGGATGCAAGTTAAAAAATTTTCGCGTTGAAGTAGGATGTAGCGTTTTTGTTGCATACTCAAAAAAAATATCGTCAGGAGGCAATTCACAGAAATCGATTATAGATGTCAATATATCACTGGAATGCTGTGTAAGATCTTCATAGCGTACCATCTGTACGGAATCAGGATATTTTCCTAGGAGAGAAAGACCTTCTCTCATGGTTAATATCCATTCTACTGCAGCCATATCAGTGTGATTTTGAAAATTTTTGACAACCTCCTGAATTTGTGAAAATGCAGGATCGTTCTCGATAAGCTGATTTACCAACAGATGCCACTTTCGCTTATTCATGCCCCACCAATCATGCTTTACACCATCAATCACAACACCCATGTTTTCCGACCATCCTTCTATTGATCGACACGTATCCCAACCATTACGTACTAAAAATAAAAACTTAGCATCGGGAAAGAGTGCCTTTACAAAAGGCACTCTAAATATTAGCTCAGGATATTTATCCACAACCCTATGAGAAAACGTTGCTGTAAGATAAACGCCATAAATACGGTGAATCAGGCTTTTCATTTCTTCGTTCACATTTCTCTCACTAAGACGATAATATGCAATATCTTTGCTATAATTTCCTATTAGATCTTCATAAGGATATATAAAATGCCAAATTGCTTTAGGCTCATTGAGAAATCCCACATCTCTGTGCATAGATAATATCATCCCTAAAACTGTTGTTCCGCTTCTTCCGGTACCCACTATAAATATGGGTTTTTTTACTTTTTTTAATTGGGGAAGGGTTTTCTCTAGAGAAAAAAGTGCAAAAACCAAAGGGTTTATCCATCTTCCTCTTGTTGTCAAAGGACGCCCCTCAAATAATAAATAGCTTATTAAACGTGATACTGATTTAGCTGGGCGTAATTTTATATAAAGTTGATCCATCTGAGCAATCATGTAAAGTTTCCTTCTTGATATCTATCGTAAATAACTTAAACGAATCCTTAAGTTCTCCCTTAGTATACGGGAATAATAACCTACCAGACCATTCTTTACTAAAAGAGATAAGATATTATTTATTGTGACCACTTTTTATAATTTTATCTGCTCAAACGCCTCTTTATTGTCTCCCTTATATTTCTCATTCTCTTAAAATTCAATACAAACGCTAATGATAATTTTATACATAAGGAAAATATATAATAAAACACCCTTAATACATTTGGACTTACTTTTAAGAGAGTATAACCATGCCTTTCCATTACAGAACCTGAAATTTTTTGGCATAAATATATTTCTGCCGAGTTTAAACCACCTTTTTGCCAACTTTTTGCCCTGTGTTTATTGATACCTTTCTTCTCAGGATTATCAAATCCACTAGAGGAACCTATTTGAGGAATGTCAAGAAGGCTTTTATTAAAAGATATCCCAAGAAATTGAGAAATTTTACAGACTTCAGCTTCTGAATTTTCAAGTAAATCTTCAAATCGTAAAGAAAATACACGCTCATTTTTTGAATATTTATCTGCTACACTAACTGCTGCATTCCAAAGTTTGCTAATAGTTACAGGATGATAATTCACCCAGGAACGAAATGCTTCCCTTATCGGTATTTTTTTCGCACCTAAAAAACGACGCTTCCACTTCCATTTTTGTGATAATAGTACATCACGAGGATCTCTTACCATATTAATTATTTTGGCATAAGGATAAAGTTCTAAAATTTCACTGATATAAAAAACATTACGGGGCGTTTGTTCACAAGAAATTTTCTTGTTATTTTTGCATGTTTCATAGCGAAGAAAAGCACTAAAGACTTTTGCAGATGTCAGTGCATCATTTTTTATTTCATTAATAATTTCATTTGCCTCTTCAAGAAAAAGGTTTGGGTTAACCTTACAAAAATAACCTTTTCTCTGGATACTAAATAGGCGTGCCCCTAATTTTATTGCATCATGAGCCAATAATATATGGTTTTTATCATGAACAGACCATAGTTGCTCAAAGAAATGAAGTTCATGAAATGTAAATACATCTGTATGATTTCCCAATATTCGACCCATCATGGTTGTGCCACTACGACTATTTCCAACAATAAATATACCAAGATTATCTAACATAGTAAGTCTGTCTATTTCTTTATTGATAAACATTTACATTATTTCATTATAAACTTCTGTCAATTTTTTGTAATAAATTCCCTTATCAAAATGCGTTTTCGCATATCCTCTGGCTGCATATGATAATTCTTTATATCTGTCTTCAGAAATAGTTTCTGCTAATTTAACAGTTTCTATTAAAGAATTGATGTTTTTACTCTCAAAAAGAAATCCATTCATTTTATCCTGCACTAATTCCGGTATTGCACCAATTTTTGATGCCAAAACTGGTCTTCCGCATGCAAAACCCTCTACGATATTTAAACCGAATGTTTCGTACCATTCCGATGGAATTATTACATATTTAGAATCTCTAATTACTTCAAATAACTCTTGCCCTGTTAAATAACCGACTAATTCTGCATTAATATTATTTTCTTGTATATATTTTATTATTTCATTTTTAAGATCACCATTTCCTACTATCTTAAGTTTAATATTTGGAAGATATTTCCAGGCTTTCAATAAGGTTAAAATACCTTTTTCCCTTGATAGTCTTCCAAAATACAGATAGTAATCTCCTTGCAAATGCATTGGAGTATATTTCTCCATATTTACAAAGTTATATATTTGGATAGTTTTATCCCTTAGCTGAGGTTTATACTGCAAGTGTTTATCCATGAGAAATTTACTTACCATAATAAATTTATCTATGTATCTCTCATAAGGAAAGTACTTATCTCGTATATAACATTCTAAGGCAGAAATAGAACTATAGGTTAAACTACTTCTATTGCATTTCCTTACAACACAGTGATAATAATTACCGGTCGCACATTTTTCACAAATCTTACCTTCATCATTAAGAAAAGTATACATCGGGCAAAGCATTTTATATTCATGAATAGTCATTACCACTGGTACATTATATCTTTTTAATACCGGAAGGATCGACGAAGTAAGCCTCCCATAAAATATATGAAGGTGTGCAATATCAGGTTTTTCCTTTTTTATTAAATCCTCTAATTTATATTTTGCTTCCTTTGAATAGATAAATTTGTAGATAAAATTATTTTGGATAAAATTTCTACCAAAGTAATTTGATGGCTCAATGAAATATCCTTTACAAGGACTTTCCAAGGCCTCCTTATCATTGACACTAAAATGAATAACTTTATGCCCATTTTCCTCTAATAATCTTGAGGTCTCAAAATATACTCTTTCCGAACCCCCTTTTACATAATGATAATTATTAATTTGCAAGATCTTCATTCAAAATTAACTACCCTTAAGCAATAATGAAAGACCTTTCTCATGAAAATGTAATCATCTATCTACTGTATGTGCTTCTCAAACCGAAAAATTGTTACTTGTTGATACTCTCCTATCTTACGAATGTTCTGAGCCCCTGCTGATTGGAGAGTCTTACTTAAAGGCTCGTAAAAAAAAGTAATCTGAGCGCCTTTCGCAGGCACAGATTCATAACCTGAGATAATTCCATATCTCATTGCCAGAGCAACTATTTTCTGAACAAACGCTTTGTATTCATTGCAGGATGGTAAATGAATCAATACGTCAAATGATATGGCAATATCTGCTGGTGATAGATCCATTTCCAAAAAATTTCCTGAAATAAAATTTCTGTTAGAGTAAGCAATACGATTATGTTCTATCACTACCTTTGAAATATCCAGACCAGTATAATTTTTAGCAGGCAATACAGAACTTACTTCCATATCGCCACAACCTATATCTAATACAGATTCAGGTTTAATCTGATCAACAATCTGCTGTAAAAGTTCCCGTTTGTATTTCTTCGTTTCACCGCGAGAACCAATTCCTGAACCAAGTTCTTTATTTTTTAAATAACGATGATCCCAAAAATCTCTGTTATTAAAATTTCTTCGTACTAAACCTGTTTTTATTTTAAATTCCATTACAATATCTTTTATCATATTACGTACCCAATTTGTCTTATTATGAGATCCCTCTTTCTGATGTAATTCTATCATAATCACGTTTTCCTTTCTTCATCCATCATTCTAGAAGATACATTATCGCAATGCCACGGGGTTGATCTACCAATCAATTTCTCTAATTTATCAATTTCTTCCTTATAATAATCCTTGATAAATATTTTAATTTTTGGAGGAATTACAATCTTGTCGGAAAAATTCTTGTTTAAGGAAAAATACAAAGGTTCTATAAGCAGCCGAAATCTTCGCAGACTTCCGTGGATTATCGGCTTATTATGAGTATAACTGCGTACATAAAATCGAAATCTCTTATATATTCCATGCAATTTAGGATTCTTCATCGATTCGGTACGATTGAATACTTTAAAATCATAATCTTCATAAAATTCAGGACTGATTTCAGCAAAAGAACTAACAGACTTAACAATAGCCAACGGATCTTTCACCAACTCCTCGTAAAAAATAATCTGAATTCGATCTCTACCAAATAAATCAAAATAAGGATTCAAATAGACGGAGTATCGTCCCTGCTCAAGAGAGCGCATATGTTGTTCTCCTTTTTCACTGGTAAGCTGCTTCTCTATATATTCTTCAAGGGTAACATCTCCAGAAATTTGCCCATTCTGTTGAGCAAATTTATACCATGAAATAATTCTTGAAAAAGGCTCACGTAAAACAAATACAAGTTTAACTTTCGGGAGAGAGTTTTTGATTTTCTGTGAAGTACCTGATGAATATAAATAATCTGGGGTAGCTTCTAATTGTAATTTCGAATCATCACCATGATTGAAATACTCTCCGTATTTATCCATTCCATCCTCATATCGGTACTTAGACTTTACGGGATAGTCCAGATCTAAAAAAAATCGTGTTTCTTTCGCACTTGCAGCACAAACATCAGGATGGTCCGCAAGATATTTAAATAATGATGTTGTTGCGGCTTTGGTTGTACCACCAATAATGAGGAAGCGCCGATCTCTTATATTGAGTTTTACTTTCATATCTTAAACTTATTCTTATTTATATTTGGAATATACAAAGTAACTATATTCATATATGATTTAATATATACCACTGAGCTTAAATTCCAAAAGATTACAGCAATCATACTTGCGAAGGCTGCTCCGTTTATTCCATACCTTGGTATTAAAATAGCATTCAAAACAATATTAAGTACTGTAGCTATTAGCATTATATTTTGAAAAACTTTTTGCTTTCCTGTCATTTGGAGAACAACTCCTACGGAACCAGAAATAGCATTTATAAATTGTCCTATAGTTATAAATAATAAAACATATGAACCTGTTTTGAACTCTTCTCCAAAAAAACCAAGAATAAATGATGGGAAAAGAAGAATAACGAGCAAAATAGGGAAAGAAGTCCAGAATATAAGTTTTGTCGATTGTTTTACTACTCTGCTAAGACCTTTTATATCTCCCTTTCCATAGAATTCTGCAAACTTTGGCGCTGCTATGCTATTGATAGCAAATAAAGTAATAGCTGTAAAGTTTGCAATTTTTAAGGCGACGTTATAAATCCCAACTTCAATTTCTGTTCTAAAAATTCCCAGCATAACGGTATCAGTCCATTGTATAACTAATAACATTGAGCTTGATAACAACATCGGAAGAGAGATACTCAGTATATTATTATACTTCATTGAATTTGCCATCTTATACTTAAAGATATCTACATGCTTAAACCATACGATTATACTTATAATAGATAGAATTATTATTCCTATAACATGGGCAATAACAGGCACTCGCATGTCTTTCGAAAAAAAAATGGCAATACCTATGATCATAGACGCAAAAAGTGGTATGGCCATATTTTTGAAAATTGTATAAGCAACTATTTTTTTTAATCCTCTCAAACTTTCTGCATGTAAAAAAAGTATAGCAAACGGAAGAATTGCTAAGGAAATTATCTGGAAGTATGATGATAAATGTGGTTTTCTAAAAATATAATGAGATAGAAAAGGTGAGAAACAAAAAAGTAAGAAGCTGAGGATAAGAGATGTAGGAATTAAAAGCCTTAAAGTTTTTACATACACTTCTTTTACAAGAGCCCATTGATTCTTCGATGAGTATTCTGCTACAAATTTTAAAGATACGGTATCAAGTCCGAGTCTGCCAATTACTGAGCTAATTAATAAAACCGTTTGAGACAGAGCAAATAGGCCCATAGCTTCAGCACCATAATTCCTGGCAACCAGTAACGCAAAAATGTAGCCAGTACCCATACCCAGTATACGAATAATAAAGGATATTGAGCTACCTTTAAGAAGCTCCTTGAGATGTATGTCAAAATGAGAAGGTAAAAAAGGAAGATAGTGAGAAAGCTTTTTATAAATATGAGAAAGTAAGAAAGTAATGCCGAATGATGTAGTTTTATTCATTCTTCTTCTATCCTGAGGACTCCTTTCTTCTTTATTCTTACTTCTATTTTATAATTTTTATCTGTTTTTTTCATGTAGCTCATAGTTGTTCTTTGAAAAGACAATAAACCATGGATTTACAAGACTCTCTTTATTGTAACGTAAAGACATATCAGTTTGAAACTCCATCACCTTACCGCCTGCCCCCTCTACTATTGCCTGCCCTGCCGCAGTGTCCCACTCCATAGTTGGACCAAACCTTGGATAGATATTGGCTTTTCCTTCTGCAATTAGACAAAATTTTAATGAACTACCTACAGTGACAAGTTCCATTTCCCCATATTCTTGTTTTACTGCATGTATGTAATCTTCGGTTTCTTTCGAGAGATGAGAACGGCTGGCAACTATAGTTATGGGCAAGGTATTATTTGTGAATGGTGGAGATCCTTTCATGATGGGAAGTTTTTGTGATATTTTTTTTAAAATCTCAATACTTTCTCTATTTGCGATATTTATTTTCTGACCATGTGCCGCATCATCATAATCTGATAATTTATAGGCTCCTATACCTTCTGCAGCAAAATAAAATACCTTTAAAACCGGGGCATAAATAATACCAAGAACTGGTTTCCCATTGTGTATGAGCGCAATATTTACCGTAAATTCACCATTTCTTTTGATAAATTCTTTCGTTCCATCAAGTGGATCAATGAGCCAGAAATATTCCCAGTTCTTTCTTTCCTCATAAGGGATGTCTTTACCCTCTTCGCTGAGTATATGACCAGTGATGTATGCCTTCTGATTGGTAAGTTGCGATACATGCTTCGCAATAATCTCATGAGAGCGCTTATCTGCTATCGTTAAAGGAGAATTGTCCTCTTTTTTCTCAACAGAAAAGTTTGAATTATAGACCTCTAAGATAGCATCGCCTGCTTCTTTTGCAGCTAACAAGGCAGCAATAAGGTTTTGTGCATATTTATCATTATTCATGGTATTTGCGGTTTCTCTTGAAAGTTTATCCTGGATTCAAAAACAAAATTTTTATCAGCATCTTTTAACAGAGGAAGTTTGTGATCTTTCTTTGAAATGACCGGATTTTCAACAGGCCACTTAATGCTAATGTCCGGATCATTCCAGATAATTCCTCTGTCATTCTCAGGGGAATACTCTTTTGTACATTTGTAGATAACATCTGCAGTATCACTCAACACTACAAACCCATGAGCAAATGCAGGTGGAATGTAAAGCATACGATTATTTTCTTCAGAAAGCTCCATTCCAATCCATTGTCCAAAAGTAGAAGACCCTTCTCTTATGTCTACTGCTACATCAAAAATCTTCCCTCTTAAGCATCGCACTAATTTACCCTGCGCTCTTGGGTTTTTCTGGTAATGAAGTCCCCGGAGGACATTCTTTTTTGATTTTGTATGGTTGTCCTGGACAAAAGATTCTTCTATACCAAACTGAGCAAAATCTGAATACTTATAAACTTCTATGAAGCATCCCCTTTCATCGTGAAACACTTTTGGCTCAATGAGTATAATCTCAGGTATCGATAATCGCTTAAAATGAAAAGGCATTGATTATTCCTCTATAAAACACCACAAAGCACACGAAGAACACGAAGTAAAAATTTATAAAACAAATCTTTTAATTCCATTTTTTAATATTTTTTCATTAAAGTTCATGAGCAGACCTATCCTTATTTTTGCAAGTTTCATATAAGTTAATAGTTGTGCTTCATGAATGGGGTGTACTTCATCAACACTTTTTAACTCCACTATCAATTTATTCTCTATTAATAAATCTATACGATATCCACAGGAAACGCTTATCTCTTTATACTGTACTGGTAATTCTACCTCTAATAGGAATTTAATTTGTATCTGGCTTAATTCATAAGCAAGGCACTGTTTATAAGTATTTTCTAACAGACCGGGCCCTAATTCTTTATGAACTTCGATTGCTAAACCAATTACCCTGTTAGACAGATTATCAAATTCCATAAATAAGAGTTTTCTTCGTGAACTTCGTGTTCTTCGTGGTTTTAATTAAAATTCAATAGTATGATTTACTTCGCTATATTTAAAAGATACTGTCCATAACTATTTTTCTTTAAAGGTTCAGCAAGTCTCAATAACTGTTCTTTATCTATGTAGTTCAGTCTATATGCAATCTCCTCTATACACGCTATCTTCATTCCCTGCCTCTTTTCTATGGTTGCTATAAACTCTCCGGCCTCCAGAAGACTTTCAGGTGTCCCGGTATCAAGCCATGCATAACCCCTTCCAAGAAGCTCAACCCTGAGACTGCCCCTTCGGAGGTACTCTTTATTTACATCTGTTATTTCGAGCTCCCCTCTCCATGAAGGCGCAATATTCCTGGCTATTTCAATAACTGTATTATCGTAAAAATACAGCCCTGTAATTGCGTATCTTGATTTTGGGGACGTGGGTTTTTCCTCTAAGGATATAGCCACCCCATTTTTATCAAACTCAACTACCCCATACCGTTCCGGATCATTTACATAATATCCGAATATCGTTGCTCCTTCTTTCATAGATACATCCTGAACAGTTTTTTTTAGCAAGTCAGTCAGGCCGTGACCATAAAATATATTATCTCCCAGTATGAGGCACACGTCATCACTGTCAATAAATTCCCTGCCAAGTAAGAAGGCTTCAGCAAGTCCATTCGGGTGAGGTTGTTCTTTGTATGAGAAACGTAAGCCTAAATGAGAGCCATCGTGGAGTATTTCACGAAATTTGTGGAGATCATGAGGTGTGGAGATGATTAAGATTTCCTTTATACCCGCAATCATCAGGACAGATAAAGAATAATATATCATTGGCTTGTCATAAATCGGTAAAAGCTGCTTACACACAGCCAACGTTACCGGATATAACCGTGTACCACTACCACCCGCTAAGATAATGCCCTTCATAAGTATTGTTTATAATCTTTTTCTTTACATGTAATATTTAGGAATTTCTCCAGCACAGGCTCGCGTCTGTATGATACCGACACTAATCACTGACACTGAAAAGTTATCAAAGGCCTGATGTAAAATTTAAAGGTAGTTGATATACCATAAAAATTTTTGAAAATCAAGAATAAACAAAAACGAGGTGATGCATATCTTATCATGGGATATATGATAATTGATTAGTTTTACTGTTGCGAAGCTGATAAAACATCTTATAATCAGGAATACATAACTCTTATTTTATAATGAATGTTCAGGAATTTCAAGCGTGTTGCCTCCCCCCGAATCCTCCTTACTGAGGGGTACAGGCACTGTCTCCCTCTGGCGGGGGCGAAGGGGCGTATGCATCAAGCTAAGAATAGTGTTCCATGAAAAAAGAGGCTATCCTCCTGGAAAAAGAGCAAGGTGTGTCCTTATTCCCCTCTAATCCCCCCTACCCCCCTTTAAAAAAGGGGGAACAAGGGATTTCCCCCTTTTCTAAATGGGGATCAAGGGGGATTATAGGTGGCTTATTATTCTTCACCATTTACCTAATTTTAGCTTGTGCATATGCCTCTAACCTCCCTTTAGAAAAGGGAGGAAAGCAAGGAAGGGTTTTTTCTTGAGAAAAGTTTGTCTGATCAAACATATCAAACTTTTCTCCATTTCTAAAGGGAAACGAAGGGGATTATGCATTTCCCCCTTTTTTAAAGGGGGACTAAGGGGGATTAGGGCGGTTTGTTATTCTCCACCGTTTACCTATTTTTGCTTGATGCATATGGGATTTAGGGTTGGGTAAATCGGGAGAGAACCAACCTCTTCGTCCCATCCAAGGGGAACTGAAGGTTGGGTAAAAAAAAATTCGCTGGGTTTTGCCTTTTAAAACCCGACCTGGTTTAAACGTTTAGGGAATTCCAACGTTCTGTTGTATGTTGTAGGGGCAAGTTTAAAACCTGCCCCTACTTGTGTTCACTCTTGCCTTGTAGATTTAAAACGTTTGTGTTTATTTTCCGTTTGCCCGAACACAAGGTTCGCCCCTACGCCGGTGTTATAAATTTGAAAAAAATTAACTTCTATGAGACAACTTGAACTTACAGAAAAAAATCTCAACAACAATATCCTTACATTAAGTGTTCCTGTAGCCATTGAAAACATTCTCCATATGGGTGTTTTTCTATCAGACACGATCATGGTAAGCCGGTTGGGAACTGACGCTATTGCTGCAGTGGGTTTGGCAGGTACTCTTTTCTTCATTATCTCTATGGTCTTCTCTTCCTTCAATGTTGGCACAACAAGTATCGTAGCAAGACATGTAGGCGCAAAAGAACATGAGCAAGCCCGGATGGTCGGAGGTCAATCCATACTTATGTCACTCATTACCGGTATAATAGTCACGCCATTCCTGCTGCTTTTTGCAAAAAAAATATTAATTCTCATGAGCGCAGAACCAAACATCGCAGCCCTTGGCAGCGACTTTCTTCAAATTATCACGGCATTCCTTGTATTTCGTCTGATTACTCTTACCGGTAGCGGGATTCTGCGGGGAGCGGGTGATACAAAAACTCCCATGAAGATAACCCTTATTGTTAATTGTATAAACATTCTGCTCAATTGGCTATTAATCTTTGGTATAGGACCTTTTCCGGAACTCGGTGTTACCGGAGTCGGATGGGCCACAGCCACCGCTTATACTATAGGCGCCATATTACTCTGTATAAGGCTCTTTGCAGGAAGGTATACTCCGCATATCTCTCTTCGTCATGTAGCACAAATCAATTACCACGCGCTTCAAAGAATTATCCGTATTTCTGTTCCTGCTGCTATTGATGCCGTTCTGACACAGACAGGATTCCTGTTCTTTACAAAGATTGTCGCTCTCCTTGGCACGGCGCCTCTGGCTGCGCATCAAATTGCCGTTCGGATTGAAGCGATGTCCTTTATGCCTGGATTCGCCCTGGCAGTCTCTACAGCCACGCTCGTTGGTCAGAGTCTCGGAAGAAAGAATGTAAATCTTGCACTGCTCAGCATGAGACGCAGTTGCTATTTTGCCCTAATTTTAATGGGGTCATTTGCCTTCATTTTTCTTATATTTCCTCAGCAGATAGCTATGATATTCAAACCTGAAGCCAGGGTGCTCTCATTGTCAGTAGCTTGTATCATGGTAGCCGCCATTGAGCAACCTGCCCTCGCTATCTATATGGTATACGCCGGCGGGCTTCGCGGAGCGGGTGATACGATAAGTCCCATGATCATAACTATCGTAGGCACTTTATGTTTCCTCGCCCCTCTTGCCTATTTTTTTGGCATCACACTTGGCTGGGGATTAGCTGGTATATGGTTTGGTTCTGCCCTGGACTGGATTGGCCGTGCTGTCGCTATTTATATTCTCTATAGAAGGGGCAGATGGAAGAGGATTTATGGGTAAATAAAAGAAAGAACAACAAGCATATGAATCGATAATAAGTTTCTCCGGGACTGTGTGTTTTCGCTTGACTTGTAATGAAAAAGGTATTAGCATAATTTCATAAGTTAATGAGAACTTCGGCAACCAGGTAACATGCAGGGCAAGACTTTAGCCTTTCATCCCCGCCTGAGTGCGCATGGGGATAGCAAACCTAAAGGTTTGCCCTACAGAATTGGAATCCCTATAACAGGAAAATATAACATCTTTCATTTGTGAGCGTTGGATATGCCTTTGAAGTATTTCAGGAAAAATAAAACTTTAGCGAACAACGTGTTTATTTCTGTCCTGCTTCCCTATCTCCTCCTGTGTCTAACGATAGGAGGCTTCCATGATAGCATCTTTACCACCCCACATTGTACCCATACCCAACAATCAGCAACTAACGATACAGATACTACACAAATTGGGATCTGTGAGGATGCGTCAGGACACAACTCCGAGACATGTCAAATTTGTCAGTGGTTAAAGACTCCCTCAACACTTATACGGTTTCTATTACCAGATACTCAATTCCAGTGTATCTGTATCAAATTTGTATGCCGTTCCAATCCATTACTTCCGTCTCTATCCATCCATAAATTTACCATCCGGCCACCTCCGTCTCTCGCCTGATTTTTTCAGCATAATAAAAAAACGATAAGAGCTTTACACAGGAATAGTATCTGTTTATTCCAGGGTTTACTAACTATTTGTACCTATACACTACCTGAGACTGCGGGGAATTCTGCAGATTTATGTTCGTTCATAATAATTTCCTGCATGATTATTTACAGAAGAATCGTTTTTACAGGAGGGTTTGTATGAGATGGCCAGGTTATATTTTACTCATATGCATACTTATTATAGAAAGTAATGTGCCGTATGCATATAGCGAGGTAATAAAGAAGGATTCACCATTGATAAGCACAGAAGAAGATTCAGATATTATTCGTATAAAAAAGGACGAATTTAATGAGATCGTTGGACAACTGCAGGGTATGAGAAATCTTCTGGAAGAGATGAAACAGGATTATGATTCACGCTTGAAAGAGATGCAAGAAAAGATCGCTACCCTTGAGAAAGAGAAAACGGAACCCGAAAAAGAAAAAATACCATGGGAAGAGAATACATCCATCCCTCCGGAGACAGATTCAAAACTCTCAGAAACTTCTGTGATAAACGAAGAAAAAGCATCTATGCTATCAAGCACAGATACTATTACAAACACCCCTCCGCCTTCTCAGACAGTATCACTTTCTCCGGAAAGTGAGACAACAGAATCTGCTATGCCATTAACAAATGCCACCACACCTGATCAACCGGCAGGCGCAGGAACAGGACACTGGTCTCCTGCACAACCTATCACATTATGGAGTAGCGGACAGAGTTATATGAATATCTCTTTTAATGGATTGTTTGCGGCAGCAGGTTCTACAGCAAAAGATTTAGAAGAAATTGAAACAGGAGCACATGACCCCGTCCAGCGAGGATTTACTGTGCAAAATCTAGAAACTACCTTTGATGGCGCAATAGATCCTTATTTCAAGGGACAAGCAAATATCATTTTTCAAATCGATAAAGATGGTGAATCGTCTCTCGAAGTGGAAGAAGCTTATCTGACTTCTTTATCGTTACCCCTGAATTTACAGGTAAAGGCCGGAACATTTTTTACTGAATTTGGCAGATTGAATCAGCTTCATCCTCACGCATGGGATTTTGCAGACCAACCGTTAGTGAACGGCCGGTTTTTAGGACCGGACGGAATGAGAAACCCCGGTGCACGCATTTCATGGTTAGCTCCTACAAACAACTACACGGAATTATTCTTTACGGTACAAAATAGTCAGGGAGAAACTGTTCGCAGCTTCAGATTTGAAGAAGATGGTACAGGACTGTTCGGACGTGAGGCAGTGGAAACACGCGTACGCAGCATGGAAGATCTCCTCTATGTTCCACGGATTGCTACCTCCTTTGATATAACAGATGAGCAGACCGTTTTATTGGGCGCATCAGCAGCCTTTGGACCAAATTCCACAGGAAGGGATAAAAATACCCTGATCTACGGGATAGATATGTTTTGGAAGTGGAAGTCTAAATACGCCGCCGGTGGATTCCCCTTCGTCGCCTGGCAGACAGAAGTTATGGGCAGACGTTTCGAAGCCGGAGAAGATGTTAATTCCAATTTGCCGGACGAAGTAATGAATAACTGGGGCGCTTACTCTCAGATTATGTGGGGATTTAAAAAGCGCTGGATAGCCGGACTCCGTGGTGATTATGTTGATGGAGAGAAGGAAGCAACAGATCCTTTAGGATTTGAACGATGGAGGCTTTCCCCCAATATCACCTTTTATCCATCAGAATTTTCAAAAATACGGTTGCAATACAACTACGATACTATCTTAGGCAATGACAGTACGGAACATTCCGTATTTTTACAATTTGAATTTTTACTGGGCTCACATGGCGCACACAAGTTCTAGCCGTTACATGAGGCCTTCGGCAACTTTTCAGTATCAGTGATTCGTTATCGGTGTCAGATTGACACAAACCACTCACACTGACACTTCATGCCCTTGTTGCATGATTTTTTATAAAGGACGTACGATATGAAGATAAAATACCAAATATGCCTTTGTCTGTTATTTGTTTCCGGCTGGATGTCTGTTGCCCATGCAAAACTAAATATCGTTGCATCAACATCTGATTTGGGCGCCCTAGCTGCTGAAATTGGAAAAGATAAGGTTACCGTTACCAGTATTGCAAAACCAACGGAAGATCCTCACTTTGTGGATGCAAAACCCAGTTTTATTGTTAAACTGAATAAAGCAGATATGCTTATTGAGGGAGGATTGCAGTTGGAAATCGGCTGGTTACCACCCCTGGTTATGGGAGCAAGGAATAAAAAAATACTTCCGGGGCAAGCCGGATATTTGACTACCTCCGCGGGAGTTGAAATAGTAGATGTACCAAAAACCCCTGGCGATCGTTCTATGGGTGATATTCATTCCTTTGGAAATCCACATTTTATACTGGATCCATCCAATGGCAAGATAGTTGCAACACATATTTGCGAACGCCTCTGCCAAATCGATACCGTAAATTGTAACTATTATAAGAATAATTTACAGGATTTTGTGAGGAGGCTAGACCAGAAATTATCTGAATGGCAAAAAATATTACAACCCTTTCAAGGAACAAAAATCGTTACGTATCATAAGACCTTTCCTTATCTTGCACGACGATTTAATTTGAATATATTGGGAACGCTTGAGCCAAAACCTGGCGTTCCACCTTCTCCATCGCATCTAAACAGCCTTATTCCCATGATGAAAAATGAAGGAGTAAAATTGATCATTATTGAAGAATTCCGGGAACACAAGATACCTGAATTTGCTGCATCCCAGACAGGAGCAAAGATCGTTATTTTACCCATCATGGTCGGAGGTCAAAAAGAAACCAAAGATTATTTAGCCCTTTTTGATTATATTATTAAGCAAATTGCATCAGCCCTTAAAACGTAAATTATATCCACAGATTTCTCTGAATAATACAGATATGGATACCGACAACTGCATCACACTAAAAGACCTGGCTATTGGGTATAAGGGAAAAATCATCCTCAGTGATATTAATTTCTCATTAAAAAAAGGGGAATTTGCAGTCCTGTTTGGATCAAACGGTTCAGGCAAAACCACATTATTCAAGACCATTTTACGGATTATTCCCCCTATTCAGGGTACCATCCTTTACGGTAATAGCCAGTATCCGAAATTTGGTTATGTGCCGCAACGCAAATATTTAGATGAAATATATCCATTTACCGCAGAAGAGGTAGTATTAATGGGCACTTTTGGATCGGTAAAACCATTTAGCCCAATTCCTGCCTCAAATCATATTTTAGTGAACCAATGTTTAAAGGACGTTGGAATGTTCGAGTTGAGAAAACAATTGTTCTCCGAGCTGTCCGGAGGACAAAAACAGCGTATACTGATAGCCCGGTCACTCGTGACAAAACCTGATGTTTTACTGCTTGACGAGCCCATTACAGGAGTTGATATCCATGCACAAAAAAAAATTACAGAGCTTATCTCTGAATTGCATAAAAAGCGCAAATTAACGATTATGATGGTTACCCATGAGGTTCATCATATCCCAAGATGGGTAAATAAAATAATCCATATTCATCACTATAAAGTGGTACTTGGTTCATTGGAAGAGATAATTTCTTTATCAAGAATTGATGAAATACCAAATTAGGGATATTTATACATGGAACAATTAGGAGAAATATTGAATCCGCATTTTCTTTTGCGAAATGCCCTGTATGCAGGATTATTGGTAGGTCTCGTATGCCCGCAAGTGGGTATATTTTTTGTATTACGCCGCATGATTTTACTAGGCATAGCCTTACCTCAGGTATCAAATGCCGGAATTGCCTTTGCATTTTTAATGCATACCTTAGGATGGCATCTTTTCTACCATATGGAATCTGAAAAAGCTATGGCCCTTTCAGGTTCGATTGTTTTCACGTTCATTGCTATATTTACCCTGGCAATTCTCGAACGCAAGCGAAAAGGGTTTGCTGAAAACCGTATAGGTTTTACCTATGCCCTTGCAGGAGCGGCCTCCATACTGTTTGTTGCCTGGAACCCATATGGACAAACAGAAGTACTTTCTATGCTTAAAGGAGAGATTATCTCTATTCCGGATATTTATGTGTTATCAATGCTTATTATTTATGGCACTATTTTCATTTTTTTAACCGGTTTTCATCGTAATTTTATCCTGGTATCATATGATATCGACATGGCAACCACCCTTGGTAAAAATGTTATCCTGTGGGACACCCTCCTCTACCTGATCATCGGTATCATTATATCATTCGGTGTAATGACCGTTGGACCGTTGGTTATATTTGGCTTCCTCCTGATACCACCAATGGCTGCGAAAATGGTCACCCGGGGTATATTCCTTTTCTGTATTGTTTCTTCTGTCATCGGAATTTTCACATCTTTTATTGGTTTTTACATCTCATACCGTTTCGATCTTCCAACAGGCCCCACAGATGTAGCATTGCTTTGCGTCATATTTATGCTGCTCTCTTTAGGAAAAATATTTTTCCGGCTCAAGAGATAAGTTGCATGTCTACCCCTGTATCGATATAATTACTACAATAACTTTTTCTGCAATAAAGCCATAAAGGCGTTAAAATTGAAAATAATTTATTAATAACGGATTCAGCGTGCGCGTAGATTGCCTTTTGGATAAAATAGGCCTTCGGCAACTTTTATCCTTATTAATAATATTATGTAGGGCGAGGCTTTAGCTTCATATGCACCAAGCTAAGAATAGTGTTCCATAAAAAGGGGTATCCCCTTGGAAAAAGAGCAATGGGTGTTCATCTTTCCCTCTAATCCCCCCTAACCCCCCTTTAAAAAGGGGGGAAAGAAGGAAGGAAGGATTTTCTCCTGAGAAAAGTTTATCTGATCAAACATATCAAACTTTTCCCTCTTTTCTAAAACATTCACCATTTCCCCCTTTTCTAAAGGGGGATCAAGGGGGATTATGGGCGGTTTGTTATTCTTCACCGTTTCCACATGTTAGCTTGATGCATATATGGGCTTTAGCCTTGCCCTAAAGAGTTGAAATCCTATACGTTAAACTATGAGGAGAGGTATATTGAATAAGAGAAATATTGTAAGTGTTGCAACTGTTTGCAGTCTTGTGATGGTAACATTATGTAATCCAGCCCGTTGCTTTTCTCAGGAAGGAAAAGAAACCGGCATAAACGATACTGCTCGTAAGGTCAAAAAAGACAGTCCATCCAACCATATTGATATGCCTCATGAACAGTATAAGCAAGGCTTACACTACGCACAGTATGGTCTTTTTGACGAAGCAATAGAGATGTTTAAAAAATCGTTAGCTAAAAATCCCAATAACACCGATGCGTATAACAATATAGGCCTTGCATATGCCCAAAAGGGCATGTTTGATAACGCTATTGAGGCATTTCAGAAGGTTATAGAACAAAAACCGGACAATGTTGATGCTTATTACAATCTGGGTTCTGCATATTTTGATACGGGTCGTTTTGATAAGGCTATTGAAAGCTTTAAAAAAACCGTTCAGATAAAACCCGATCATCGGTCTGCTTATTCCCTCCTGGGAATTGCGTATTCAAAAATCGGCAAATATGATGATGCAATCCAGATATTGAAAAAACGCATAGAGTTAGACCCAAATCTGGCAATAGCCCATTCGAACTTAGGTATTGTTTATTCTATGAAGGGAATGGACAAGGAAGCTATGGAAGAATACACGAAGGCATTAGAAATTGACCCGGGACATGAAAGTGCACTGTACAATACAGCGCTTTTATACGATAAAACAGGAGATACAGATAGGGCTATTCAATATTATATAAAGGCAACCGAGGCAAATGTAAGTAATGCAGATGCCCAGTATCGGTTGGGCAAAAATTATATAAAGAAAAAACAATATGACGATGCAATCAATGCCTTTCAAATAGCAGTAATGACAAATCCAGACAATGCAGAAATCTATCAGGATATCGGCAATGCCTATAAGGCAAAAGGTATGAAAAAGGAAGCGGAGGGGTATTTCTCTTTATACAAAAAGCAGACAAAGGGAAAGAATAAAGCAGCAGCAAAATAATGAAAAACTAAGGGAGAAGTAAGATAAACCACGAAGTACACAAAGGGCACGAAGAAAGAGCAAATGAGGCCTTTCGGAGACTTTTTTACAACACCGGCGTATGGGCAAGGTTTTAAACCTGCCCATACAACAGAACATTGGAATTCCTAAACGTTACATTAGGCCTTCGGCGACTTTTTCCCCTTCCTTGATGGGAGGGGCCAGGGGAGAGTGGTTGTCCTTTTCCTTCACCCCCACCTAACCTCCCCCATCAAGGGGGAGGAACTCTTTGTTTGAATTTCCTAATATGGACGTAGAAATGCAAGGTTTATATTTTGTTTTGAATAAATACTCTATTTATACAATCTATGCATTATGAGTTTAAAAACAAAAAAATCACTGTTATGGGATTAGGTTCCTTTGGCGGCGGTGTGGGCGTAGCTCAATTTCTTGCAAAACAAGGCGCTCTCGTTACGATAACTGATTTAAGGAATACACCAGAACTTTCTTCATCCATAAAACAGCTTGAAGGACTCCCTGTTTCGTATAAACTCGGAGGACATTACGAAGAAGATTTTATCAATACAGATATGGTCGTTGTTAACCCCGCTGTGCCAGATAATTCAAAATTTCTACAAATTGCAAGAAATAACCAGGTACCGTTACATACCGAAATAAACATTTTTTTCTCCTTATGCCCTGCCCCTATTATCGGTATTACCGGCAGCAACGGGAAATCAACTACAACCGCTCTTCTTGGTAAAGTACTCCAGCAAACCTCTCGTACAACATGGATTGGAGGAAATATCGGGAGGTCTTTACTGACAAACCTTGAAGAGATAAAACCTCAGGAGATTGTAGTCCTTGAACTTTCCAGTTTTCAACTGAAAGAACTATCGGGTATCAAAAAAAGTCCACACATTTCCATTGTAACCAACATATCTCCCAATCATCTAGACAGACACACAGGTATGGATGATTATATCCAAGCGAAAAAAACTATTATCACCTATCAAAGACCGGAGGATTACGCTATTCTTAACTATGATGATACCGAGGTAAGAAGATGGGAGCAAGAGTGCAAAAGCCATGTTTTATGGTACAGTACAAGACAAAGCATAAAAAACGGCGCATGGATAAAAGATGGCAGTATTGTATTATCTGTCCATGGCCAGGAAAGAGTGATAGTATGCACATCCGGAATCAAGATACCAGGGGGTCATAACCTTCAGAATATTTTGGCGGCCTCTTGTGCCGCACATCTGGCTGGCGCCCACGAGCAACACATGGAAAGAATCGTGACAAGCTTTGGCGGATTGGAGCACCGTCTGGAATTTGTGCGGGAAATACATGGTGTACGGTATTACAACGACTCCAAGGCCACTACACCAGAATCGGCCATTGCCGCTATGAGAGCCTTTCAGGAACCGATAATACTTATTGCCGGTGGAATTGATAAGGGTAGTAATTTTGAAAAATTTGCTGAAACCTGCATACAACAGACTAAAGCTATTGTTCTGATCGGAAAAATGGCACAGAAAATACAAGAGCTTATCCTGCAAAAAACAGATGGAGAGAAAAAGCCCTCAATATGCATATCAAACACCTTCAGAGAGGCATTTCAGCAAGCCCATGGTATCGCAAAACCAGGAGAAATTGTACTGCTCTCCCCTGCTTGCGCCAGTTATGATATGTTTCTGAATTATGAAGAACGAGGGAGGCAGTTTAAGAATATGGTGCAGGCTTTATGATTCATGGTGCAGTATCGTACGGCAAAAAGTTTCCAAAATAATCGTAAATCCGACATAATTTATTTTTTATAAATCCTGGTCTACTTTTTACCTCCCGTATAGTCAGGTATGCTAACATTTGGCTCATCAGCAATAAGTCTCATATATTTAGCCGTTATATCATCCCAATGGTATTTTGATTGAACACGTCTTTTTGCTTTATCTGCGATACCTTCCTGTTCATGAGATGAATATAGTTCAATTTTTTTTATAATACCAGGAATATCATGTGAACCAGTAAAGTATAATGCAATGTCACCCGCTACTTCCCGGTTAAATCGATTATCATGCGCAATCACCATATTTCCGCAACCAAGAGCTTCAAGTAAGGATGGATTTGTCCCGCCCGCTGTATGGCCATGAAAATAAGCTAATGAATGGGAGCGGAGCGCCTGCAGTTTTAATGTATCATAGACAGTGCCAATAAAACGAATACGATCATCTTTTAACCTTAACAAACACTCCACATACGGTGTTCTTGTTGTATGGTCTCCAACAATGACAAGGGGATAAGAGCTACCAGAAGCGATAAATCCCTCTATTACTTCTGACACGCTATTTTCTGGCTCTAATCTGCATACCACCAGATAATATGCCTTAGCATACAGTTTCCACTCCCGTAATAAATCAACAGGAGGAGAAACTTCAGATACATAGGCGCCGTAGGGAATAACTGAACATGGTGGCATATGTTTATGCCGTGATTGTAAATGTTCCTTAATACCATCGGCATCAGCGATAAGCTGATTTGGTGTATACATAGCAACAGTCTCCATACATTTGAACCATAGTTTGGCAAACGTGCCCCATTTGGAGCGAGCCCATTCAATACCATCCATGTTTAACCAAACCCGGTTTCCCCATAAACGCGGAATAAAACATACGATACTTGCGCCATAGCCTAACATATAAACTATATCGAATTTATTTCGGGCATGCCAAAGGCAAAGAAGATCAAACCAAATAGTAGTAAGAGGACCTAAATGAAAGGAAGGAATATATACCAAATGAACGCCCTTATAAGTACCTGGCTGTTGGTTATTATCTGCCTTACAATATACCGTTACATCAATACCTTGCCGGGCAAGACGGACAGCCAATTCTTCCGCAAATGTCTCAAAGCCACCGTATTTGGCTGGTATACCGCGCGTTCCAAGAATAGCTACTTTCAAAATATTACCTAACTCATATCCATTGGCATAAAGTAAAAACTATAATCAAAGACTGAGAGAGATGCAACCTTATAAAAGAGATTCTATCACTTGCATACCGCTCTCAAAGGCTTGTTTATTGATAAGAAATAATTCCCCTTTTTTCTGTTTTAACATTATCCGCAATTGGTCTAAAACATGATCGGTAGAAAATAACTTTTTAATCGCTATATAAGCGCCTAACATAACGATATTTGAAACCAGCACACTTCCCAGCTTGCTGGCAATCTCTGTTGCCGGCACATTGTATGTTTTTACATGAGGAAGATTATCTGATTTGCTCATGGAGGAATTTAAGATAAGCAACCCATCATGCTTCAGCATACCCTTAAATTTTTGATATGATGGTTGATTCATAATGATAAGGGTATCAGCAACCTCGATAAGCGGAGAAAAGATTTCTTCGGTTGAAATAATAAGGTGATATACAGCCGTCCCCCCTCTTACCTCAGTACCGTAGGAGGGAAAATAAGTAACATATTTGCCATCGGTCATAGCCGTCTGGGCAAGCAACTTACCTAACAGCATCATTCCCTGTCCGCCAAAACCGGCTAAGATTATCTTTTCCGTCATAGTTATGATTATTTAGCCACGAATGGACACGAATCTACACGAATAATGAAGGTATTATCATAGGTATTATACATTTGCACAGCTAAATTTAATTTTTGCGCTCCCAGTCTTTCACCACTCCCAGGGGAAAGGTAAGAGACATCTCTTCATCAATATATTTCATTGCTTCATTAGCGTCCATTCTCCAGTAAATTGGACAGGGGGAAAGAACCTCTATGAGAGAAAACCCTCGCTTTTCTATCTGAGTTTTAAAACCCTTCTCAAGAGCCTTCTTTGCCTTTCGAATATTTTCCGGAGAAGATACACTGACTCTCTCCAGGTAACTACTACCATCAAGAACCGCCAGTAATTCACATACACGGATGGGATATCCATAATTCATCGCATCACGGCCCGAAGGCGTGGTGATGGTTTTCTGTCCGATTAAGGTTGTTGGAGCCATCTGCCCGCTTGTCATGCCATAAACAGCGTTATTAACAAAGATAAAGGTAATATTCTCTCCTCTGTTGGCAGCATGAATAATTTCTGCTGTCCCGATTGCTGCCAGGTCGCCGTCCCCCTGGTAAGCAAACACAATGTGGTCCGGATGAACTCTTTTGATACCGGTAGCTACAGCAGGCGGGCGGCCATGAGCAGCTTCGCACATGTCGATATCAAGATAATTATAAGCAAGAACGGAACATCCTACCGGAGCTAGCCCAATCGTTTTACTTCGAATATCCCATGCATCAATAATCTCTGCAATCAGCCTCAACACAATTCCATGACCGCAACCCGGACAAAAATGTGTTGGTGTTTCTGTAAGCGCCTTTGGTTTTTCATATATTAGTTGCATAGTACCAATCTCAATTAATGTGATGCCACAGAGACTGAGCGGCTATCCGATATGATGTCTGTTAATTTCTTCATCACTTCCAAAGATGTAGGTACCCCACCGCCGGTTCTTCCATAAAAATGAACCGGGCATCTCCCCTCAACTGCCAGCCTTACATCCTCAACCATCTGCCCCGCACTCATCTCCACCGTCAAAATACACTGCACTTTTTCTGATACCGTTCTGATACACTCCTTGGGAAACGGCCATAAGGTAATGGGACGTATCAAACCTACGTTACATTCAAGCTGACTGCTTTTCCTGATAACCTCTTTACATATACGCGCAGAGGTACCATAAGCGATGAGAACAACATCGGCATCATCAGTATCAATTGACTCATAACGGACTTCATGTTCCTCAATTGTTCTGTATTTCCTCTGCAGGTGAGCATTGAACTCTTCCAATTGACCCTTAATAGGATAGAAGGACTTTACAATATTCCTCTTTCTCCCTTCGGCACCTGTCAATGCCCAATCTTTTGGCGGAAGATCCTTTTTCTGTTTCTTATGAAATTCCACCGGTTCCATGAGTTGTCCTATCTGCGCGTCCCCCAGGATCAAAACAGGATTCCTGTATTTATCAGCTAAATCAAAAGCATCATAAACAAGATCTGCCATTTCCTGAACAGAGGCTGGCGCAAGCACTATAACATGATAGTCGCCATGCCCTCCGCCTTTTACCGCCTGGAAATAGTCAGCCTGAGATGCTGAAATATCACCTAATCCTGGTCCACCCCTTTGTATATTAACAATTACACAGGGAAGTTCACTTCCTGCCAAATAGGAAATTGCTTCTTGTTTCAAACTTATTCCGGGACTCGAAGAAGAGGTCATTGTCCGGGCGCCTGCCGCTGCACTCCCGTAAACCATATTAATTGCTGCAATCTCACTTTCAGCCTGAATAAAGGTGCCGCCAACCTGAGGCATTCTTACTGCCATATAGTTAATAAGCTCATTCTGGGGAGTAATAGGATATCCGTAATAGTATCTGCAACCAGCTTGTATGGCAATCTCGGCAGCAACTTCATTTCCTGTTAATAACCGCTTCATAATCGTATGTCCTTCGAAAATTATCTTTCTCTACAATCCGTGTTCTTCTGTGCCCCATTGCCATGCTCAGGTATAAATCTCTATCGCTACATCAGGACACATGATTGCGCATTTCTTACAACCGTCACACACACTACCTTCTTTAAATACTATGGGATGCAATCCTTGTTCATTTATCGTAGTTGATACCACTAATGAATTATTATGGCATACCGGCAGACAGAGAAGACACCCTTTACAGTAATTTTCTTTTATCTTAATTACGGCCATAATTCGGATGTCCTCCCCAGTTTAATTTTTCGCGCAATACGCCATAAAATGTCCTTGTCCCTGTATCGATCATTTGGACTTCAATAGCAGATCGCTCGATCTTTATTTTATCACCTACCTCTAACTCGGTAAAAACCTGTCCATCTACGGTAAAACCGGTACCGCCCAATTGTGATAAAAGCTCCATTTCTATCTTCACATTGCCTGAAACAACTAACGGCCGGTTTGTAAGGGTATGAGGACATATAGGCACAATAATAAATGCGTTTAAATCAGGGGTAAGAAGCGGTCCTCCTGCAGACAAAGAATGCGCTGTTGAACCTAAAGGGGTTGATACAATTAAACCATCAGCACGGTACGTTGCTACACATTCTCCGTTAATATTCAACTTAATAGAAATCAACCTTGATAAGGATGAGCGGGAAATTACCGCATCATTAATACCCGTGGATTCATTCAGTATTTTACCTGAACGTTCAACATGGCATAAGAGCAGCATTCTCTTTCGTATCAGATAATCTCCCATAAATATCTTTTCTAAGGACACGAACACATCCTTTTCCATAAGTTCTGCCAGAAAGCCAAATCTTCCCATATGCACACCAATAATTGGTATTTGATTCCTTCCGAGAGCTCTACAGGTAGAAAGGATTGCACCATCGCCGCCAAATACTATGGCAATTTCTGCTCCAACTCTCTCAAATTTTTTTTCTTTAGACAGATCAATAATTTCAATGCCTACATACTTCTCAAGCCACGGCTTTAATCCGTAAATAGAATCATAAATCTTTTTTCTGCTTAAATCGCCTAAAACTAAAATCTTTTTCATTCGCTTAAACGGCAAAGCTCCGGCTTCCCACCCTGGTAAATAGATTAATATTTGTCATTTCAAGCGCTTCGGTAAACCTGTTAGCAATTCCATCCTCATCTAAATTCAGGTTTTTTAGTATGAGATTCCGGGGTCCATGCTCAATAAAGTGATCGGGAATACCCATCCTCACAATTTTATTTGCATCTTCGTTTTCACTCGTAATAAGCTCAAGCACTGCAGACCCAAAACCACCCATGAGGGCATGATCTTCGACTGTCAGGATTAATTTATGATTCTTCACCAGGCTTAAAAGAAGTCCTTTATCAAGGGGTTTGGCAAATCTTGCATTAACCACCGTAACTTCTATACCTTTTTTACTCAACTTCTCCGCCGCCCCTAAACAACGATACACCATCGCACCATACGCAAAAAGCACTCCATCAACTCCTTCCCGTAATACCTCAGCCTTCCCGATCTCAAATGTTTTATCGTGTAAATCCTGTTTTTCTTCAGGAATATCTTCCTTAGGATATCTGATCGCTACAGCTTTACCTGAATCCAGGGCTATTTTCAGCATAGACCTCAGTTCACTTCCGTCTTTTGGCGCCATCAGGATAATCTCCGGCAAATGGCGGAGATAGCCAATATCAAATATACCATTATGCGTAGGCCCGTCATTACCGACAATCCCTGCCCGGTCTAACATAAATACGACTCCGTTTCGCTGCAGGCAAATATCATGGAATACCTGATCATAGGCTCTTTGTAAAAACGTTGAGTAAATAGCCACAACAGGTTTCAGGCCTCCGGCAGCTAACCCATTTGCCAAACCAATTGCATGTTGTTCACAAATCCCGACATCATAAAACCGGTCAGGAAATTTTTTACCAAAAGAAATAATTCCGGTCCCGTCAGGCATGGCAGCAGTAATTCCAACAATCTTATGATCCGTTCTGGCAAGTTCTACAAGGGCGTCTCCGAAAACATTCGTATAAGAAATTGTCTTTTGATCTTTTATACTTTGTGTAACCTTTCCACCGCACATTTCAAATTTACCAGCGCTGTGGTACTGGGTCGGATTCTGACATGCCGGCTCAAAACCTCTTCCTTTTTCTGTAATCACATGCAAAAGTACCGGACCTTCAAGATGCTTCATATTATTCAACGTCTCAAGTAATATTTTAAAATCATGTCCATCAATCGGACCAAAATAATTAAACCCAAGATCCACAAATATCTGGCCTGGAGCAGCCCCTTTTCTTATTGACTCAACGATATGTTCCAGCGTCTTCCCTACTGGCTTGCCAAATACTGGTAAGATACTCAGTAAATTGTGAAAATCCTTCTTGAGATCGGTATAGAGTGGCGCTGATCTGATCTTATTTAAATATTTTGAAAAAGCTCCAACCGTATTGGAAATTGACATCTCATTATCATTTAACACTACCAATAAATTTTTCTTAAGATCACCCGCATGATTAAGCGCCTCCAAAGACATTCCAGCCCCTATAGCGCCGTCTCCAACAACAGCAACAACAGACCTCCTGTATCCAAGAATCTCATCAGCGCAAGAAATTCCGAGAGCTGCCGATATAGCATTACCACTATGGCCGCAAGTAAAGGGATCATAGGGACTCTCGTTCTTGTCTGGAAAACCACTCAGGCCCTTGTATTGTCTTAAGGTTGAAAATTTCGATTTTCTTCCGGTAAGGATCTTATGAACATAGGCCTGGTGGCCTACATCCCATACTATTTTATCCCTTTTAAAATCGAAGCAGTAATGCAGTGCAATGGTTAATTCAACAACACCCAGGTTTGAAGAAAGATGGCCTGGATTTTTTGAAACAACATCTACGATGAGTTCTCGAATCTCTGTTGCCAGTTGAGGCAAATCCTCTACTTTTACTTTTTTTAAATCCTCTGGATATTCAATACAATCTAATAATTTACTCATATTGCATCCATTATGTTAAAGGTAAAAATGTATGTAATCTATTCATCTTCCAGGCAGTTCCGGAATATATTTTTTCCCCAAAATCTTCATATCTCTTTATCATGATACTACATAATCCTGACAAAAACAGATACAAAAATTTCTTCAGGTAGTCTCAATCTCGAAATCTTTTGTACGAAAGCCGCCGTTCCCGTCCTTCATCAGGATTTGAATCTTTTTTTCTGCATCTTCTAACATAGAGACACATTGTTTATACAATTTAATACCGTTCTCATATTCAGATAATGCCTCATCCAGAGACAGATCTCCTCTCTCGATCCGCTCTACAATATCTTCTAATCCTTTTAGCGCATCCGCAAATTTTATCTTGGCCATACAATCGTAACCATATATTCCTGATTTCTAAAACATTCACCATTTCCCCCTTTTTAAAGGGGGATCAGGGGGGATTACGGGTGGTTTGTTATTCTTCACCGTTTCCACCTGTTAGCTTGATGCATATGAGGCTAAAGCCTCGCCCTGCATCGATTCTCCCTTTTACCAAAGGCAGTCTCATGTAAAATATTTACTTTACTATCTCAACTATTGAAGATACAACATTACCATGAGAAAATCGTATTTTCAATTTTTTTCCAACAACGAGTCCCTCGGTTGATTTGATCGGCTTATCATCTTCTCCGTTTGTCGTAATGGAGTAGCCTCTTTCTAATACTTTTAATGGACTCACATTATCCAATCTATTTGCAAGACCCGTTAACCGTTCCCATTCCAACTCCATGGTGTGTTTACTTACCGTAATTAATCTTTGCGCAACTTCATCTAATTCCTGTTGTAACCTAAGAATTTTATCATGGAGTTTCTTAAAGGAAAGACTATTTCTGATTCCCATAAGCTGACTCTTGATAAGCAATATTTTATTATATAGTGACTGGGCAAGTCTAGTTTTAATTTTCTCCAATGCATCGCTTACCTGATCATAGCATGGAACGACGAGCTCCCCCGCCTCTGTAGGTGTAAGAGCCCTTTTATCAGCAACCAAATCGGAAATAGTTATATCAATCTCGTGACCAACTGCGGAGATAACGGGGATTTTTGAGGCATAAATACTCCGTGCAACTACCTCCTCATTAAAGGCCCACAAATCTTCCAGACTACCGCCGCCCCTTCCAACAATCATCACATCAATATCCGGAATAGTATTCAAATCAGAAATTGCCTGAGCAATCTCCTGCGCTGCCCCTTCCCCCTGTACTTTTACCGGATAAATGAGAATCTTTACCTTAGCAAATCTTCTGTGAATCACCTGGATAATATCCCTGATTGCGGCGCCGGTCAGAGACGTTACAATAGCGATCTTTCCCGGAAACGACGGAAGGGCTTTTTTATGTGCTAAATCAAATAATCCTTCTTTCCCGAGTCGTTCTTTTAGCTGCAAAAAGGCCAACTGCAATGATCCCATACCTTTTGGCTCAATCGCTTCAATAATTAATTGATATTGACCGCGGGATTCGTATACGGTAACAGAGCCAAAGACCAGCACCTCCATCCCATCCTTTAACTCAAATTTTACAGAGCTTGCAACAGACCTGAACATAACAGTCTGAAGCTGGGCACCGGCATCTTTTAATGTCAGATATACATGCCCGGATATCGGTCTTTTCATGTTGGATATTTCTCCCACAACCCATACATGAAAAAATTCCTGCTCAAGCGAACCACGTATCCTTCGTGTAATTTCAGAAACCGTTTGTATACTTTTTCGATTCTTTGTGATATCCGTCTGGAAAGGTAATGGTTCAGTAAAATCCATTTAATCGCCCTCTCTGACTTCAACTCTCTTTATACTATCAGCTTTTCCCGTTTGGCTATCAACAACTACCTTCACTCCGTTTATACGGATATCTCCTTCTGCCACCTCAAACCGGGTTGGCATTTGTGTCGTAATTGCCTTCAAGACACAATCAATTTTCCTTCCCAGGATAGACTCATGAGGGCCTGTCATTCCCAAATCGCTGATGCATGCCGTTCCTTTTGGCAATATCTTCTCATCTGCAGTAGGCACATGAGTATGGGTGCCGACAACGGCGCTTACCCTGCCATCCAAATACCATCCCATTGCAATCTTTTCAGAGGTTGCTTCTGCATGCATATCCACAAAAATTACCTTTGTCTCTTTTGATACAATCTTCAGAATATCATCAACCACCCTGAAAGGGCAATCTACCGGTTTCATAAATACCCGGCCCAATACGTTAATAACCCCAACCGGAGTACCTGCATGAGAGGTTTTTACAACATAACCTCTTCCAATTGCCAGCGGCGAGTAATTACCAGGTCTCAGGATACTCCTGTTCGTTTCTAAAAAATGCATTATATCTTTTTTATCCCAGACATGATCGCCCATAGTTATAACATCAACACCATAAGAAAATAACTCATTAGCTATTTCCTCAGTAATACCGGCGCCACCAGCAGCATTTTCACCATTTGCTATACAAAAATGTATCTGTTCCCTATCGATATATGCCTTTAATTTATTCTTTAATATGATACGTCCAGGTTTCCCCACAATATCACCAATAACCAGAACGTTAATTTTCATTCAACTTTCTTTCCATAAAAATCCTTAAATTTCTGTTTTAAACGCCTTTCGACATCAGCCGGAACAAACAGACTCACACTACCTCCCAAACTGACAGCCTCCTTAATTAAGGTAGAGTTTAAGAATGAATACTGCTCGCTTGTCATTACAAATACCGTCTCAACTTCTTTATTGAGAACCCGGTTAGTAAGCGCCCTTTGAAATTCATACTCAAAATCAGACACGGTACGTATACCGCGGAGTATGATATTCGTCTGTTGTTTTTTTAGATAATCAACGAGCATGCCGGTAAAAGAGTCAACTTCCACATTCTTCAAATCTCCAATATTATCACGAATCATCTCCATACGTTCATGAACGGAAAACAAGGCGTCTTTCAAAGGATTGCATCCTACAGCAACAATTAAGGTATCAAAAATAATGCAACCCCTTCTTATTACATCCAGGTGCCCATTCGTAACCGGATCAAATGTTCCCGGATAAATTGCTTTTTTCATAGTAATATGGTATCGCTTAAAACCAAAAACGGTTTCGGGTTCTCTGCAATCCTTTCGGTGATATATCAAACCTGTAGGAACTATCATTTCTCACAGGATCGAGTTCCAGAGTAAGACTTGCTACCCAATCATGAAAATAACGGGACAGGATAAAATTCGTTCTAAGGTTTTTAGGGTCACTTTCGCCGTCATCATCGGTATCGTCCGTATCGAGAGATTTAAAATCATACATTTCCCTGGCTGCCACACTCCATTTCTCACTAATCTGGTAATCTGCCGCCAGGATGAGAGTAGAACTGATGTCCCGGATAAATCTATGGCCAACAAAATATTGCCACTTCGGTGGATTGTAAATTTCAAAACCTGAACTAAGGACGTCAAATCGGAACTCTTCGGTATTAAACTCATTTCTTTCAGAAACAAACGTAACTATATCGGTGAGTTTACACCGGAAATCGAGATTCACAAAATTGTCTTCCCTTATAACAATTCCATTAATACCATCATTAAAAATACCGGCATCCGTTGGAAAGATGTAGTACTCTAAATTAAAATAAACAAAATCCACATTTTTTTCAAAACCCGGCTCTCCCCGTTTTGTCTGCAACATATTCTTTACCCCTATTACAACAATCTGCGATGAGTCCTGCGCATCAATTTCATCATACTGATAGAACGTATTCGGATCTTCCGTAACAACCGGGTTATACACATAACGCAGCTCGGGAACAAAGATATGCCTTAAACGGTTTATCCTTAAGAAATCGTTATAGACACTGTAGGTTCTCCAATGTGTCGAACTCCAATCAAATCCCAGGGAACCAATAAAACGACCTGTGGCAGGACCGTTTGGCTCATCATTCGGACCAGAGGTATCTATACTTTCGGAATATCCTGTCACTCTGCCTTCTACAAAAGGATTTATATTAAAAAACCCCGGTTTCCAGGGCATAGTTATACGATTCACATTATCAAGTCTTATAACAGATTGAGGTTGCACCGGTTCATCTATCCGGTCAAGAGAACTATCAAAGTGAGTCGCTGATGATTCTGAGGTAAATATAAGGCGGTTATCCCATATAGGTTCTCCAATAATTTGATACGTTAATTCCGGTAAACGCTCCGCATATCTCTTTTCTCTTAACGAATCCACCGTTGTATCGAATCCATTCAACTGCTCGTTAATCAAAAATGTCTGCGCCGTAGTATCGTGAATTCTTCGTAAATATAATACCGTCTCACGGTCTTTTTCTTCTTTAAATTCATGGCGGAAAAATTCTCTCAGGAACCTTGGATCACTCAAATATGAATACTCCATATCCAAACGGAAATCATAAGGCAATTCCTGACGATGTCTCCAAAGAATTGAGCCACGGTCTTCGTCTTCGACAGGGATATCATTAATATCGAATTCACCCTTATCTTTTATATAGTAGGTGTCGAGAAAACCATAAGCATCCTGCCCTCTGTACTCAAAGTTAATTCCTGCGCCCAAACCTCTCTCCTGTAAATAATCGAGGCTGAAGATAAGGTCGCTCCAGTCTTTTTGACTTCCACCTGTTATCGCAAATAAATCCCAGTCCGTACTAAGAAAAGAACCAAAGCGCGAAGAACTTCCAAATTCCCAGTTTCTTAAGATTTTTTCTTTTTTCCGGACATCAAGGGATAAATAGGGTAAATAGCCCATAGGATAGCTGCCTACATGAAAAGTATTGTTTGTAGAAGATATAATATTGTGTTTACCTCTCTGAATCAACCGGATCTTTTTACCTTTAAAATGATAGTGGGGATGCCCATATCCACACGTAGTTATCACACCGTTTTTAATCTCATATTGTCCTTTATCAACGTGTTTTATCTGTTCTCCACTAACATAAACAGGCAACCCTTCGAGATATTCGCTTTTACCTTTTTGAGATTCGTCGCGTATGGCGCCTTGTTTTTGTGGCTGAAGAATCGTTTTTATCTGGCTATTAATAAGAATCCCTTTATCTTCCTCTATATTCTCAAATATTTTATCGGCAATGAGCATATCATCTTTGCGGCGCATCATCACATTTCCTTCCGCATATATCGCACTCAGCGGTAGCTCCGAATATTCTGAATCCTCCGATTTTTTTTGATCAAACCATAAAATTACGTTATCGGCATCTATCGCCGCATCTTTTTTGTTAATTTTAACATTTCCAAGCGCTACAACGATACGCTTATCTTCTTCCTGCCATGAGTCGATATTGTCTGCTATAATATCAACTATTTCCTGTTTCTCAGGAGTATCTGAGGTTAAGACTTTTTTGGGTATCTCATGAGATAAATATTCCTCTTCTTTCCTGGATCGTATTTCTTCACCACGTAAAACAACTTCTGTCTTTTGTGCCTCTTCAAAAGTCTTTATCGGTTGTGTATACGGATTAACTACGACACCGGTCATCGTCTCAAATCTTAAGTATACCTGTTCGTACTTCTCGTAGTTCTCATCCTGCAGAATAGTCACGTTACCTTCACAATACACTTCTACCGTTGCCTCCTTGCTTTGTATGGCTTCTTCTTCATGAAACCAGCATACAATAGTATCTGCGGTAATTTGGAATGGTGCCTGTAATACTTTCGCTTCCTTATGGGCAACAAACACTCTAATCCCTTCTTTTTTCCAGGTACTAACGGTTTCCGCCGACAGAGAAAAAGGCTTTTGTTCTATATATTTTACCGACAATAGTCCATCAGCATAACTATCTCTATTGACAACAAACAGAATGGCTAAAATTATGAGAATATGTATTTTCTGCATGAAAAGAATGTAACGTTATATCTTTGAAAAGAAATTTTTTATGTGACCGATTACACAATCCTGTTCCTTGTATGTAATTTCAGAAAAGACAGGCAGGGCTAATGTCTCACGCGATGCTCGTTCGGATTCGGGTAAATCACCTTCTTTATATCCCAGATATTCAAAACACTCTTGTAAATGAAGAGGCATTGGATAATAAACAGCAGTTTCTACTCCTTGCTGCCCAAGATACTTCATCAATGCATCTCTTTGAGATGTCGCTATCACGTATTGATGAAATATGTGAGTATTATAAGATTCTATTTCAGGCAGACGGATGGGTAACGACTTCAAATGCTCAGAATAATATGAAGCAGCCAACCTGCGCTTCTCAGACCACTCATTCAGATATTTTAATTTAACCGATAGAACAGCAGCCTGTATGGCATCTAATCTTCCATTCATACCAACATATGAATGATAATACCTGGATTTCGACCCATGCACTCTCAAAACCTTAATAAGCTCTGCCAGTTTATCATCATACGTTGTCACCAGTCCACCATCACCATAGCCGCCCAGATTCTTTGTAGGATAGAAAGAAAAACAACCTATGTTTCCGATAGAGCCGGCTTTTTTACCTTTATACACCGCCCCTATTGCCTGTGCAGCATCTTCAATAACCACGAATCCATGTACACCTGCAATTTCAAGGATACTATCCATATCGGCACACTGCCCGTACAGGTGAACGGGAAGGATAGCTTTTGTCCTTTTACTTATTGCAGATGCAATCTTGCTTACCTCAATATTATAGGTAACAGGATTTATATCCACAAATACCGGAATCGCTCCCAAACGAGCAATCGACCCTGCCGTTGCAAAGAAGGTAAAAGGTGTAGTGATAACCTCATCACCCTTACCAATACCGGATGCCATTAAGGCTAATAAGATTGCATCTGTACCTGAGGATACTCCAATGGCGTGCTTAATGCAGCAGAATTCTGCTATGCTGTGCTCGAATGATTCGACAAAAGGACCAAGGATAAAAGATTGGCTAGCTATTACTTCTAAAACAGCGTTATTTATTTCATCTCGAATATTTTCGTATTGCCGTTTTAAATCCAGAGCTGTTACTTTCATCTACGAGTAATAATTATCCCCTCTATAAATTTAATTCATAAATTTGCTAATCTATTGTATTTGCATAATAAGAGTTTGGAATTATATTTACAGAATGAGGCTTTGTCAATTAAAAAGAGATTTTACCTATCCTAACTTATGTCGAACATTAATCTTGATTTCAGTTATTCTTTTTATGTAAAATTTCAAAATGTACGTGAAATGAGCAGCCCCTATAGCTCAACTGAATAGAGCGTTGGCCTCCGGAGCCAAAGGTTGCAGGTTTGAATCCTGCTGGGGGCGCTTGTATTTCACGGGTTTCAAGGTATCGTTTAGTCAAGGGTGGCACTGACAAACCATGTCCCTGTATGTCTTCAACAGGGATCGTTTGTCAGTGTGTTATATTCCCTATCCACGTTGGCATTTGAAGCAAGCACGGCAAACGGAGAGACACATTATTATGCGTCTGTACAGTCCGTGCCACCCTGAAACCCGCTTCATGAAAATGAAAATTCCTCTGCAATCAAGATACCGCATGAAGGTGTGACACATGCGTGACGTAGCACCTCCAAAATAATAGTAAATATGATGGATTTTATTAGAGATCAAAATGGAATGGCAGCTTTACTGGTAAAGTCCTGAATTACTTTCTCTATACAGAAGCTGAGATGAAGGAAGAAGTGATTACTTTGTGAAACCCCTACAGAATGCAAGCGAAAACAGGCTTATTAAATACCTCTCAAAACAGGCTGTAAAGCCATAAGTATAGTAGTATGAAAAAAGCTAAGATTTTCAATGTATCCTTCCTTGTTTTACATCAATTTTCTAATAGTCCTTTACTGATAAAGAATTTTAATGTTCGCTGAACATCTCCTGCTATATCATATTCTCTTGTCATAGAAAAGTTATCCCTTACAGCTTGTTCTATATCTTCTATACTATGCTCACCATCACAAAGTTCCCAAATGAATTTTGCCGTAGCATTAAGGACATGGAATACCCGCTCCCTGGCGCTATAAAGAAGCGTTTCACGTCCTATGTCTTGTACAAAAATACCCTGTTTTCGGATAGGCATCATCTTATCATTATCATCATTCCTTATATCCTTTTTATTAATGATAACCAGACCTCCAATAAGGGCAATGCGATATTGTTAACCAATCCATAAAAATTTCGTTGTTCCTCCTCTCCGTAATTTCTTATACTTTTCGTATAATACAGTAATACCATCAAATAAAGATAAGTGAAAAACCTCTATGATGCTAAAACTTCCATGTGCATGTTCTGATGCATCGGTCGTTTTGATCTCATTGGTCTGTGACGGACTAACTCTTCAAGAATCTCTTCATCGGTATAGGTAACCACACTGGGTAACTCATATTCGGGTAATTTTTTTTCTTCCATTTTGTATATCCTTTCCGTAAATAGGAATTTTTTCTGTTTAAACTTTCCGGTCTTATTCAAGTATTTTATCGATTTTAGGAAATCATCTTTATCAAAATATGTACCAGTTAACAGTCAAATTTTGAAATGTTTATTTTTAGAAAATTATTTACATCATAAGTACCATTAAATAATAGATTTAAATAGTTTTTAGCAGGAAAAATAAACTATGAAATTCAGGCAATAGCAGAATAAAATTATCAAACAAAACAATAAAAAGTGTGACGTGACACCAGGGAGTGCCATTGTAAGGTGCGACATGGCACACTATATGGCACAATACAGAGGAAGCAAGATATGAGCAGAGGAGTAAATAGTGATAGCACAATATTGTATTTAAGCACAAATAACCGAAATTGCGATCTGTGGTTCCTGATTCTACCGTTATGAACGGCCGTAATCATCCTCTAATCTGACAATGTCGTCTTCTCCTAAGTAGTTACCGCGCTGGATCTCAATAAATACCAGAGAAGATTGCTCCTGATTTGCTACACGGTGAGCTGCTCCTTTGGGAATATCAATGGCTTGCCCTGATTTAAGCAATATCTCTTTCCCGTCTATAGTTACCGATGCTTTGCCCCCGACCACATTCCAATACTCCTCACGTTGAAAATGTTTTTGGTAGCTAAGCCGGTTTCCCGGCAGAACTGTAATCCTCTTTACCTTATAAGTGGGTTCATCCAACAGCACCTCCCACTTTCCCCAGGGAGGATTAGCATGGTGTGCCCGTGGTCTTTCCATCTCAAGTATCTTCTTGTATACTTTAAGGTAGTCATCCACCATACGATCCTGACTAAAACGATCTTCTACCCATCGGCGACATTGCATCCGATTAATTGTGGAAATGTGTTTCAATCTATTCAATGCATCTTCAATACTTTCAACAATATACCCTGTTTCACAGTCTTTTATAATCTCATGCATGGCGCTTCCTGAAAAAGCAATAACCGGTGTTCCGCATGCCATGGCCTCGATAATGCTCAGATCAAAAGGATCTCCGAAACGAATTGAATGCAAAAAAGCATAGGCGCCACCCAGCAATTTATCCTTAAGTACCTGATCTATCATTCCACAATGAATTATAAGATGATCCCCCTGCTGCGGAAGCACAACATTCTCAAAATAGGTTTGGTCCAAAACATTACCGGTAAGAATAAGTTTCATACCAGATTTCCGGGCAATCTCAATCGCCTCTTCAATACCATTATTTGGATGGATATTACCAAAGGATATAAGATAGTTTTCTTTTTGTTCTTTCAACGTAAATGACTGTAAATCGATACTATCATAAATTGTAGAGATATACTCCAGGCAAGGGTTGCGACTGGCAATACTCGTCGAAACGTAGTAGCTTCGACCTTCGTCTTCCTTAAAAAGAGATAAGATGTCCGAAGAAGGCGCATGAATTGTAGTAACCATCGGAGTATTAATGAGGCAGCGGTAAAAGAGAGGCACGAGATTAAAGTAATTGTGGATTAAATCGAACTCTCCGGCCTTTTTCAACACATTAACCATATGAGAAGATACACAGGCTATAAAGTTAAGGTGGTTTTCTTCTTTACAAGGAATTGAGCAGTTGGGTTCGAGTCGTTCTTTTGTTTCTAAGTCACTGCTGGTAAAGAGTGTGACATCCACTCCCCGTTTTATTAAACCTTCGGATAAGAGTGAAATGGCATTTTTCCTTGAATTGCAAGATTTGTGATGCTGCATGAACCTGCCTGATGGCGATAGTATGGCAATTCTCATAAGATTACCTCCCTAAAAACCCTTATGGTGTGTCTTTAAAATGAATGAGATTTCAAGGACAACTAGAGATTAGGATTTTTAGCATAATCTATGCCATTTATGGTTTCAAATGTGTTTATCTGTGAGCATAATTCAAATAATCATTCTTAATGATGATAATGAATCGGGAAAGATGCAGGATAATGCTGTACAGGTTATCCGGGAATTGTTTTGTAAACCAAATGCTCTCCGGTATAGTGGTCAATCTTTACCATGTACACAATGGTAGAGACGCAAGATGTTCCGCCTCTACCTAATCCCGTAGGGATGTTATGATTATAGGAAAAAACAGAGAAAAGATTTTAAACCCCGAAGGGGTGACATGGGATACCTGTGCTGAGATATCATCCCTTCGGGATTGAATTGTGGTATGTTCAGTTTCATATAGGGGGTACTATAGCTTTACCGCTTAATATTCCTCACAGTTTGTTAGGCTAAGTTGAGATACGAGAACTAACCCATTCATGAAGTACAGTATTCCCCGAATTAAGTATTTCCGAGATACTTTAACTCACCAACATTACAGACCGGACACCTCTCTGGGGTACCAAATGCATCTTTGCACGCCCCCATTTCGATCAGGCATTTTGCACAGACAGGATACTTATGTGCCTGGCAATGAGAAGCCTTACAGGAATATACCGCCCTTGGTTGCCAAAAAGTACTTTTATGCCCGCATCTGCTGCATTCAATTGCCATAGTATCCTCCTTAACTCTACAAAAAGGAACCACCAATCAATTTTATCCTCTGGTATTTTTAACAACGTAGCAAAAATCTCTTTCCATAAGCATACTCATTCTTTCCGGAGTTTTTATTTTAACTTCTTTGGTTTATCTGGTCCCTTACCAGTCCACTGCCGGCCAATCTCCTCAAGAGACTTAGGTACTTCCACTTTCGGAACCTGATAACCATATACCTTTCTCCGCTCACGCAGATCATCCGAAGCAATACCGAATTGCTTATCGCGTTTGTCTATCATCTCTTTGCTGATCTGCCCGTCAGCGCCGGCCGACCACATCAGGAGCGGTTCGCCGAGTGGAATATCAGTGCTGGGGTCAGGCCATGTATGAAACGTCTTACCCCAACTCATAATAAAACCTTCAAGCGCCTTATCACCCATGTCGGATAAATCCGGCACAATGAGTTGTCCGGCTATTATTTCATAAGCATGAGGATGCCAATACTTCTTTTCCTGTGCCGGGAGCGATTGATAGGTCTTATCGCTAATAATGTACTCTATACCAAGAAGCTTGGCAGGCGCTTCTTTGGAGTCGTATACGACACATTGGTGGAGCTCTCCATCCCGGATATTAAGATCCCGCATTGAACAATAGTGATGAGCCTCTACCGCCAGATTAGGGTTGTTCTTGGCAATATGGAATGCACAGAGATATAGGTGGATATCCTTGATGGGATCAGCATACTTCAACTTATTAACGTTGTTAACACCCTCACCCTCTTTTTCTGCTGCAATACATTTTGTTGCAATGAGCATGAAACCAAGAAACGCAATAATTACAACTACCGTCATCTTGCTCATCGTCTTTTTATAAGAATGTCGACGCATTTCCATCTCCTTTCGTCTCAACGATTAAGAAATTGTCTTTATCAATTCCTGATGTAACCTTTCAAGATACTCAAAAATTACCTGTCTTTCTGCCAGATCAGATCTTTTCGGCTACCTGAACAACTTCACTTTCAACATATATTAAATCTATTGCACAAGCAATTGAAAAATAGTTGGAATTTTGTAGTATACTTTTTTATTATTCACAGAAGGGCTTGCGGTAAATCTCTACAATTCCTTCTACATACAATAAGTTATTTCAGTTACCAATATCTTTGCAGCAAAGTTTTTTATCTGGAGATAAAAAAATAACAGAGAATATATTTGTAATACTCTTTCTTTTCTCTTTTAAAGTTTAAACATGGTAAACGTTATCCAGGGAGGAAATGCTCTTGAAGAACAAAGAACATGAAGAAACAGATACAGATAAAGAAAAGAAAAAAATTTGCCTGAATATGAGAGATGTAATTACGTATTATATTGCACCATTAGGAAGTATCATTGTTGCAGTAGCTATCGGAATATCAGGATTCTTAGGCTCCAGCTATCTCAAGGAAAAGGCAGCCGTTAAAGCCCGTACTGAAAAGAGCTATCTAACCGTTGAAGCATTGCGAATTTACTCAGAGTTAATGAATAAACAGGAGGAGGTGGACAGTGTACTGCGAAAAAATATATTTGACTCAATTATCAGATCGTTTTCTGAAATGGAAAACGTACCGATTGAAAAACTCCTGCTAAATCTTAAACTTCTTGCCTATAATTTTAATAAATCATTGAATATTAAACCCTTTTTTCTATTCCTCAGGGATAAAAAGTTACTTTCCAATACCATGTCCAGTGAGGAATATTTAAAAGATTTGGAGAACATCGCACAATACGTTATTACCAGACAACTATGGGTTTTGGAAGGAGATGGTAAATGTTTTTTTAGAATAATTGATTTGAATTTACTTAAGCAAAATAAAGCATGTCTTCTGCTAAAAGATGAAACCATCACCCTGGGAGAAATAGAAAGAAACTTTAGAATCGCTGTGTTAGAAGTTAATACGAACATGAAAGAAATAAAGGTTAGATTAGAAATTAAAACATCACAAGGACCAAATCATGCATTGGATATAAAAATAGTAGAATTCTGGATAGGCTTATTTGATTTCCCCATGATTGATAATATTTACTTATTCCATGATCAGAGGTGTGCGATCATACTGAACCAATTTTCAGAACAAACTGCAAATATTGCTCTAGCACTCTTTCCCGATGCCCTTGCAGGCATGAAAGAAAAACCATATTACCAGGAAACAGTCCAACACATTCTTGAAACAGGTGAACTCCTGGGTGAAGAAGGATTAAAAAAATCATGGTCGCTTAAATAACTACCATCAATTTTCATCAACCTCTTACTTACCAATGTGTATTAAAGAATGTCAGAACTGTTGCACAAGAATAAGTTTTGACAACCTCTCATCGTATAAAAGTAAAAATATAACAAGAAGGAGATAATTTATTTGCAGCTTGCTGTACAATCTTATAAAATAATGGTTATTAATTATTTTACAAATCCAGGGAGTCTCGCCATGAAAAAGAAATTCATAAAAGATAAATGTATAACGTGTAAGCAGTGCATGATGGAATGTTCTGTACGCCATTCTGCCTCAGGAAATCTCTATGACGCTTTTACAGAAACACCGAAATCCCATTACCGGTTACAAGTATCCATAAGAAAAGACAGGCCACATATGACGGTATGCCAAAATTGTGCAAAACCCAAATGTATGGCATCCTGCGAATATGGCGCTATCACAAAATATGAAGATGGTAATGTGGTCATTGATACAAAAAAATGTGTCGGCTGCTGGGCTTGTGTAGAGGCATGCCCTTTTGGCGCAATTACCAAGAATGCCGAACTTAATTTTGCCTTCAATTGCGACGACTGCAGGGGATTTGATACTATGGCCTGTGTAGAGGCATGTAAAACCGGCGCTCTCGTGTATACTGATAAATAAATATTAAATGTATTTTAGCATAGGTAGTAAGGGCAAATAGCTGTTGCCCTTACTACCAAACAAAAACTTCGCCTATTTTACCACAATATTCACAAGTTTTTTCGGCACGATAACGGTATTGATAATTTTCTTACCATCCAATAATGCGATAATGCGTTCATCATCGAGCACACACCTTCTCAATTCATCATTGTTCATATCGACAGGCACCGATAGACGACTTCTGACTTTACTGTTGATCTGAATAACAATCTCTATCATCTCCTCATGGATAGCATTTTTGTCATACGTAGGCCATGGTTGCCGGAATATGCCTGGTTTGTGACCCATAACTTCCCACAATTCTTCACAAATATGAGGAATAAAGGGAGCCATTAACAAAAGAATAGTCTCCATGGCATGGCGGAAGACATGAAAATCAAGTTCTTCAGTGTTCTGCGGGATGGTAACATGAAACAAATCTACGTTGTTGAGTAACTCCATTACAGAAGCAATCGCCGTGTTGAAATGCCAGGAGGTTTCTACATCTTCTGTGACCTTCTTTATGGTTTGATTTGTTTGACGGTAAAGGGTCTTCGCCTGATTTGAAAGTTTTTGGATGGAAATATCCGTTCCCGGTATTTTTGCATAAACTTCTTCATAATCGGTGATTTTTTGCCATAAACGGCCAAGAAACCGATAAGCGCCTAAAACTCCACGGTCGTTCCATTCAGCATCCTTCTGAGGCGGACCGATAAAAAGGATATAGAGGCGCTGGGTATCTGCTCCATACTTATCAATAAGGATATCAGGACTCACGACGTTACCTTTGGACTTTGACATTTTAGCGCCGTCCTTGATAATCATACCCTGAGTAAAGAGGTGTTGAAAAGGCTCTTTAAACGTAATATATTCAAGATCGTAAAGGACCTTGGTAATAAAGCGGGAATAAAGAAGGTGCAGGATCGCATGTTCGACACCGCCAATATACTGGTCTACAGGCAACCATGTATTAACTTTTTCCGGAATAAAAGGCCGATCCGCTTCCTTAGGAGAAAGATATCTGAGGAAATACCAGCTTGAGTCTACAAACGTGTCCATCGTATCGATCTCCCGCCTTGCCGCCCCGGAACATCTCGGACATTGCGTATTAATAAAGGAATCAACCTCTGCCAATGGGCTCATGCCGTGAGGCTTAAATTCTACTTTTTCAGGCAGTACTACCGGAAGTTGTGATTCAGGAACAGGCACTGTACCACATTTTTCACAGTAAACAATGGGAATAGGCGCTCCCCAGTAACGCTGCCTTGATATAAGCCAGTCCCGTAACCTGTAGGTTACTGTCTTTGCGCCGAATCCTTTCGATTCAAGATATTCAGGAATTTTTCTTATCGTCTCTGTATTCGGCATACCATTAAAAACTCCTGAATTGACCTGGACACCATTATCGATATATGCCGCATTCATTGTATCGGCTCTTAATTCCCCTTCTTTGGGCTGAATAACAATCTTAACCGGCAGATGATATTTCCTGGCAAACAGAAAATCCCTCTGATCGTGAGCAGGCACACCCATAACAGCTCCCGTGCCATATTCCATAAGAACGTAGTTGGCTATCCAGACGGGTACTTTACTCTTATCGATGGGGTTGATAACATATTTACCAGTAAATACCCCCTCCTTCTCTGTCCCTTCAGCCGTACGCTCTACCATACCCTGACTGCGTGCCCTTTCTATAAAATCCTTAATGGCCATTTCTTGGGGAGAACCTGAGATCAACTCATTAACAAAGGGATGTTCTGGCGCCAGGGAGATAAAGGTAACGCCATAGAGTGTATCAGGGCGTGTGGTAAAGCACGGTACTATCGTATCAGAATTTTCTAAGGTAAAATTAATACGAATACCTTCGCTTCTGCCTATCCAATTTGCCTGCATGGTCTTTACCCGTTCAGGCCAGCCTTCTAATAAAGAGATATCATCCAGTAATATTTGCGCATACTGACTGATACGGAAAAACCATTGTTCAAGATCTCGCTGCCGGACAGGCGTATCACAGCGTTCACAGCAACCATCTACAACCTGTTCATTGGCCAGCACGGTGGCGCATGAAGGACACCAGTTCACGGCTGCCTTCTTTTTATACGCCAGATTATTCTCGTAGAGTTTAAGGAATATCCACTGCGTCCATTTATAATAATCGGGGTTACAGGAAGTAACCTCTCTGTCCCAATCATAGCCTACCCCCCATCGCTGAAGTTGGCGTTTCATGGCCTTAATATTGTCTCTTGTCCAGAGAGCAGGATGAACACCGCTCTTGATAGCTGCATTCTCTGCAGGAAGACCAAAGGCATCCCAACCAATAGGCGAAAGCACGTTATACCCCTTCATAATCTTGTATCGTGAGACAACATCACCGATAATGTAGTTTCTGCCATGGCCTACATGCAGGGTACCGGAGGGATACGGGAACATGACCAGACAGTAGAATTTTTCTTTCCTGCTTGTCTCATCAACACGGAACAATCCGCAACCTTCCCAAAATCCCTGCCACTTTCTTTCAATATCGGTGAAGTTATATTCCCTCTTTGCCATCCAAAGCTCCTTAAACTTGAATCATAGAGACACAAAAATATGGATAAAACGGACAGATAGAGTTTACAACTATACTTCTGTACCTCTATATCAATGAAATCTTTTTCCTAAATTATTGTATGGTATTCCTTTTAAGAAATCGTCAAAGAAATTAAGATTCTATCAAAATTTCATACTGAATCAATTGAAATTCCCATTGAAAAGCCTTGACAATCTTTATTGATCATGTTATTTTTATACCTTGTCAAATTAACCACGAAAATATCACGCATTTCTCTTTTATATACGTGTAAATTCGCGGCTAATTTCTCCGGTGGAATATTTAGGTGGGGCTGTGGCGCAGTTGGGAGCGCGTTTGAATGGCATTCAAAAGGTCAGGGGTTCGAATCCCCTCAGCTCCACCAATAAATACAAGGGTTTCAGGCATTTGATATAATCTGGTTTTGCTTGATTGTCACCAAATTGTCACTTACTTCTATTGCCTGGATTGCTCCCCTTAGACTTTCGGGACAATGATGTGCATACCTTTGGGTCATCCGAATGTCTTTATGACCAAGAAGCTTTGCGATGGTATAGATATCAATGCCTTTTTGTGCTAATCGTGTAGCAAAGGTATGCCTTAAGTCGTAGAAGTGAAAATTTCCAATACCTGCCTTTTGCAATACTTTATAAATTAACACGGTTCCATTGAAGATCGAGAAGTTCCCTCTGTCGTAATCCAATGTGCAGATCAAAAATAATTATATCTTTGAGCCATGTTGCACAATTATCCAGGAGTTTTAATTCCTCATCCTCAGTTAACCACCGATCCTTCTTATTATTCTCTTTTTCCTTCGTATCTTAGAGACAGGATTCCCTTTAACCCATTCCCATTCTTTGACCGCAAGACTAACCCGATATTCTCGTACCCAAAAAGGTTATTTTTGGTTAAGAATTACCCAGAAACCCTTGAATTTACAGGAGTCGATTTTCAAAATGGCTTGTAGTGCCGACCTACCCTATTACCGTCACTTGGGGAAACTGAGAAAATGGTTACATGCTTTTACGGAAAAAAACACGGATGAAAGATGGGAAAACACACTGGTATTGGAGCGTAGCAGAGAACCGGCGGACCAACGGAAGAAGAGTATTCCAGAGGCAAGTTCACCACTTGGGAGAACTCAATGACAACCAACGTGCAGAATGGGTTCGGACGATAGAGGCCGTTTCTGGTGAAGAATCCAAGATAAAACAACTGGCATTGTTTCCGGATGACCAGGAAGAATTACCGGTAATGGCATGTGAAACCATCCGGGTAAGGTTGGACAAAATAGCATTACGCCATCCACGGCAATGGGATACATGCTGGTTGGGATTGTATGTATGGAATATGCTGGAATTGAACACATTTTGGAGGGAACGTTTGCCGTCAAGCCGTAAGGGAACAAGTTGGCTCAATATGCTGAAGGCATTGATCTGTTACCGATTGATAGATCCGGGAAGTGAATTTCGTTTTCACCGTGAGTGGTATGTGCGCAGTGCTATGAGGATCTGCTGGGGGCGGATTACTCACTGGCACAAAAGGGTAAGCCATATCGTTGTTTGGATTTGCTGCTGAGGCATCGCGATGAACCGTTGGTATTTTTTGGACCGGATTGAAAAGCAGTGTGGGAAATTCCGGACGTCGCGAAGGACGCTATCTGCTTCGTTCCAATATGCAGGCCGCCTCAGCTGAAACCGTCTGGGAAACGGATCTGCTGTTGACCCGGATTGAACAGGCATTTAAGGATTTGAAGGGATCGCTTTCCATCCGACCCATATGGCACCAATTGGAAAGGAGAATTGAAGCCCATATTTTTGTTTCCTTTCAATGGAAATACACACGTAGAGTATGTTATTGATAATCCAGAATATATTTTGCCTGTCACACACGAAGATTATAAGTTGTTAGTTAGGGGAAATGGGAAAAACAAGGCAACTGTCGTTGAATTTGTTTACAGAGGTGGCAAGTACAGAGTTCGTTCAGCATATATTATAAAGGAAGGGCAATTGGAAATAAAAAAGGAAAAGGCTCAGAGTGCGGTTTCCAAGCCGAGTCCTGAAAGTATTTTCGATAAAACGGAAAAACTTGGCCAGGGTGGTAGCGTGCCTTTCGACACGCCTCACACTGAGTCTTTTCCTAAAAGTAGTATACAACCTTATGAGGTAAGCCTAGTATCTAATTGCCAAAATAATCTATATTTATGTATATTCTTGGCATTATGCCAAGAAAAACACCAAAAACAGAAATATTGCCAGAAGACAAAATGACTTTATTATAATGGTCTAAAAATGGCGTATTAGTACCAGACCTTGAATCTTTTTGCTGCACTGAAGGTTTCAACCTGACAAATACACGGAAAAGTTACTGAGACAAAAAAAATGAGAAGGCTTTCAAGCCTTTAATGGATGAAATCGCTGCCGAGTATTCTCCTGAGCAAGAAGTTCATGTTATTTTAGACAATTATTGTACTCATAAAAAGAATAAAAAATTGTTGCAGAATACAATCCAAATTCAAAAAGGAAGATAAATGAAAGAGACCGTTAATTAACAGGGGATGAAGAAAAGAGATTCCTTGAGAATTCTCTAGCATGGCTTAAGAATATAATCCTTTTTTCAGTAGTACAGGCAACCAAGATTGACAGGCATAATCTGAGAAGGGCTTTTAATGTCGCTTTAGAGGTAAGGCTGACACTCAAGGTTTTTATTTCCACGACCTCAGACATACCTTTGCTACGAGATTAGCACAAAAAGGAGTAGTTACAAAATATCAAAACTATTAGGGCATCAGGATATTAGAATGACTCAACGGTATGCACACCACATTGCCCTGATAATTTAAGAGATGGGGCTTGAGGCTGGCTACAATCTGACTACAGTTGAGGAAAAACGAGATATGGCAAATTCGAGAAACCCTTAAATTTATTGGTCGGGGTGGCGGGATTTGAACCCACGACCTCTTGAACCCCATTCAAG
>JAANMY010000623.1_pt1 | contig 48813 bp, 38 predicted proteins | sample 7279691 | NCBI WGS metagenome assembly JAANMY01 (sample SAMN14094543, study PRJNA606508) | bioreactor metagenome | isolation source: A lab-scale SPAN reactor treating ammonium-rich wastewater day 388 | place: Ireland: Galway | collected 2018-02-07 | reverse complement strand
AACGCCCCAGACCATCACGACCTAGGGCGGTTAAGATATCAAAGACCCGCTATCCGGTTAACCACAAAGCGTCACCGCTTAAGTGAACAGTATTGCGGTACTTACACCGGCGTTTTTTATGAGGATGAACCATGAGCGCTGATATTCGCTTACGTTTGGCAACACCAGAGGATATTCCCACCATACTGGCGTTTATTAACGGCCTGGCCGAGTATGAAAAGCTGGCCGACCAGGTAGTGGCCACTGAGCAGAAACTGCAGGATACGTTGTTTGGTGATAAACGCTATGCCGAGGTGGTGATTGCCGATTACCTGCAGCAGCCGGCCGGCTTTGCACTGTTTTTTCACAACTACTCCACCTTCCTGGCCAAGCCCGGCATTTATCTGGAAGACTTATTTGTACTACCACAGTGTCGTGGTCACGGCATTGGCAAAACCTTGTTAAGTTATCTGGCCAAACTTGCAGTAGAGCGCGATTGTGGCCGGCTGGAATGGTCGGTGCTGGATTGGAATCAAAGCGCTATCGATTTTTACCAGTCTCAAGGTGCCGTGCTGCTACATGATTGGCGTATCAACAGGGTGAGTGGAGATAACCTTAAGCAATTGGCAGCGAAGTATGACAGCGTAGCAGGCTAAGCGGCAAAAATAAGCATGGTCTTATCTGGCAACTAATCTGGTAGCGTCTAAGCTTTGTAAAGCCATACACAGTTGATGGTCTGAAGGAACAGAGGGCTTTCCATGAAACGATTAAAAGCGCTGGCTGATAAACCCATTATTGGCGGTGTTGTAAAAAAAGCAATGGCGTCTTTAGCCAGCAATGATGCCAAGACAATTTCAGAGCATTTTTCCCAATACCTGAAGCCACAGCTGGCCTCGACTGAGGAACTACGACACGAAGTCTATAAACTGCGACATAACGTATACTGTGAAGAGCTGCATTTTGAAGATGTCAAAGCCAGTTACGAAGAAACTGATGAATTTGATGGCAGGGCAATCCATTGTTTTGTCCGTCATATCAGTTCGAATAATCTGGCTGGTACAGTGCGCTTGATTACCTCGGCTAAAGCCGACGAGCTATTACCTATAGAACAGTTTTGCTCGCATGCGATTACCGAAGCAGGGGTTAGCCCTGCCCATTTTGGCCGGCATGAAATTTGCGAAATATCGCGCTTGGCAGTGCCAGCGGCGTTTAGAAAACGGGAAATTGATAAATACGCCGGTGCGGCAACAGGTGCCATTAACGAGCAGGTGTTTTCCCAAACTGAGCTTCGCTGTTTCCCTTATATTGCCATCTGTCTGTACTTATCTGCCGCGGCAATGTCATACAAAACCCGCCGCTATCATGTGTTTGTGATGATGGAACCGCGGTTAGCCAGAAGCTTGCAGTTTGTGGGTATTAATTTTAAGCAATTGGGCCAGCCAATAGAGTTCCATGGTAAACGGGCGGCGTACTATATTGACTCGCGCGAGCTGAAAAAAACCTTAAGCCCGGGCTATCTTAAGTTATTACAGGCGGTAGAAAAAGATTTGTTTGATAATAAAACATTAAGCTCGACTACCCCAACGCAAATGCCCGGTGGTAATGTGGTCTTGGCTAACTAACTTATGCAAAATGCTGTGCTGCTTCAACTTGCGGCCGTACTTAGCCCCAGCAGCAGCGTGCTGACCGGTGATGCGGCATTAGCACCTTACCGTTTTAACTGTGAGGGTTTTGCCAACACTATTGATAGCGTAATTAAAATTGGCGCTGTGGAGGATATTCAGCGTGTGCTGAATGTTGCTGCCGCTGCAGCGGCAGAGGGCTCTGCTGCGGTAAAGTTTCAGCCCATCAGTACAGGACAAAATTGGGGCTATGGCTCTGCAGCGCCGAACGCTGAAAACGTTGTCTTACTTGATTTGTCAGCACTGACACAGATCAATATAACCAGCGCTGAGCTGGGTATTATAACGGTGCAGCCCGGTGTCACCCAGCAAATGCTTTATGATGAGCTTAAGCGGCGTCAGCTGGATTTTATGGTACCGGTCACTGGTGCAGGCCCCAGCTGTAGTATCTTGGCCAATGCGTTGGAGCGCGGTTATGGTATTACGCCTTTTACTGACCATTTTGCCGCAGTAAACAGCATTAAGGGTTATCTGGCCGATGGCAGCTTTTATCAGTCACCGATTTCTGAGCTGGATAGCTCGGGTGACGATTTTATTGATAAAACCTATAAATATGGTATCGGGCCCTATATCGATGGGCTTTTTAGCCAATCGGGCTTTGCCATTGTTACTGAGATCAGTCTCAGACTAAAACGCAGGACTGAAGCCTTTGACTCCTTTTATATTCAATTTGCTAATGACAGTGATTTTGAACTGGCGCAGCAGATTGCTTTTACCATTTTGCAGCGTCTGGACGGTGTTGTTGGCTCCGTAAACTTAATGGATCAGCGCCGGTTATTATCTATGATGGCGGAAAATCCAAATGGTAAGGCCAAGCATGTCGCGATGTCGGCGCAGCAAGTTGCACAATTAGCCAAACAATATGACACACCGGGCTGGATGCTGGTGGGTACCCTTTATGGCCAACAGTCGGTCGTTAATGCCGCGCGCAAAGAAGTGCGCCGTTTTGTGGCGGGCCGCGCTAAACGCCTGCTGTTCTCTGGTGGCGCACTATTACGTGTGGCACGTACCGTGTTGAATATGTTGCCGAAAAATCAGCTTGCCGGGGTCAGGGCAATGTTAGCGTCGCTCGATTTGGGTATAGAGATTATGCAGGGCAAACCCAATCAGGTGGCATTGCCACTGGCTTATTGGCGTAATCCAACGGCATCAAAGGACACCGCCTTGCATCCTGCCCGCGATGGCTGTGGCTTGCTCTGGTATGCGCCTCTTATCCCGATGCAAGCACAGAGCATGCGGCAGTTTATCAACATGGTGCGGGACGTCTGTCCGCGCTATGGCATTGAGCCGATGATAACTTTTACCAGCTTAAAGTACGATACGGTAGATAGCACTGTACCTATAGTATTTAATCGCCAGGATGAGCAGGCAACCCGTTTGGCACAGCAGTGCTTACAAGAGTTAGTCGCTCGGGGACTAAAATCTGGCTGGGTGCCTTATCGGTTAAATTTACAACAGCAACGCGAGTTACTTGATGCTGCCTCACCATACTGGCAAACAGTACACAAGTTAAAACAGGCAATAGATCCGCATAATATTATTAGTCCCGGTCGCTATGATCCCGGCTATTTCGACACTAAGTAGCTTCAACTAAGTAGCTTCAACTAAGTAGCTTCAACTTAGTAACGCCAACGACGTAAGGTGGCTCAAACCGTTTATGCCCGCAAAAGTGGGCGTGCCTATAGTAATAAAAAAGCAATAAAAAAGGCCCTGTCATACAGAGCCTTCTTTCTAGTCTTTCTTATTAAGCGGCTTTTTTCCGCATGAAACCAAGGCCCACTAAACCCGCACCGAACAGGAATAAAATACCTGGCTCAGGTACGGTATTGGCTAGTACGGCACCGTTACCACCTGATGAGAAGCGTGAGTTTAAGTTAATATTAACTGGGTTTGTACCAAAATAGGCACTACCGTTGTACGATAGCAAGGCAGGGTCAAAATGGTTTGCTGCCAAACCACCAATAATATTAAAGGTTGCAGAAACAAAACCAGATGCAGCACCTGAAACTAAAGAGGTGAATTGCAAATCAGCAAACGATAAATCCAGCCAAATGTTGCCGTCAAGTGCGTTAGCTGGCATGGTGCCTGCGTTCAATGTTGACACTGGGATAGCAAAATCCGGGCTGCTGTCGACATATATTCTTGCCCAGGCATTGGTTAAATCAAATGTCAGATTGTCAAATAACTCTAATCCACCAAAAGCAAATGTCAGCTCACAACCTGGGCAAAAACTGCCTAAGTCTCCACCAAGAGGGTTTGCAATGGTTACATCATTTAAAGGGTTATTAACTTGGTAAAATTCACCAGCGCCACTTAAGAAATAACCGGTAGAGGCGCCAGCACCACCTCCTAAACCGCCCGCGGCTAACACATCACCGATGGTAGCGGCGCTTGTTGCACTGCCTAATGAGCCTAGTGGATCAGATACAGTGCTATACCACTGTGTGAAATTGTAGCGACCAATAAAATCTTGTTCTGATGCCGGATTTCCGCCATCAGTCCAATCTGGATCCCAAACCACACCACCAACATTGATTTCAACGGCTTGTGCGGCAAAACCAGACACTGCTAACGCTGATGCAACAGCCAGTGTTTTTAAATATTTCATAACGAGCTCCTTGTTATACATATAAAGTTACAACACCATTACGTTAAGCATTATCCGTGCCTAATTTTAAACTTTTTTAAGTTGTTGAAAATTAATAGGTATATCGCTAAAGCTATGTGCATCACTGCAGTGGTGTAAATAAACCTGACAAGGTAAGCTCTGGCTGCCAGGCTAACCAGAGCTTATTTTATGTAAGCCTAAGGTATGCTGGAGAGTAACGATGATCTGCGCGCAATCAGGTTTGGATCATCACTGTTAACCGAATTAAGGATATCTTTTGCCTGCTGATAGACTGAGGTTTTAATCAACAGCTCAGCATAATTGAGTTGTACCTCAGCATTTGCAGGCCTTATTTGCAATGATCTTTCGAACTGAATTTTGGCTTTATCGTATTGCTTCAGGGCAAGTAAGATCTTGCCGTAGGAGTCGAGCGCATCTGGATTGTTGCCATTTATTTTCATGGCTTTTTCAATATAAACTAGTGCTTTTTCGGGGTTGCCAGCTTGCTGTAATACCCAGGCGTAGTTATTTAATGAGACGAAGTTGTCCGGCTCTGCCTCAACCAGTTTTTCATAAATTGTTACAGCTTTGTTTATATCGTCCTGTATCATCAGGTTGGCATAAAACACCCTTAGCGCCTTATCATCCCCATGTTTGGAAAAGTGCTGTTCAACGAAGGTAACCGCTTTGCGATAGGAGATATCGCGCGCTGTAGCTTCAGCAATAGCGATCGCAGTTTGAGGTGATGGTTTTAGGTTATAAGATTGCTGTAACGTAACCAAGCCCGGCGTCATTTGATTATCTAAAAGTTGAATCCGGCCCTTCTGGAACAACATATCAGCATTCTGTTTAATCTCATCAGGCAGCTGTTCATAAGTGGATAAAGCACCTTTGTAATCTTTGGTTTCTGCCTGCGCATGCATTTTGGTTTTAAGCAAAATGGCGTTTTTCGGTTGCTGTTGTAAAGCAGTATCTATGACTTTTATGGCTTCAGCGTAGCGTTTTGCTGAGGCCAAAAAGTTAGCATGAGCAAAAGACGCTGCAGTACTGTTTGAAGACTGGCTTAGCCAACGTTCAGTAACTTTGAGACCCATTTTTACGTCATTCATTGATGAATATGCGCGGGCCAACAGCAAGTAAATAGCGTCTGGTAATTGATGTTGTTGTTCAACGATGGGGGATAGTAAAGATACGACATCCTTGTGACGCTGATTCAGCATATATATGTTTGCCAACAAGACTTTAAGTTGAATGTTTTGTGGCGACTCCTTCAAGGACTGCTCTATTAACCCGATCGCTGATTCCGGCTTACCTTGTTTGCTTTGAGATAAATAATAGCTGGACAAAGCAGGGATATAATCTCTTTTAATAGAGATAGCTTTTAGCAAAAGTTCATCAGCCTGTGCAGTATTATTTTCAGATTGCGCCAGTGTTGCCAGCATAAGATGAGTAAATACATTATTAGCATCGGCACTTAAAGCTGACGCAAGCAGTTCCTTGCCATGGGCAACATCATTTTGAAGTAAGGCTAATAATGCTTTTAAGTTATAGCCGCTTGCTGCAGTTGCGCTGTTCTCTATCCACTCATCAGCAAGTTTTTCAGCTTTATCATACTGTTTTAACCGAATGTAGCTTCCTGCTAGTATCAGTCTGGTTTGATGTTGGCTAGGGTCCATAGCCAACGCCTGCTCCAATGCTTGAATTCCTGCAAGCTCCTGGCCGGCGATATTTAACTTTAATCGCCCCAAGGTTTGCAATGATGCTGCATCTTCGCTAACGACAAAGCGTTCGTATCTGGTCAGCAGTTCCGCTGCGGTTGAATCATCTCCCTTTCTAATCAGTTCCATTGCTGTGGCAGAGATAAGCGCCATGTCTTGGGCGGTTAAATCTGTGGAGCCCATTGTTTTAGCGGCGTCGGAAATCTCGCCGGCTTTCAACTGCAGTGCTGTATAAAGCCTGTTGATGTCAGGTAAAGCTGGTAAGTGTTGTTTGACTGCAGATAAATGAACCAAGGCCTGGGTTTCTAAGCCAAGTTGGTAGTTGGTTAGCCCGGCTAGCACACGGCTTTGTATCGTATTGTATTTTGCCTGAAGAGCTTTATCTATATGCTCTTTTGCTGTTTGGTAGTTTTGTTCTTGATAATCAATAACTGCTTTGAGGTAGTTAGTCAGGCCATGTTCGGGCACAACTCTTAGTAATAGATCTATGTGGGTACTGGCTTCTTTAAACTTGGCTTGTTGCACTAATAATTGAGCTGCCAATAGTCTTACCTTCAAGGCTGTTGGCATGTACTCAATATAGCGGTTTATAAGGTCAAGTGCAGTATCAAACTGTTTTTGGATCAGAGATACGTGAGCTTGCATTATTACTGCCTGATAGTAAACAGGGCTATCAGCAGGCACTTGCGCCAGCTTTATTTGGGCATTGTCATAGCTTTTAGCTTGTATAGATAAGGCTGCTTCGGAGAAAAGTTTTACGTCTGTTTGCTCGGCAAGAATTAATTCATCAAATAAGGGAACTGCAGCATCAATATTGCTAAGTTCAATCTCAGCCAGCGCCTGATATAGTTTCAGATAATTCGTAGTTGCATCGCTGAGTACGACTTTTTCACCCAAACCGGCCAGGACCGCCTGATAGTCTTCGGACAGATAAAGCGCCTGCATCAATGGTATTGCTAATGTTTCTGCTTCGGCACCTAAGGCTAATGCCCGGCTTAATTCTTTGCTGGCAGACACTGGATCTGAGGTTTGCAGATAAAGTAAACCTAAGGTTTGGCGATACTGCGCCTGTTCGGGCATTTGTTGAATGGCAGATTTAAGCTCAATAACCGCAGCGTTGAATTTGTTCTGGGCTATATAATTTTGCGCATCCTGATAATGCTCGGCGGCATCTTTACCGCCGCAGCCGCTGAGGATGGCCAGCATAACGGCGCTGGCCAGTATGGTTGTCTTTTTCATCGTACACTCCCTGTAGCAAATAAACCTTAGTTAACCAAAAATCCCTCTGGTGTCGATGACCACTTTGGTCGCGACATCAACCGGGTGTAGTGTTTTAAACTGTTTATGGTCGACCAGCACCACCAGCACATTAGCCCGTTCCAGTGCCTGAGGCAGGGTGGTTAACCTGGCGTTATGTTCGGCATATTTTTTCGGTAGCTGCTTAATGTTCGGCTCTACCAGTAAAATATCGCCGACATTGTCCTGCAGTAATGCCATGGCAATATCCAGTGCCGGGCTTTCACGCAAGTCATCAATATCGGCTTTAAACGCCAGACCAAGACAAGCAATCACCGGCTTTTTAAACTGATCAGCGGCCTGTTTAATTTTGTTGATGACATAGTGTGGCTTACTGTCGTTGATTTCGCGAGCTTTGCGGATAATCTGCGCTTGCTCTGGCGCTGAATCGACAATAAACCAGGGATCTACCGCGATACAGTGGCCGCCAACACCCGGGCCGGGCGATAAAATATTTACCCTCGGGTGGCGGTTTGCCAGTTTAATCAGCTCCCAGACGTTAATTTTTAAATGGTCGCAAATCATCGACAATTCGTTGGCAAAAGCAATGTTAACGTCGCGAAACGAGTTTTCCGTCAGTTTCGCCATCTCGGCGGTGCGGGCGTTGGTCAGCAAACATTCGCCGCGGACAAACAGGTTATACAAGGACACCGCTTTTTGTGCGCAGCGCTCGGTAATACCGCCAATAATACGATCATTACTGACCAGCTCTTGTAACACCCTCCCTGGCAGCACGCGCTCCGGGCAATGGGCAATATATACATCGGCTTTGTCCGGATCCTGATGTGGCATCACTAAGTCGGGCCGCAGCTCGCCAAGCCAGGTCGATATTTTATCGGTGGTGCCAACCGGTGAGGTCGATTCCAGCACAATCAGGTTACCCTTGGCGATGACTGGCGCAATGTTCTCCAGTGCAGCGCGGATATAGCTTAAGTCCGGGCTTTTGTTGTCAGTAAAAGGCGTTGGTACTGCAATCATAAAGGCTTCTGCCGGCTCGGGTATCAGTGAGGCTTTTAATTTACCCGTGGTTACTGCCGCCTGTACCAGCATGTCCAGGTCTGGCTCCACGATATGGATCTTACCCTGATTGATGGTGTTAACAGCATGCTCTGACACGTCTACGCCCAGTACCTCAACGCCGCGCGATGCGATAACTGCGGCAGTAGGTAAACCGATATAACCAAGACCAATTACAGAAACACGGGAAAAGCTATGCATAGCGCGTCCTTAAAACACTAGAGTTTGAGCTTAACAACGCTGCTAAGCTGCCTGTTTTTGTTCAACAAATTGACGTAGCTGGCCGAAACTTTCAAACACTTCGGCAGAAATTTCGTCGTCATTAATTTCAATACCCAGCTGGTCTTCCAATTGGGTAATCACCGCTATCACCGCCATTGAATCAAACTCAGCAATAGCGCCCAATAAGGGTGTGTTGTCAGTAAATTCTTTATCTATTTGTAATACGTTACGCAGAATATCGGCGAGGAGGTGGTGCTGTGACATCAGGCTTTCCTTAAAACAATTGTCCAATGTTGCGTCCCTGTATGCTAAACCTTTGGTAACTTGTGCAACAGAACGCAAAATTCCAGTCGGTTTTTTTGCAAAACTGTTTTATTATTGCACACAAAGGGATTAAAAGTGAAAGGTCTGAAGGACGCCATGACCAAAAATATCCACCATCTCATCGCCCAATCGGCTGCGCGTTATCCAGGCCGACCTGCCTTATACTTTAAGCAGCAGGTGTTAACATACGCTGAATTAGCCCAAGCTATAACTGCCACCGCTGCACTGCTGCAACAGTGTGATGTGCAGCGCTTTGACCGCGTAGCCGTTTACCTGCCAAAACAGTTCGAGACGGTTTATAGCCTGTTTGGCGCCTCTGAAGCGGGTGCCGTAGCGGTACCGGTTAATCCGGGATTAAAAGCAGCGCAAGTTGCGCATATTCTGCAAGACTGTAATGTGCGTTTGCTGGTAACCAGTAAAGAGCGCCTGGCCGCGTTGGAAGCCGAGTTACACCTGTGTAGTGATTTGCACACCGTTCTACTGATCGATGCAGAGCCTGGCGAGGTGATGTCGCTGGCACATATTCAGGTAAAGCCGTTGCTGTTAACGCACGATACGCCGGTTAAGCCTTATGCCCACAGTACCGACGCTGATATGGCTGCCATTCTTTACACCTCTGGCAGTACCGGTAAACCCAAAGGGGTGGTGTTGTCGCACCGTAATATGCTGGTAGGGGCACAAAGCGTCGCCAGCTACCTTAATAATACCCAGGATGATGTATTACTGGCACTGTTGCCACTGAGTTTTGACTATGGCTTAAGCCAATTGACAACCGCTTTTCTGAGCGGTGCGTCTGTGGTGCTGTTAGATTTTTTCCTGGTGCAGGACGTAGTGCGTACCGTGCAGCAGCATAACGTTACCGGTATCGCTGCGGTGCCCCCGCTGTGGGCGCAGCTGGCCAAAGCGAACTGGGCCCCCGGCAGCAGTGACACGGTGCGCTACCTGACTAATTCTGGCGGTGCTATGCCTCTGCCGTTGCTGGCGCAGCTGCGGCAAATCTTCAGCCAGGCACAGCCTTATCTCATGTATGGCTTAACCGAAGCGTTTCGCTCGACTTATTTGCCACCGTCTGAGCTGGATAACCGGCCAGGCTCGATGGGTAAAGCCATCCCCAATGCCGAGATTGTCGTGGTGCGCGAAGATGGCAGCCTGTGCGGACCAAATGAGCCCGGTGAGTTGGTGCACAGGGGGCCCTTGGTTAGCCTGGGCTATTGGAATGCCCCGGAGAAAACCGCAGAGCGCTTTAAACCGGATCCGGTGGCACCCAAGGGCATACAGTTGCCGCAACTGGCGGTGTGGTCGGGTGATACCGTACGCTGTGATGAAGAGGGCTATTTATATTTTATTGGCCGGCGTGACGAGATGATTAAAAGCTCAGGCTATCGCATTAGCCCGACTGAGGTAGAGGAAGCCGTGTATCAGCTAAGCCCGCTATTGCAGGATGTCGCCGCTATCGGTGTGCCGCATGCTGAGCTGGGGCAGGCCATTTTAGTGCTATTTGCCTGTAAAGAGGGTGAGCATGCAGATACCGACAGCTGGGTTAATCAGCTTAAACGCAGCTTACCGAATTTTATGCAGCCCAAAGCATTAATTGCCAAACCGGCATTGCCGAAAAACGCTAACGGCAAAATAGACCGCAAGCTGTTAGCTGAGCAATATCAGAATTTTTTTGACGGGGCAGTAGGATGAGCCAGAGCAGCGCACCAGCGCATGAGCAAATGTCGCAGTTTAACCAGCATGGCAACGAATTGCTGATTGGCGGCTATAGGTTAAACGAGCTTAGCACCTTACTGGCTAAAGACGTGTTTTATGCCTACGACCGGGCAGTGATTAATCAGCAGGTGGCACGTTTTCGCGCCGCAGTGCCAGATAGAATAAAACTGCATTATGCCATTAAAGCTAACCCCTATTGGCCGGTGGTGCAGCATTTAAAGCCATTGGTGGACGGCTTTGATGTCGCCTCACAAAAAGAAATGCTGCTGGCGCTACAAGCCGGCATGGCAGCGCACGACATCAGCTTTGCCGGGCCGGGTAAAACTGATGCAGAGCTTTGCGCGGCTATTTGTGCTGGCGTTACGTTAAATGTCGAATCTGAAGGCGAGCTAAACCGTTTGTGTGCGCTGGGGCAACAGCTTAACCGTAGGCCGCAGGTCGCGCTTAGGGTTAACCCGGCCTTTGAACTCAAAGCCTCCGGTATGAAAATGGCCGGCGGCGCCAAGCCCTTTGGTATTGATGAAGAGCAGGTGCTGCTGCTACTGGCTAAAATAGCGGATATGCCGGTTAAGTTGCGCGGTTTTCATATTTTTTGTGGCTCGCAAAACCTAAAACCCGAGGCGCTGATAGAAGCCCATCAGCTTACCTTCGCACTAGCGGCCAAACTGGTCGCGGCCAGCCCTTATAAGCCTGATTTAATTAACCTGGGCGGCGGTTTTGGTATTCCTTATTTCGCAGGCGAGAAACGGCTTGATTTAACTGACGTATCAGCCTCATTAACGCAATTGCTGCAGCAATACGACGACGCCTTGCGAGATATTGAGCTGGTGATCGAGTTGGGCCGCTTTCTGGTGGCTGAAGCGGGCGTTTATGCCTGCAAAGTGGTGGACAAAAAAGTCTCGCGCGGCACTACCTATTTAGTCTGTAACGGCGGTTTGCATCACCATTTGGCTAACTCGGGTAATTTTGGTCAGGTGATCCGCAAAAATTATCCGGTGGCGATCGGCAATAAACTCAGCAGCGATACCACAGAGCTGGTGACTATCGTTGGGCCCTTGTGCACGCCGCTGGATATCCTGGCCGACCGGATTGAATTACCCAAGGCCGGAGTAGGAGACTGGGTAGTGGTGTATCAATCTGGTGCTTATGGCCCCACCGCCAGCCCGCAGGATTTTCTTGGCCATCCGGCGGTGGTGGAAATTTTAGTGTAAGCATAACTTGCATTGCTAGTTTGGCTATACCGAAAAGGATTTTTGATGAACGGCACTAAAACAATTCTGTTATTTGGTATGCCGCGCTCCGGGACGACCTGGCTGGGCAAATTATTTGATGCACAGCGTCAAACTTATTATCTGCATGAGCCTGACAGCGTGGAGGCGAATATCCGCATCCCGTTATTACTGGATAAAGCACAGGCAGAGACATCTGAGCTGCCAGCACAGTTACCACGCTGGTTAAGTAACAAAACCGAAAAAGTTATCGCCTCCCGACCCTTTTTTAGCAAAGCCTATCTAAACCCCGTCAGTTGGGCGTTGTTTCTGGCATCGGCTTATGCCACTAAGCTGGCAGGGCGCGTGGGGGTTAAAGGCTGGGTAAAACCCGTGCGATTGAAACCAGAAGCCGCGCCGGTGCTGGTGTGGAAATCGATCGAGTCACTAGGCCGCATGGCTGCCATTAGTAAGCTTACCGATGCGCACAGTATTCATATTCTGCGCCACCCCTGTGGTCACATTGCTTCTACTTTAAAAGGACAGGATGGCGGCTTATTCGATGGCAGTATTCCGATATGGCAAGACTGGGACTTATTTGACAAGCTGTTACAGCAAAGTGGCGAGCAGCGCTTTACGCTGGATGACATTAAAGCCATGAGTAAAGCGCAGCGGCTGGCGGTGCGTTGGGGCCTGATTAATGATTTCGCCCTGGCACAAAGTGTTGGCGAGCCCAACAATATGGTGCTGGTATACGAAGATTTATGTAAAAAGCCGCTGGAGGTGTTTAACAGCTGCCTGGCATTTTGTCAGCTAGAGGCCGATGAGCAGTGTCTGGCCTATTTACACAGCTCAACACAAGGTGGCGAGGACAGTGCGTACTACAGTACCACCAAAGATCCACTGACATCAGCATATAAATGGCGTAAACAGCTATCTACCGACGTGCAAAAACAGATTTTTGATATTGTTATCCAGTTTAATGCCGGGCGTTATTATCAGGATGATTTTTAATGTCGGGCGTCAGCGGGTAAAACGTAGCGGGTTGGTATAAAAGTAATAGCGTTGTCCCTGTGGGTTTTCAGTATAACCTCGCAAACGCAATACCGTATTGTCCCGGTGTTTAACCTGATACTGCACCTGAAAACTACCATCCGCTTGCTGCTGTGGTGTTAAGCTGTGGTTTGTTATTGCATCGGGTGTAATGATAATCAGCTCGGCTTGTGGCATACCCACTGGTAAGTTCTGCCAATCTGTCGGGTTAAGGCGAAGTGCAACTGTCACCTCGACAACAATTTCCGCCGCTGTATTAACACGCTGCCCGGCGTATGCCCGCTCACCGATGGCAGTGTCGGCATAAAATTGCAGGCTATTAATTGTATTACCCTGCGAGCCCCAAAATTGCCCTTGTCGTAATGCCTCAAGCACCGCCGTTGTGGTATTGACGCTGGCATGGATATGGGTGCGGGAAAACTGACAAGGGGCATAGTCCAGGCTGTCGTTATGGTAATCTGAGCTGGCCAGTGCGCCCCAGATATCCAGGCCTTGCTGTAATAGCTTATCCCACTGACCACCAATAACCGCCACGGCCGGATCCCAACCATCAACTGTACGATAGCGGTAGGTATAACTGGCGTTTTTCATGCCTTGCTGACGCTGATGGCCGGGGCCACCCTCAAAACCGACTAAATTGCTATGCTGACTGCGCCATAGCTTTACATCAAACAGGTTTTCGCCGGCAGATAAATCTTTGCGACTGGGGTGGTTATAAAACAGCACCGCCTGCTGCTTCTCAAGCCCCGGTTGGCTGTTTAACCAGCTTAACGCCTGTTGCGCATTAAAGGGTGTCGTATTACCACTGTCAAACTGCTGGCGAAAGCTTTGCAGCAGCTCGCCGGCATTGTTTAGGTCGGGCAGTAACACACCGAGATGTTCGCGGCCGCGAAACGGCAGCACATTCCACTCCAGCCCGGTAATAATATTAAGTGGCGCATGGCGGGTGCGGGCGCTGAGAATATCCTGCTGATAGCGTTGGGTATCAAAGCGGGTTAAACCCCGGTCTGAGTGATCTGTCAGCGCTATCACATCGCAGCCATGTTGCTGCGCCAACCTGGCCAGTTCATCAATGCTGCGCGCGCCATCAGAATAGCGGCTGTGTAGGTGTAAATCGGCAATCAGCGTCCGGCTTGATGGCGGCTGAGTTGCGCGGGATAACTGCGCGACACCGCTAAAAGGTGTGGGTTGTTGATACAGCGCCAGTTGCTCCAGCCGAGAAGCGATTTCCTGCTCTAGCGCTTTAAAACCTGCGCCCTGGTAGCCGCCTAGCTGCTCGATCACCTGATGTTCGGTTAACCCTTCGGGTAAATCGTGCACCACTGGCATCATAGCCATTTCCATCTCATCGCTGTCAAACTGCGCTAAACGCCTGGCGTCGATGCTGCTTAAGCGTTCGGCGAACAGGATGCCGGCCCTGTCAGCAGTCAAATCAGCAAAACTAAAGCCGGAGCCACCGCTGTCGGCATCGAGTATCTCTTTTAAATTACCAATTTGGCTGGAAATGCCGGCACTGCCTAACTGCTGAAAAACCGCCGAATATAAAAAGTGCAGTGCCAGATCGTGCCTGCCCAGCAAGGTGACTTTGGCCAGCCTTGGCACCTGGCCAGGCTCAGCGTTATCTGTGGCATAGCGGATAAAATGACGGTTGCCAAACCCCACTGCCAGGGCCCACATGGCCTGGCGATATTCATATTCAGGGTTATCGCCAGCGGCGCGTTCAAAAGCAAATAACAGCAGCTCACGGCTGTAAAAAGCCAACCTGCGCTCGTCAGGATGCTGTTGGTACAGAGCCTGTAACTGGTTAAGGTAAAGTGTAATATCGGGCGCAAAGCGGCTATCGCTTTGCAGCAGATCGCGCGCCATATTGCGCGCCTGATACAACTGTGGATTAAGTTTAAGCTTTAACGCACTGGCATTTTCATCGACAAAATACAGCTTGCCGTTAGCCAGTTCGCCTTGTTGCAGCAATGATAACAGCTGTTGGTCGGCCGGGGCGGCCAGCATGGTTTTAACCGCCGCTGACAGCAGGGCATTGGCCACGACACCCGGTAGCGGTATTTTACCCAGCCGGCAATGATCAATAGCAAAGCCGCTGTTACCGGGTAAAAACAGGCAATAGGCGCTTACCTTGCGTTGCCGGCTAAACTGCCAGTCAGCACGTACCGCAACGCCAAAATTGGAAATGACGCCATTAAATTGCAGCGGGGCCACGGTATAACTGGCCACATTCATCAGCGCGTCCAGCTGCGCCTGTTCAAAGCTCAGTTCAATGCGATCGTCAGCCTGGCTTAATTGGCGCAGTGTAGTGCTAAGGAGTTTACGCGCTGTAGTCACATCTTTGCTGCTGATATTGCTGCTGCTGATTTGGCCATCACTGGTCAGTAGCCACCACAGCAACACCAGCAGCGCACCCAACAGTAACAGAGGTTTTACCCCGGCTGGCAGGCGTTTTGGTGTGTTGCTATCAGGCTTGGTATTGGCCATTGTTGGTGTTTAGCTGCTTAAGGTATTTTTAACCATTGCAGCGTAGCCTGTTCTACCTGCTCGCGCCATAGCTGGCTGGAGAAGGTATGGTTAGCCTCACTGATATGGATACGTTGCGCCTTGGCCAGACAGTCGGTCCAGGCACTGTCGTCGTTACAAAGCTGCAAAAACTCCTGTGCGGTTAAATCATTACCGCTGGTGATGATGAGCACCTTGCCGCTAAAGTGCTGCCAGCCACGCAGCATTAACTGCACATAATTTTGTGCATTAGCCTGCGGTGTAAGGCTGGCGGCAGGGCGGATCGCCCGGCGCTGCTGCAGTGTTTGCCACAGCCCTTTCACACTTTGCGTTAGCGCCACACCGCCACCGAGCAGCTTTTGCCAAAACTGGCGACTAAACAGCCGTTTTAAATAGTAGTGTTTTAGCATCACTTCGGCATGGCTATGTTGTTGGCGTACCCAGGGGTTGAGTAGGGCTACGCCACTGACTCTGGTATCGGGTTTATTCAGATATAATAAGATAGCGCTGGCGGCATCGCACAGGCCCCACAGCACCACATGTTTCAGCTGTGGGCACTGTTGCATCAGTGCGGTTATTCCTGCATCTATATCAGCATCTTGCTGATAAAATTCGGCTTTTGTGCCGTTGCTGTCGCCCATGCCGGCGGCATCCAGTCGCAGCGACGCTATTCCTGCTGCTGCCAACGCCCGGCTTAGCTTAACAAACTGACGATGGCTTCCCACCCGATACTGCGGCCCGCCCACCAAAATGAGTACGCCAGTGTCCTGCTTAAGGCTGTCTGGCCGGTGTAAAATGGCGCTAAGGCTCTCATCGTTGCAGGCTATGCTGATAAACTGCTCGTTCATGCATCACCCCGGCTAAATTGCTCAATGGTAAGCGCGATAAGCTCATCTGCGCGGGCAAGCTCAGTGGTTTGCCAATAAGGTTCCGCTTTTAGCTGGACAAAGTTTACCGCTGTAAGCTGTTGTAACTGCTCAAGCTTCTTTTGTACCGGCAGGGCAATAGCGTCCAGCTGCGAGGTTTCAAACCAGCTAAGCTGGCACTGTGCTAACTGGGGGGGGAAAGTTGATTGCAGTTCAGAAAGGCTTTGATAAAACGCCTGGCTTATCGGATAACCGGCTATTTCCACGGTTTCACCGGCAAGTAGTTGCTGCTCTAGTTCAGCCTGGCTAAGCTTTACCCCGCCAGCCATCGCTTCAGCCACTTTAATACGGGCAAATTGTTGCCAAAACTTGGTTACGTCAAACATTGGTTGCCATAACACAATGTTGTCAGCGGTCAGTGGCAACGTATTTTGATGAAGTAAATCAAAAAGTTGAATTGCACCAAAGCGTACGGCAATAAAGTTCACCTGCTGATAGCCGGCCGCCTTTATCAGGTTAAGCAGCGCCAGCAAATCGTCGCGCCAAATAGCCGTAGTAGCGCTGTCTAAATCGCCCTCGCTATCGCCGGTGCCATAGTTATCCAGCATAAAACAGCTATGGCCGGTGGCCGCAAGCCCCTGCATTGTTGCGCTAAGTAGATGCCGGGTTTTATTCATCTCCTCGGCAAAAGGCGGCAGTATCACCGTTGCTGTTGAGGTGGCCTGTGTAGCTTGAGTATGGAGAAACACCTTGCCGCGGCTTAGCGTGATAAAGCCGGGTTGGTTAAGACGTGCGGTTAAATCCGTTTGCATGCTGCATCCTGCATCAGTAGCACTGGCCTGCTAACGGCCGTTAATTCTGTTAAATGATACCTTGTCTGCAGCGCTCATCCAAGTCTGTTGCAAGTGCATCTGATATTGTCGCAGGTTGTGCTGTGGTTTTAGTTAGTGTTAGCATGAGCGCATCTTCATTCGGGGTCCAACACATGGATGTTAAATTTGCCCCTGTGATGGCAAATGCGGCAGATTTTCCCGAAGCAATCATCAGGGCAACGCCCGGGTTTGGCTTCAGTGATGTCGGTTTGCTATGGCAGAAACTTCAACTTGGTCAGTGCACCTATACCCGTAACGGTAGGGCTGCGATTGCCATTGCCGCGCAGCAGCTTAAATACCCAAACCAAACCAATATGGTATTACTGCCAGCCTATCATTGTCCCGCGCTGGTAGAGCCTTTTCTCTGGCTGGGTTATCGGGTGCGGTTTTACCCGGTGCAGGCTGATTTGTCAGTTGATGCCGCCGTATTTCAGCAGTTACTCACTGCAGATGTGAGCCACTGTGTGGTCGTGCAGTTTTTTGGCTTTAAGCAAAACGCTAATCAGCTTATTACTCTGGCTCACGCGGCGGGAAAACGGGTGCTGGAAGACTGTGCGCATGGTCTGGTTGATTTTGTTGCCTCACTGCAGCAGGACGATCCGCGGGTGTCGGCGCGTATTTGCAGTATTAACAAGGTGTTGCCAACCATAGATGGTGGCTTGTTGTATTTGCGCCAGCAGCAGAGTACACAACCTGGCTATTGCAGTTGGCTGGAAGAGCTAAAGGGTATAGCGTTCTTACTGAAAATTCCGCAGCGTTTACAACGTGTCAGGCAACGCACAAAGACACGCTCGCCTGATGCGATATCTGCACAGCATCCTACGCCGGCTTTTAAATACTTCAGACCTGCAGATCTGAATTCTGCCAGCTTCCGCCATACCAAATGGATTTTGCAGTGCAGCGATCTGGCTGCCATTAAAGCCAAACGGCGGGCCAATTATCATTATCTGGTGACGGGGTTGTCGGGGTTAGCTGCAGGCATCTGTCTGTATCCTGTTATTGCTGATGAAGCACCTTATGTATTACCGTTTTTATTGCGCGATGGCAGTCATTTTCAGCAGCTTAGGTTAAAGAAAATTCAGGTATTGCGCTGGGAGGAGATGGCGCCCAGCGGCTGCGATATTACCGAGCAATATCGTAGCCGGTTAATTCAGTTGCCCTGTCATCATAAATTAACCCAGGCAGATTTAGACTATATTATCCAGGCCATGGCTGGCCTGACGGAGTTGTAATGGAAACAGGCGTATATCCGGTTAGTTATTTTGACACCTTGGCGCCACAGTGGGACGGCCTGAATCAGCAAACTCAATGTCAGGCGATTTTAGATGCCGATTTTGTCAGGTGTTTAATTACGCATTTCTTTCGCGGCGACGAGCAACTGGTGGTGGTTTATCAGGCGTTACAGCTGCGTTTTATCGGCTTTTTTCAGCGTGCCGGTTTTGGTTGCTGGCAAACCGTGATGCCCTCACAAGCACCGGTTGGGCTTTGGCTGGCAAGCTCGCACAGTGTAGATGAAACCTTGCTGAAGGCGATTGCAAAAGTGTTGCCAGGCCCGGTATTACAACTGGATTTACTGCAAGCCGACAGCCGTAACTTAACGGTAGCACCCACCATTTATCAGCAGTTTTATATTGAAACCGGCAACCGGCCGGTACCGGCACAATATGACGACTTTGCCAAAACCATAGGTAAAAATTTACGGCAAAACTGCAATAAAGCTTATAACCGCGCCGAGCGCGATAAAGACAGCCTGAGCGCAGAAGTGGTTTGCTTACCAGAGCGGGTAACTGCAGGCGTTATCCACTATGGCGAGATTGAAAGCGCCAGCTGGAAAGCACAACAGGGCACGGCGATTAGCCCGGATAATCAACAAGGCCGGTTTTATCAGCAAATGATGACTGAGCTGGCACAGCGACAGGCCGCCTGTGTATGGGTTTTTAAGGTGTCGGGCAACATAGCGGCTGTGGATCTGTGCGTAATAAAAAACGGTAATCTGATTATTCTTAAAACTACTTTCGATGAGCAATACGCTCGCTATTCACCTGCCTTATTACTCAAGCTTGAAATGTTAAAATACTACGCCGGGAACCCACAGCTGGGGATAAACAATATTGAGTTTTATGGCAAGGCTATGGACTGGCACAAACGTCTGAACTCAGAACTGCGGCCAATAGTGCATCTTAGCTGGCAACGTACCCGCTTGTTGCAGTGGTTGGTGCGCCAGCTTAAACAATACCGTAAGCGCAAAAGCACAATTAAGGCGGAGCCTGAAGCTCAGGTTTAACTGAGCATGTTTTTTACTAAGCGCAAATGAAACGCCAGCGGTGTTTTGTCCCAGGGGGTAAAGCGTTTTAGCAGATAAGGCGGGGTGTGCTTGTCTGACACCCCCCAATTGGTGACAACGGCGCTGGCAAAGCCGGCCTGCTTGACAAGTTGCACTGCGGTGTCATCAAAGTCGGTGCCCTGGCCGCCGTTGGGGTAAGCAAAATGCGTTACGCGCTGCTCTAGCCAATCTTCTAACTGGTGTTTCGACTGGTTTATTTCGGCCTGCTGCTGCATGGCTGGCAGCACTTTTAAAATAGGGTGATGCACTGTGTGGGCGCCCAGCGTAATGCCACTTGCGGCTAGCTGTTTTAACTGTGCCGGGTTCATCATCAAGGGGGCTTGCTCAGTCGCCTGGTTTTGCGCGTAATACTGGTTTACTTTGGCAAGGCGCTGCTCAAAGGGTAAATACTTCAGGCTTTTTAGCCACAGCTGGGCTTTACTGCGTCTGTCTGGCCAGTCAGATAAACTGACTACAGTGTCATCCAGTTGCAGTGAGCTGCGCGTAGTATCGGCGAATAAATGAATAACACGGTCATTCCACATGTTCTGCCCCTGGCTAAAACCGGTAGCAATATACACCGTAGCGGGTATGCCATATTTGGCCAAAATGGGCTGCGCGACGGTCAGATTATTAATATAGCCATCATCAAAGGTGACGCATACCGCATTGGCTGGCAGGGTATTGTGCTGTAAATGCGCCAGAGCTTCATCCAAAGACAATGGCGTAAAGTAATCGCGTAGCAGGCGCATTTGCCAGTCAAACACCTCTGCTGTGGGCTCAGAGGGACGCATCGGATCGGCCGTTTCCAGCACCTGATGATAAATTAGAATACTCAATTTATTCGCGGCTAAAACCTTACCGGCAAGTTTGATGGCGCTATGCAGCATATTGACTGTCCCTGTTGTTGTGGCCGCAGATCCTATCTGGTGCAATATTGTTGTTACCGGCTTATGCTAGCTTAGTGATACCGGCTAAGTCTAGCGGCCAGTGTAAACCGGTAAAGCCCGGTAATGTTATGCCAGCTAACTGGAAATAGCCCAAATAAATGAGTACACTTGGGCAAAATATCGACATGGAGTGTCTGTTATGATCCGGCTGTTAGCCTTTATAAGCCTGAGCTTGCTTGGTACATCACTGCCGTTAGCCGCAGAGCTAAACGATTGCGAACCGTTAAAGTTAGCTAAAAAAGGCCCGCCTTTTGACTACAACGACCCCTCTGACGTGGCCAGAGAGCGCTTAAGACTGGCGGAAGGTGCCCATTTTACCCAAAGCGTGCGTTCAGGCACAGCAGGTAATGCTGGTTCGCTAATTGGCGATCTGGATTTTGTGCTGCGCGTTTTTCCTAATCACCCTTATGCGTTGTCGGTAATGGCCGATGTACAGCAGCGCCCTGGTTTTACCAGGCAACATCCGCTGCGTAAAGACAAATACTACCCAACATTAAACTGCTATTTTCAGCGCGCGTTAGAAGTTGCACCTAATGATGCCGCCGTTTATCTGGTAATGGCGATACACCAACACAAATTAAAACGTTTTGAGCAAGCCAAAGGCCATTACCAAAAAGCTATTACGTTAAAACCGGATGCTGCCGAAGCGCACTACAACTTTGGCTTGTTACTGGTCTCGACCGGCGAGTTAGAGCAAGCGCTTAAGCACGCCCATACGGCGTATAATCTGGGATACCCGCTGCCCGGATTAAAAGAGAAACTACGCAGCCGGGGGGTATGGCGTGAGCCGGTAGCCCCTGCGCCAGAGCAGCCCTTAGCCGACACCGGGTTATAAGCGTGCTGAAAAAGCTTATCCGCTTGCTGCCCGAGCCTGTGCGCTGGGCCGGCTATATGTTGTTGCATCGGCTGTTGCACCGCAATACCGCCACTATAACGACTACGGCCCCAACGCAGACTGAGCGCTATATCTGGATATTTTGCTCTACCATAGGTGAGCTAAACGCCTGCAAACAGCTGATAGCGCACTATTGTGCACAGGCAAAGGTGTTACTGCTGACCGACAGGGATATTTACCTTGAAAGCTATCAGCAACAGTTTCCCACCGCGGCCGTTGCAGTAGCGGCGCTGGACTTTCGTCGTACCAAAAGCTTGATAAGCCAGTACCCACCTAAACTGGCCATAGTGTGTGAAATTCCGCTGCTGTTACATGATGCACCCTGTCGGTTGTCTTATGGTGTGCTGCGGTTATTGAAACAGCGACAGGTTAGGGTTTGTCTGGTGAACGGTTGGCTTTATGGTTATCAGCCCGCCTGTAAACAGGACCGAATCGAAAAGTATTTGTTTGAACAAGATTATCTTAACTGTTTTGACGTGATGTCGGTGCAAACTGAGCAAATTAAACAGTGCCTGGTAGCGCAGGGCGCAACGCCAGAGCGGGTTGTGGTCAGCGGTAATATGAAATATGACAACCTGGATGCCAGCCTCACACTTAACGAGCCGACACAAGCTATGCTGAACGTGCTGTGCCAGCAGCAACAGTTGTTTGTTGCCGGCTGCGTGACCGATGTGTGGGAATATGAGCTGGTTATCAAGGCTGTTGCCAGTGCAAAGCAAAGCATGCCAGCGCTTAAGCTGGTTATTGCACCGCGCCACCCGGAAAAACCAGAGCAGCTATCGGCATTGGAGCAACTGTTACAACAACATCAGCTGGTTTATCAGTATCGCAGCCAGGTAACGGCGCAGTCACTGCAACTTAAAGATGTGTTAATTGTTGATAGCTTCGGTGAGTTAAAGGCGTTTTATGCCGCTGCGTATGCCTGCTATGTCGGTATTAACCACAATATTCTTGAACCGCTAAGTTTGGGCAAACCAGTGGCGGTGCTGGGCAATTGGGAGCCAAGCTACCCCAGCTACCCGGTGTTTAGCATAGCCTGCAGCAAGCAGCTGGTATCAGAGCTTAGCGATGCAGCAGATTTAGCAACGTTTTTAGTGGCATCGGCAACTGATGCTGGTAACACCGACAAAACGCGGCAGGTTATTGAGCAGTTAGCACAATTATCCGGTGCTTTACCACGTAATATTGCACTTATCGATACAGCGTAACAGCGATTGTAAAAGGGAATTAACATGACAAACCGATTAAGTATCCTGTCCAATGCCAGTAAATTGGACGTTGTTACCGAGCCTTACCCGCATATCATTATTAAGAATGCGCTGGATCCGGAGGTTTTTCAGCAACTGGCCGACGAATACCCTGATCCTGCCGTGGTGTTAAATGGCCGCGAGAAAAAAGACACCTGGTACGACTACCCGGCCTGCTTTGCGCTGCAAAATAGCAAGATAACGCCACTATGGCAGGAGTTTCTGGCTTATCACACCTCAGCTGCGTTTTATCAGGAGCTGATACAGCTGTTTGGCGATACGATCAGAGAGTGGCACCCGCTGTTGGAGCAGACGTTCGGTAAAACACTGGAAGAATTTTCTACCAGTATGCGGCACAACGGTGCGGCCGATAACCAGCAAAATTACGCGACAGATGTGTCGTTAGAGTGCCAGTTTTATGTTAACTATACCGAGCAGCCACGTGCCGTGCGCGGCCCCCATGTTGACCGCCCAACCGAGTTGTATGCTGCCTTACTGTATTTTCGCCAGGACAATGATGACTCCAGCGGCAGCAACCTGGAGGTGTGTCAGGCGCTAAACCCCGGGCAAATGCATCCGGGTAAAAAAATACTGGTAGACCATTTACCGATGGAAGTTGAGCCAGACAAGGTAAAAGTGGTTAACAGTGCCACCTACGAAGCCAATACGCTGGTGCTGTTTATTAATTCAGAGAAATCTATCCACGCGGTGTCACCGCGCACCGCCACACCGGTGCCGCGTAAGCATATTAATTTTACCGCCGACTTGTTCTCGTTAGCCGATCAGGGGCTGTTTCAGGTGGTACATCGCACCGACAAAAAGTTAAAGCGCTGGTTGGCCGATAAACCCGTGATTTGGCGCCTGGCTAAGTTTATCTCTAATTAATTTATTAAGTTTCAAGGTCAGGGATGTAAATTGAAAAAACTGAATATCGTCGTAATTGGGTATTACGGAAAGCTGAACGCTGGTGACGACATCTTGATGCAGGCAATAAGTTATCTGTTTAAAGAGCATAACTTAATGTTTACCAGCTGGTTTCCTGGGCTTTCTACACTAAATAGCTGTGATTTGATTTTGGTCGGTGGTGGCAGTATTTGGCCGGGCAACAATTTTTTTCAGTTAGGTGATGACCTTATCAGAAAGCTAAAAACACCCTTTATGGTAATTGGTGTATCGACTAAAAATGCAAATGACACCATCCTGGCTAAAAACAAGCTGTTAATTGACAAAGCTGCATTGTTTTTAGTCAGGGATAGTGCAAGCAAACAGGTTCTGGGAAACAGCGACAAGATCATGACTGGGACAGATTTATTTTGGACTATGCCTTACGATATCGACCGATCGAATATAGATAAAAACTTCTCGGTAGGCGTCAACTTCAGGCTTTGGCACAACGATGTATCTGACTATAGAAAACTCACTGACGTTGTAAAAAGCTTCGGTGAGGTAATTCCATTTCCCATGTATTTTGGTTCGCAAATTCATGAGTCTTCGGCCACATTATCAGATGTCGAACTATTAGAAGCGTTGAATTTCGATAAGGTTTTTCCTTGTTTTTCAGTTAAGGCGCTAGAGCGGTGCCATGTAATGGTCGCTATGCGATTCCACTCGGTATTGATGTCTGTGCGGGCAGGGATACCGACAGTGGGCTTTGATTATCACCCCAAAGTTAAGTCATTTTTTGAGGAAAATGGGCTTGGACGTTACTGTATAAACCTAAATGACGCTGATGCCCTTAATCGTCTGATCAGTGACATTAGAGAAAACTATGATTCAGCATGCCAGGAGTTTAAAACGGCTTCTGTCCGGCTAACTAACCAGGGAGCAAATACTAAGGCTCTGATCGACGAAAAGCTCTCATTAATCAATAAAAAAGACGTCACTTTCAAATCAAAATTAAAAGGTAAAATTGCCAGCCTGCTGGAGTTATAGCGGCTGAGCAAAGCTGCAACCCCAAAAGGCAAATATTGCTAAGTTAAGTACTGTGCTGCTGTAACCACAGCTCCAGCACGACAATAATCCATACCAACTCACCGTAATAGCCGGCGTGGCCGTTTTCAAAAGTATCTATGGCATGGTCGATAAAGGCCGGCTGCAAAATATCGCGCTGTTTAAAGCTTTGCAGTGCATTAAGTGCCAGGCTGTGTAGATCGGGCCGCTGTTTCATCCACACGCCAAACGGCAAGCCAAAACCGTGTTTGCTCTTGCTAAGAGTGGCATCCGGCAAAAAGCCACGAAAGCTGTTTTTGTAAAAGTCGCGCAGCTTTTGCCCTGGCGCTTTTAAACTGGCAGGCACGGTGCAGCTAAAGTCGACCAGCTCTTTTTCAAACAGTGGGAAGCGTACTTCTATGCCAGCCAGCTGACACATTTGGCTTACTTTCACTAGATCGTTATCGGCCAGGGTAAACTTCCAGTCCAGGTACATCATGTTATCTACCGCATCGTCTGACTGGCAGGACTGGTAGCGCTCGCGCTTTTGCTGCGCCGGCAGGTTGGTATCAACCTGTTGCAGTAGCGCCGGGCTAAACATCTGCGCCAAGTCGAAGCGGTTTAAAAAGTTGTAGCTGTCCAGCCGGTCTGGCAAGGGCACTTTGGCCTGGCGTACATAGCTGGCGGCTTTTTTAATAAGTGGCAGTTTATCGGCCAGCGGGTTATCTAACCCCAGCGTTAACAAGGCCTGCAGCGGGCCGGGCAGGGCGCTGTAACGCTGAAATACCTTTTGTTTTACGTAGCGCTCGTTACCGGCAAAAATTTCATCGCCGCCATCACCGGCCAGCATGACTGTGATGCCGTCGGCTTTGGCGGTTTTGCCGCAAATATAGGCCGCCATGGCCGAAGAGTTGCCAAAGGGCTCGTTAAAATAACCGGCTACCTGATTAAAGTGCTGCGTTATTTCATCGGGCTGTAAATAGTGCACCTTGTGCTCGGTGTTAAAGTGTTTCGCTGTGATCAGCGCATATTCGGTTTCATCATAGCCTTTTGCTTCAAAACCAATAGAGTAGGTTTTAGCTGTTTTGCCCAAAGGTTGCTGATGTTTGGCCAACATGCCGGCTACAGTAGAGCTGTCCAGGCCGCCGCTTAGAAAGGCGGCGCAGTTGTCGGTTATATTGCGCTTAACGGCCTGCGCGATCAGTTTTTTACAGCGCGCCATCAGCGCTTCTGCGCTGTCATGACTTGGACTAAACACCGGCTGATAATAATTGGTTTGTTGCAGTGTCTGGTTGGTGTTAACCGTTGCCACTACGCCGGGGTCCAGTTTGCTAATGCCCTGATAAATACTCAGTGGTGAGGGAATGCAATGAAAAAACAGATAGTTAAACAGTGCCTGTGGCGCAATTGATGCACTATTTTTCGCCCCGTGCAATGCCGGCATGTTGTCACTGATGTGAAGGTTGCTGTTATCGCGCTGGTCGATATAACAAGGGATACTGCCAACGTGGTCATTGATAATACTCACCTGGCCGCTGTGTTTGTTCACCAGCACTAACAGGAAAAAGCCAGCCAGGGCCTGGGGCAGTGTTGTCGGCTCGTTTAACGGTTGTGTCAGTAGCCAAAGCGCATTGTTCTGGTTGAGATAATCCTCGTTATAAGGCCTTACGCGGCCAATCACGGCGACAATATGCTGGTCATTTTTTGCTATTGCAATTGGCTGGCGACTGCTGAGTGTCAGGGTAAAGGCCGTCTTGGCGTGGCTTAACTGTAATTGTCGCTCAGTGCTTTGCGCGATAGTCCATGGCATGTCAGGCTTCCTTTCGTTTAACCAACACAGAAAAGGTGATCGGGTTGCTGCAGGCCAGCATTAACAAACCGGCTTTTAGGCGGTTATGGCCGTACTTCAGGCTGTGGCGAAAGGCATCAAAGGCCACAGCACGGTTGCGGTTTAGCATAGCCTGATAACCGTAAATAAAATGACGCTGCCCCAGATAGCGGTTTGCCTGCTGTTGGCTGATGGTATTGCCCGAGGGGCAGTGTAAACCAAACTGTTTCAGGTTGGCTTCCAGTACCAGCAAGCTATAATTTTTCGCGTGCAGCTTTTTGGTGATACTGACCGGGTTATCGCGATATACCGAATAGGCCCGCTGTAACTTGGCTACCTGACAATGTTGGGAAATACGCAGCCAATAGTCGTGATCTTCGCCAATCCGGTAAGCTTCGTTAAAATAACCTACCTGATTTAGCAAGTTTGTTCTTAGTACAGCAGTGGTGGTGTGGATATAACACACTGCTAGCAATTTTAAGTACAGCCAACCTGACAGTTCCGGCACCAGTTGCTCTGGCGATACTTGTGGTCGTTTAGCTAAAATATCGGCCAACGGTTGTTGTTGATCCCAAACTATCCAACCGGTGTAGCACAGGCCGATTTCAGGCCTGGCCTGCAACAAGGCGATTTGGGCACTGAGTTTGCCGGGCAACCAGATATCGTCGCTGTCGTTAAAGGCAATGTATTCGCCTGTTGCAGCGCGCATACCGGTGTTTCTGGCGGCGGCAGGGCCGCTATTGGCCTGAAAAATAACCCGGATGTTATCGCCGTACTGGCGTAGGATCTCAGGGCTGCTATCGGTTGAGCCATCATCTACCACGATAAGCTCAATATTGGGGTAATCCTGTGACAACACACTGTCGATAGCTTCATTTAAGTGCGCGGCGCTGTTGTAGCAGGGCATGATCACGCTGACAAGTGGCATCGACATCTCAGATCCCCTGCTCTTGTTTAAAGCGCTGTACTGTTGCTAGCAGCCGCTCAGTATTGGCGGCAAATACCGCATCAGCGCTTAAATGCGCTTTGGCCTGGCATAGCTTGCGTAGCTCGCTGGCTGCTTGCTCTATTTGGCGCGGTGTTGAGGCTTTTGGCGGCGGCGTGCCCCAACTTGTTTGCCACAATGGTGTATGACGCAAACCGCGTTTTAGCTGGTTTTTCAGCCGTGATGCCGTGCTAAGGTGATTGTCGCCACGCCATACCGGGTTTAGCGCCTGAAACGGGCTGTTAAGCCCAACAGACATAAGCCAGTCTTGCCATTTGTACTCTGAGATATGCCGGTAGGCTTTAACCGGCACCCAAGGCACCCGGAACGAGTCGGCCAAAATGGCGCCGTGCATGGCTTCTGTCAGTAAAAGTTCTGACTGACAAATGGCATCAAACACCTGTAAAAAGGGTTGGCGCGGGTCAATATAATGAATGCCTGCCAGGGCACAGACTTTGGCCCAATCGCCTAGGCGTGCGCTTTCGCAGTGCGGCATAAAACTGACTTTATGTAACTTGGGCCCGTTGTACTGGTGAAAGCGGGGCGCTAATGAGGCCGGATCGGTAATGGCCAGCTCGTCGGGCAAGCCAAAGGCTTTTGCCGTTAGCGGGCCGCGTACGGCGTAGAATGTCCAGTCTTTGTGTTGTTTAGGTAACTCGCCATAGCCATGCCCTGAGCCAAATACGGTGACATTAGCGGCAGCGGGAATGCGGTGATTAAGCAGGGTGCCGACACCGACGAATAAGTCGGTGTCGTGCTCGTTAAAAATATCACCAAATAACTGCTGCCAGAGCCATGGGTTTAAGTCGTCGCCGAAATTGCCATTGGGATCTTTAAAATAGTACAACTTCATGTATCGTCCTTGATTACAGCCTGAATTTAAGAGCTTCGGTAAAGCGCTGACGAAACCCTATCCATAAGATTGCGCAGTACAGTAACGCGCCCATTATCACAGTAATCAGTAAATTTAGCCAACGTGGTAATACATCGCCACTTAGCTGATTAAAGCCCATGATCATGACAAACATGACTAACGAGGCAAATAGCGGCGGTGCCAGCGCGATTATAATAGTGCTAAATGGAATTTTTGACCGGCGGGTGCATAGCTGCAGGGCGAACAAAAAGAATAACGGTGTACTGACCAGCCAGGAGGCCGCCATCACATTTACGCCATAAGGTGCCGCCAGGTAAATAACGATAGCGGTGACCACTAAAGAGACACTGACGTGAATAAGACCAGTAGACGGATAGCCCAGCGCTTTCATTAGTGGCGTAAACAGGTTAGTGGCCAGACGTAGCGGTACTGTCAGTAAAATAAGCTGCAGCGGCAATATCGCCTGTTGCCAGCTGTCGCCTAATATAAGTAATACCGCATCTTCTGCCACCGCAGCCAGGCCATAGAACAACGGGAAACTAAACACGGTAATAATACGAAAAATATAGCAAAACACCCGGGCATACTCGCCCTCCTGGTGCCGGATGGCGGCATACATGGGGTAGGCCACTTCGTTTACCAAGGGCATGGCTTTGGCAAGCGGTAGCAGCGCCAAGTGAAAGGCTACTGCGTAAATACCTAACTGATTTTGTTGTAAAAACTGCCCGGCAATTAAAATGTCAATTTTCATAAACAGGGTAAACAGCAAACCGGTGGCGGTAAGTGTTGCACCAAATTTAATCGCATCGCCTGTGCCGCTAAAATTAATGGCAGGCAAATACAGTGTTTTCATCACGGCGGTGTAGCCAATGGCCCGCATTATAGTGACGGCAAGATTAGCCAATATCAGTGACCAAAACCCCATACCGTTGTAAGCCAGCGACAGCGCCAACACACTGCCGATAACACTGGCGCTAAGGTCTATTTTGGCGCGGCTTTTAAAATTAAGCTCACGGGCCAATAAGTTCGATGCCAGCGTCGCCCAGGGACTGAATAAAAACGCGATGGCAGTAATTTGTAGTACCTGCCCCAATTGTGGTTGCTGGTAAAACCCGGCAATTTTCTCTGCGCTAAACCATTGCAGCAGCGCCAGCGCCAGATTAAACAGCATCAATAAGCCCAAAATTTTGCGGATAAACAGCTTATCCAGGTTGTCCTGGCGTATTAATGCATTCCCCAGGCCGGCACTGGCAAGTTGCAGCGCTAACATCGACACGGTTTCGACAATGGCCACTATGCCGTAGTCGGCTGGAGTTAAAAAACGGATGACAAACAGCGACACAAACCAGGTGAAAAGCTGCGACATGATCCTAAGCGCCAGAGTCCAGCGAAATGCACTGCGGGTGCGGGATAGTATGTCGCTCATGCTAGATGTTACCGCGGCTAAAATGCCCGCCAGCCGGCAAGGCGGACGAGGCGGGTTGTGCCGGCGCAGGCTGATAAAGCTTATAAATCGCGATTACGCTGATAATGCCGGCAATGGCGTAGAGTAAGTCAAAATAGGCCAGACTGACGTTGTTGCCCGTAACGCCGTAGCCCACCAGAGAAAGGGTAATAGCATGCGATAACTTAACGCACCACAGCTCATTATGCTGTTTGGCTAACCGGCCATTACGAGCATTAAGCAACAGCATACTCAGTAAGGTCATCCCAAAGAAAAACAAACCGACATAACCGTGATCGCCCAGCACCTGCAGGTAAATATTGTGCGCCGCTTTTGGCGCCACGCTTTGTGGAATAGGCGGGGTTTCAATCGGGCCAAAATAGGGCGTATAAGGGGCGTAACTGTACCAGAGCACCGGCTCTGTTACCGCTTTAAAGCCGCCGCCGGTTAAAGGGTTATCCCGCGCTATCATCACAGAGATTTTCCAGGCCCAAAGCCGGCCAATAAAAGAGGCATCATCGGTGCTGGCGGTTTGAATCGTGCTTTGCCGCTCGCGCCAATGTTCAGGTGTATATTGATAGGCCGTGGGCAGTACCAGAGCGGCCAGCAGCAACCACAGCAGTTTGCGTTTTGATGTCCACCAAAATGCTACCGCCAAAATCGCCAGACCAATAAAGCCACCACGGGAGCCTGTGCCCACTACGGCGACAATGTTGCCAAAAAACAGCCCCCACAGCCCCAGTTTCAGATAATGATGTTTCGTTACGTAAATCAGATACAAAATAAGCGGTAGACACATATTAATAGCAACGGCAAAATCGTTGCGGTCTCTAAGTGCACCAGAGCGGCCTTTTACCATATGGCCGCCGCCGGATAGCACCACTTTTACCGCTTCCATGGCCGCATAAGAGCATACCGCCAGTACGATAGCCCAAATCAGCGTATCGATATGTAACTTTTTGCTGACAATAAAGGTGATAAAAAAGTACAGCAACAGCACTTTAATAAACTGGTTCCAATAGCCCAGCGCGTAGTTTTTGTCTACCGCGTCTATCGATGAGATTAACGTCCAGATAGCAAACGCAAAAATCCAAAAACTGACGCCATTAAACGCCAGCTTTTTTTGCTTTTGCACAAACAGATAAGACAAGGTGGTTACCAGCACTATGGTCAGGTTAAGTCGGAAATCGTTAGAGAAGCCAAACGCCCAGTTAGCCGGTGCCAGCAAAGCAATAAAGGTCCAGGCGGCAATACCGATAAAGGGCCGCTTAAAGCAAAAATACATCGCAACAAATAAAAAGCCGACCAGTAGTAAATCACGCATCAGGATTTGTCCTGCTTGTCAGCCCAATAAAACAGATAGCATACCGATAGGATGACCGTGAGCAAATAAAGACTGTCTATCATGCGCTTACCTTACTGATCACATAACGATATTTACCGGATTTTTCTGGCGCAATGTCTTCAAGCTGTTCTATGTCAACCGTTACGGACTCGCCCAGCCGGGCTTTAATGCCGCTGCAAATTTGCGCCACAATATCAGCCGGCAGCTCACCCTCTGGCCACACTAACTGCACCCGGGTCAGGGCCAGGCTTTCCTGTATAATTTTAAATGCACTAATACCGTTGATATCGCGCAGAATATAAATAAGCGCCAGGCCATGCATCATAGTGCCATCGGCGGCGACAACAAAATCGGTACTGCGGCCCTCAATCGCTTCCAACAAAGGCAGGCTGCGACCACAGCTGCAAGCTGCGGTTGAGCGGCTGGCAATATCGCCGGTGCGGTAGCGGACAAACGGGAATTCTGAGGTGGCCAGGTGGGTTACCACTATTTCACCGGCCTGACCATCAGGCAGCACGGCACCGGTTGCCGGATCGATAATTTCTACTACGATGTCTTCAAACGACAGGTGCATGCCGCCGGCGGGGCATTGATGGGCAATAAAACCGGCGTCGCGCCCGCCATAACCGTTGGCGACCGGCGCGGCAAATACCTGCTCAATCAGCTCGCGCTGATAGGGATAAAGTCGCTCTGAGGTAACAAATACCACCTTTATACCCAGCCTGGTCATATCGATGCCATGCTTTTGCGCGGTTTGCGCCAGCAGATGATAAACCGACGGGTAGCCAAACAGCATTTTCGGTTTGTTGTCGATAATGCGTTGTAAAAACGCCAGTTGCTTTTGCTCGGTTAAATCAAACGCCGGGATCAGCTGCGAGCGAAACAGCAAATCGCGCATGACGCGAGCTCTATCTTGCGCGCCTAATTCAATCGGTGAGCCCCAGGCGACAATTTCCTTATCGCCAATATCTACACCCCACCAGCGGGTGGCTCGCCATTTGGCGGCAACATCATGGGAGACCCGCTCGTTACCGAGCAGGAATATCAGCGGTACGCCGCTGGAACCGCCAGTATTAAAGCGCTTAAGTGGGCCGGCATCGGCCGCTTTTAGCCGGTCAAACTGCTGACGGATAATGTCTTTGGTTAAAAACGGCAGTTTGGCTAAATCAGCGCTGCTTTGAATATCTGTCGGTGTCAGTTTTAGTTGCTGCATCAATTCGCGGTAATAGGGTACCTGTTGATAAGCATGGGTGACAAAACGCTGAAGTGCAGTGCTTTGTAACGCGGTTAACTGCGCAAGCGGCAGCCACTGGCTTTGCTCCAGCGCACGGCGCCGGCGCACTGTATCGTGCTTTTTCAGCCATTCCTGCAGCGGAAATACCAGCTTGGCGATAAACCGGGTATACAGCGAGCTCATTTATCAGTCTCCCTATCCGCAACTGTAATGTGCTGAGCCTTAAGCGCTTCATGGTAGTGCAGGGCCAGCTGTTGGCTGACAGCACTCCAATGGAAGCGTTGGCTATTCTCCAGGCCATGTTGCACCAGGTGTTGGCGCAAAGTGAGTGATGACAGCAGGCTTATTGCCGCGCTTGCCAGCGCTGTTACATCGCCGGGCTCACATAACAGGGCATCATGTTCATGGCGTACCAGATGGCTAATGCCGCCAACCCGGGTTGAAACCACAGGTACGGCACAGGCCATGGCTTCAATTATCGAGTTGGGCGAATTATCTACCAAACTGGTATTCAGCAGCAGATGGGCACTTTGATACAGCCTGGCCATTTGCTCAATGCTGAGCCGGCCGGTGAAATGCACGGCGTCGGCTAAATCAAACTGTTGCACCTGTTGCTGCAGCGCAGTGAGTAGCGGGCCACTGCCAGCAATACTTAAGCGGGCATTAGGGTAATGCTGACGCACTTGGGCAAACGCCGCTATCGCCGTGGCAACATCGTAAATAGCTTCCAGATTGCGCGTGACGATAATATGCACCGTGCTGGCTGTATCAATAGTGGCCAGTGCTTCCGGTGTGGCCAGTGGCTGAAACAGCTGCTGATCTAGAATATTGGGTACAATGGCGCTGGGGTAGTGATAATGCTGAAATACCTGCTGTAAAAACGCTGAAGGCACCAGCAGCTTACTGACCCGGCGCAGGGAAAAGTGCACCACAGGCCAGCTTTTAGCGAAGAAAGTTTCTGCGTGACCGCCACGGTAATTGATAAGTACAGGCTTGTTTCTCAGCCAGCCCAGCCAGATAGCCGGGCAGGCAAATAAATGCCAGGACCAGCCCGAATTCGCCATCACATGCACCAACTGCGCCCGGCCGATTGCCCGGTATAACTGCAAGACATAAGGCACCAAGCGAAACAGTGCCCGAATGCCAGGCAGCCGACTTACCCACGCCGGGCGGTAGGGGGCGTTAACCGCCACCAGCTCTACTTGAGTGCCGGCTTGCAGTAATAGTTGTTGTAGCTGACGGGTTTGGTTAGCCATACCTCCGGCAGGTGGCGGTATAGGCCCAACCAGACACAACTTTATGCCTTTTAGCTCAGCTGTCATTTAACAGCCTTGCGTATACTTGCTGGTAAGGCCGGGTAGTGGCGGCCCAATTACGCTCGTTGCTGACAAAGGCGATGCCATTTTCAATGATCTGCTGGTGATCGCCGATATTTTTCAGAATACGGATGGCCTGCTCGGCTAAATCATCGACATTATCGCGTTGGAACAGCCAGCCGGTTTTACCGTGTTCAATCAGCTCCAGATGGCCACCAACATCGGACGCCAACAGCGGCATACCCTGCGCCATAGCTTCGAGCGGCTTAAGTGGTGTAACCAGCTCAGTTAAGCGCATGGCTTTACGCGGGTACACCAGCAAGTCGACCAGACTGTAATATTTCATCACCTCCTGATGTGGCACCCGCCCTGGCATAATCACCGCGTCCTCGAGCTTAAGTTGTTGCACTAGCTGCTCCAGCGCCTGTTGTTGTGGCCCGCCGCCAACCAGCAACAGGCAGGTATCTGGCAGCGTTTGACGAATTTGTACCAGGGCTTTGAGCAATAAATCCAGCCCTTCATAGGCATAGAAGGAGCCTAAAAAGCCCAACACTCTTTTGTTTTTTAACTTAAGTTGCTGCTGTAGCTGCAGGTTTTTTTCACTGAGGCGGCTAAACTGGCCGGGGTCAACGGCGTTGGCAATCACGGTGATCTTGTTACTATCGATACCGCGCTCAATCAGGTCTTGCTTCAAGCCCTGACAAATGGTGGTAATGGCATCAACGCGTTTTGCCACATAGCTCTCCAGCGCCCGGGTTAGCCGATAACGCAGATCGCCTTCTTTACAGCTTCCATGATCGACGGCGGCATCTTCCCAGAAGGCGCGAATTTCATATACCACCGGCAGTTTTACCTGTTTTGCCGCCCACAGTGCGGCCAAACCATTTAATGCCGGCGAGTGAGCGTGCAGCACGGCGGGTTGCTCCAGCCGTATTACCTCTAAAATGCGTTGCTTTAGTGCCAGCACCACGGCCAGCTCTTTTAGTACCGGCAGCCGCCAGAACCAGCTGCGGTAGGGTTGGGTGCGATAAAAGCTCAAACCATCGGCCTGTTCAATAGCATTTTCGCTGTGCGGATGCTTTGGGCTGGTGACATGACAGGTTTGATAACCCATGTTGTGCTGTTGGGTTAACAGCGCCCGCGAGCGAAAGGTGTAACCACTGTGCAGCGGCAGCGAATGATCGAAAATATGCAGAATGTTCATCAGCTGGCGCGCTCCAAAAAGGCGGAAAACATCAGCAAGGTCCATAAAATGGCGCTGTTATCTTTAATACCGCGCTGATGATCGCTCAGCAGCTGGCTAATCTCGGCCATATTGAAGTAACCGCTTTGCTGCATGACCTCTGACAGCAACTTATCCTGCAGCTTTTGCTGTAGTGGACCGCGAAACCACTCTGAGAGTGGCACGGCAAAGCCCATTTTTTTTCGGTACAGTACATCTGCCGGCAAATAGGGTTCCAGCGCCCGTTTTAACGTGTATTTCCCTACACCATCATGCAGGTTAGCGTCTGACTGCGCAGTAAAGGCCCATTCGACAAATTTATGGTCTAAAAACGGCACCCGGACTTCTAGTGAATGGGCCATCGAAGCGCGGTCAACCTTGGTTAATATATCGCCGACCAGGTAGGTTTTCATATCCAGATACTGAGCAATTTTCATCGGATCCAGATGCTGCACCTTGTCGCCATAACGGCGAAATACCTGCAACGAGCTATAGCCGTTAAGCTGCTGCTTAAAACTGGTGGAGAACAAACGCTGGCGCTGATCATCGCGCATAATGGCGATAGAGTTGTGGTAAGCCGCTACCGTGTCCAGTGCCAGTGACTGAAAGGTGGTTTTCGCCCGCAAAAAGCGGGGGGCCCAATCCAGCTTGGGATACACCTTACCCAAAAAGCCAAAGAGCGGCCGGCGCAACCACAGCGGCAGTGCGCGGCGTAAACGCTCTTCATTCAGATGTAATTTATAACGGCGATAGCCGGCAAACAGCTCGTCAGCGCCGTCACCACTTAAGGCGACAGTAACGTGCTTACGTGCCATCTGACACACGCGGTAGGTCGGAATGGCAGAGCTGTCGGCGTAAGGCTCGTCGTATAAATCGGCCAGTTTGTCTAACAGTTCAAAGTCGTTCTGGCTGACAATATCTTCGTGATGGTTGGTGTGATAACGCGCGGCTACCTGGCGGGCAAAGTCGGTTTCGTTAAATTCCGGGCTGTCAAAGCCAATAGAGCAGGTGTTCACGGCATCGTCTTGCAGGCCGGCCATCATGGCGACCACGGCGCTGGAGTCGACGCCGCCGGATAAGAACGCACCCAGCGGCACCTCGGCCACCAGACGGATCTGCACGGCTTCGCGTAAACGGCGGATAATCTCGTCGCTCAGCTCCTGCTGGGTGAGGCTATGCTGCCAGTGGCTCGGCACATCCCAATACTGCCTGGGCTCTGGCAGCTGTTTATCGCCATAGCGCAGCAGCAGCGTATGGCCCGGTGCCAATTTGTAGCTGTGCTGGTAAATAGTATGTGGCTCTGGCACATAACCAAAGCTGAAATAGTCTTCAATGGCACTGTGGCGCAGCTGATGCACAAACTGTGGGTGCTGGCGTAGCACCTTAAGCTCTGAGCCAAACAGAAACTGGCCATCATCTAACAGGCTGTAAAACAAGGGTTTTACGCCCAGACGATCGCGGGCTAAAAACAGACATTGCTGCGTTTTATCCCATATCGCAAAGGCGAACATACCCCGTAAGTGCTGCACGCAGTCTGCTCCCCATTCTAACCAGGCATTAAGAATGGTTTCAGTGTCACCGGCGGTGGCGAACTGATGGCCTTTTTCCTGCAACTGTTGGCGTAATTCGCGGTAGTTATAAATTTCGCCGTTAAACACAATGCAGGCTTGCTGATTGGTACTCTGCATCGGTTGCGGGCTACCGGCAATATCAATAATGGATAAGCGCCGGTGGGCCAGGCCTATACCCGGGCCGTAGAAATAGTCGCCGGCGTCTGGGCCCCGATGCCACTGGCTGTCATTCATTTTGCCCAAAATGGTGCTGTCAGGCTGCTGCTGACTATTCAGCTGATAAATTCCGGCGATACCACACATGGTTAGCGTTGCGTCCTTGTTATGTCGTAAATCCGTTTATAGCGGTTTACCATCGTATCTATACTAAAGTGCTGATGGCAATGGTTTTTTACCAATTCTGCGTCGGTTTTTAATGCCTGTGGCTGCTTAAGGTACCTTAGCATTGCTTGCATTAACGCCTGGGCGTCATCAGAGGGCACCAGATTGGTTGTGCGAAGTGTTGGTGGTAACAGATCCGGGTTACCGCCCACGGCTGTGGCAATAACCGGGGTGCCTGCCGCCATCGCTTCCAGCAGCGTGTTGGAGATCCCCTCGGCTAACGATGGCAACACAAACACATCGGCACCCTGCATCACACTGCTAATATCCGGACGCTCGCCGCTAAAGTGGACCTTGTCACTGATGCCAAGCGCTTGGCTTTGCTGCTCTAATGCTGCCCGGCACGGGCCGTCGCCCACCAGTACCAGCCGGGCTGTGTCACTAAACTGCGGCGCTTGCTGTAGCAAGAGTGCAAAGGCGCGCAGCAACAAAGCATGGTTTTTTACCGTGGCAAGGCGGCCAACGCTGATAAAAAGCACAGGCGAAATGCTTGTTGAGTGCGGCCAAAGTTGTACCGGGGCTGCGTTGGCAAAGCGCTCAACATCGACACCGTTACAAATGCGGCTAAGCCTTGCTGCCGGGATGCCGATTTTGCTGCGCAGATACTGTTCAGATTCGGCCGACAGGCAGATAAAGTGATTAATGAAGCGCTGAAACAAGCGCCTGATCAGCTGGTTTTTCTTGCTGCTGCCGCCGATATCTGCACTATCCCAGCCATGCTCACCATGCAGGCGCAGTGGCACCTTGCACCACCAGCCTACGGTTTGCAGCTCCAGCGTTGCCAGATTGCGGCTGTGCAGGACATCAGGTTTAAGGTGTTTTAACAGTTGATTTAACCGGCTAAAAGTACCCCAGTCGTGGCCGGGCGCTTTATCTAAACAATAAAACTGGACATTGTCTGTTGCTATGCGAGCGGCAAACTTAGGGTCGTGGCCGCTAAGGGTAATGATGCTGTGCCGGTACTGTCCGGCCGGTAAATGATTAATGAGATTTACCACGCCGTTTTCCAGCCCACCGGTACTAAAGTGCCAGATTAAATGCGCAATATGCACAGGCTGTTGCTCAGTCATAAACGCCACTCTGTTGCTGCTGTGAACTGGTCTGTGTGACTTCAACAAGGCGTTCAGCCGCCGCCAGCAGGGTGCTGACATTTGTCTCGGTCATTTTACCTTTTGTTGAGGTAGCAATGACTGCAGCCGTTGAGCTGTCGTCAGTAAGATATGCCACAGCCTGATAAAGCTTGGTGTTAAGCTCAGACGCTGTGCGCTTTTCATCAACCTGATACCAATAGATAAGCGTTCTGTACTCGCCGACAAGATTACGTAGTTCAAGTGAGGTGTAATTGGCACTGTGCCGGCGCTGCTTTACCTGCCAGACTTGTTTGTCAAACAGCTGATTACTCCAGCTTATCAGCTCGCCCTGTGTCTGCTTATTGGCATACAAGGCATAATAATACTCAATGTCATTATCGTCCTGAGCGCTGATATAACGCTGACTGCTGTTAAAGCGAATGCCCCAGTTAGGATCCACAGAGTTTGAGACGGTAAAGGGCAGGCTAAGCTGGTTGGCCTTTAACGGCGCGGCACTGACTTGCAGTGACGCGTGAAAACGCAGTGTGACTGCCAACACGCCGATGGCTGCAATTAATGGTACAGACAGTTGTAATGGCGTAGCCAGCATGTTCTGATAGGGCTTATCCGGCGTTGATGGTGCTGTGAGCGGATCAGCGAAACGCGCACCCAGCCAGAAACCGGCTAACAGCACTACACCAAAAAATAGCCAGCCGTACAGGTAATGATCTGCGCCAAACCCCAGCTGCATGTTGGACTTTTCACCAATAACCACCAGCATAAAGGCCCGCACGCCGTTGGCCAGCACTGACAATACGGCCATAAAACCGACAAACAAAAACTGCTTCCACCAGCTGCGATAGTGTAAGTGAGCAAACAATACTGAGATGGCCAGCGCCGCGATTAAAAATCGTAACCCTGAGCAGGCTTCTGCTACTTCAAATAAGCCAACCGGTGTGGCCAGATATAGTCCTTCACGGTATACCGGGATCTGCACCAGATGCAGCATAATCACCGTAAGATCGGCGGTGATATTTTGTAAAAAAGGTGACAGCTCTTCACCAAAGGGCAGTAGAAAAATCAGATAAGCCAGCGCGAAACGATGCTGATAACTGCGCTGATTACCCAACAGCAGCCAGATAACAGCCTGCAGGCTTAACACAGCAGCAGCATGCATTAGCAAAGCCAGGTCGGCTGCGAAGCCAAATAGCCAGATGACTTGCAGCAGCACAATAGCCAACAGCGGGAACCATAACCAGCGCTGGTTAATAGTGACCTGTGGCAGCTGATGCCGCTTTTGCCAGAAGAAATACAGGCTGATGGGTAAAATTAAATAGCAGTGATTATAGGTGGCAGAGCTGCGCCAGACCCGCTCCATATCTAACCAGGTACTGGCGTAAAGCGTAGTGTAGATGATTAGCAGCAGTACCATAGCCGCCAACCAGAAAATGCGCTGCATGCCGGCTGTCATAGCGGGTACTCTGCTTCAATCAGCTGGGGCAAAGCTGCCAGCGTGTGAGGCCAGGTAAAATGTTGCAGAACCCATTGCCGGTTGGCTGGTGCGGGCTCAATGGCCAGCAGCTGCAAACATGCCTTGCTGAACTGATCTACACCGTCGGCAACGATAGCGCTGGCATTTAAGGGCGCATTAATCCCCTCCATCGCCATCGGGCTGCAAACCACGGCTTTGTTCATTGCCATCGCCTCCAGCACCTTGTTCTGAATGCCGCGTGCAATTAACATCGGGGCTATGGCAAAACGCGATGCTGCCAGGTAGGGCCTTACATCGGCGACTCTGTCGGTTACCACTACACCACTTTGCTGGCTCAGCGCCTGCACATCAGCAGTGGGGTTGCCACCGACAATCCAGAACTGTAACTGAGGTTGATGCCGCCGTAATACCGGCCAAACGTGTTGGCAAAACCAGCACACTGCGTCGACATTGGCCCAGTAATCCATGGCGCCGGTAAAAACAATAAAATTTTCCGGTAATGGGGGGGCAGGGGACGTGATAGGGGCCTCGGGGCTAAAGTAATCTGTATCAACGCCATTAGGTAAACTAAGCACCTTGGCTTGTAACGCCGGCGCTAGCAGGTGACGAAAAGCGCTGGCTTCATCTTCTGACACAAATAAACTGCGGTCAAAGCGTTGGCAAATGGCGACTTCATATTGCTGCAGTCGCTGAGCCTCACGCTGATAAAACCATTTTTTTATCCCGCTGGACTTAGCCGCATATTGGCGCCATTTGTCTGAGTCAATGTCGACAAAATCGATGACCCGGGTTAACGGCGCAAAGCCGGCATGGTCAACGTATTGTGCCATGGCTGATGAGTACACCAGCACTTTTTTAATATCGTAACGGGTTTGAGTTTGTTTCACCCAGGCCGCCATAGCACTTTGATAGTAGTAGGGCAGCGTAATGGCACGGCCGCTGAGAAAGCCAGTCAGCCCGGTTAACATCGCCCGCCACTTGGACAGCTTCAAACAGCAGACGGTTTCGCACCACTGCGCTAGGGTGCTAATGTATTGCCTGTCAAAGTCATCGTCATAAAAGCAGCCCAGGTGTACCTGATATCGCTCACTTAGGGCTTTAAGCAAATGAAAAGAGCGGATCTTATCGCCTTTATTCGGCGGATACGGAATACGGTGTACCAGTAACAATAGTGGAGGTTTTGGCTGTTTCATCCAAGATACCTCGACAACTGAGGGCCAAGCCATTGGCTGACTGTTAAGGGCAGCTTTTGCCAAAGCCTGATAAAGAGCTGATATTTGGGGTTGTTCGGGCTTAAATTAGGCAGTTCGCTGGCTGTGATCAACTGGTATTGATAGGGCAGCTCTACCGGTGTCATGCCCCAATGCTTTTTATACTGATAAGCCCCCGAATCTAGTTTGCTGCGGCCAAAATCATAATGGTTACAGCCCTTGTTCTGCCTGGCATGACACATCAGCTGGTAATACATAAAATCATTGCTTTTCAGCAGCTTTGCTTCACTGATGCCGCCGCCGTAATAAGGCAATACCTCGCCTTTGAAATAAAAGCTCAGTACCGACGATACCGGTTGCTGTTGCTTACGCACGGTAAGGATTTCGCTCTGCTGCGGAAAGGCCTGCAAAATGCTGTTAAAAAACGTTTTGCTGAACACCGGCGTGCCTAAGTTGCGTACGCTTTCTGAGTAAGTTTGGTAAAAATCGTCGCTTTGCTTATCAAGCGTATAGTCTAACGCTTCATTAAGCGCGTGACGAATAACCGCACGCTGCTTTTTCTTGATGCCAGCTAAAATAAGCTCCGGGCTGTCGGCCAGCTCGCAGGCGAAATAAGCATGCTGGCTGCGGGTAATGAACTGATTATCCTGTGCTGTTTTGTAGCGTAGCTCCAGGTGTTGCACCTTAAGACGTTGTGCCAACTTCACCGCTTCTTGTTCTAAAAAGCGTTTGGCGGCCTCTTCGCCTACCGCACCGCCATAAACACAAAAGGGTGTTGAGACTAAGGCATCACCAAATAAACGGCTTTTTACCCTGGCTAGCGGTAACACTGCCACGAATTTGCCAGCGACAGTGGCGTACAGGTAATAGCATTTATGGCCTACCGCCGTAATCACGTCCTGCCAGGCAGCTAAGTGAAAAAAAGTACCCTCATGCTGCGCCGTGACAAATTCATCCCATGCTACGGCGTGCTCGTCCCTGAGCGACAATGTATTCAGCTGATACATCATAATCCCTTAATACGTTAAGCAAAGTATGGCTGATAAACTTCCCGCATACTACGCCATTTATAATCTTGTAATAGTCGCACCAGTTTGGCTTCCATCCGCGTTAGATTGGTATAGTGCCTGAACCGTGATTTTAATGGCGCCTGATTAAATCTGGGTTGTCCAGGGTCGATTTCCCATGGATGAAAGTAAAACATATAAGGCGTGCTGCTATGCTTCAGATAACTATCGATACACTTTTTACTTAACCAGTAGGGCAGTAGCCGAAAGTAGCCTCCGCCTGCTATAGGCCATTGTTTACCTGCCTTGTTAAGCACCGGCATTGGGCATTCCCAAATACCTTCATCACGTTTGTAAGGCTGCTGAGGCCAGTCTGGCGTGCCGTACAAATCGTGCACCACAGGATAGGTGCTGGAACTGTAAAGGTAACCTTCTTGTTTTAGCAGTGCAAAAGCCCACTCATTACTTTTGTCGATAGAAAAGCTGGGCGCGCGGTAACCCAGTACTGGTGCGCCAGTCAAATCTTCCAGCAGTGCCTTCGCGCGACGAATATCCTGCTGAAACTCAGTGGCAGTTTGTACTGTGGCTTTGGCATGAGCATAACCATGGCTGGCCACTTCATGCCCGGCAGCATGAATTTTTTTCACTAACTGTGGAAAACGCTCGGCAACCCAACCCAGTACAAAAAAGGTTGCGGTTGCCTGATGGTCGGCAAATTGCTGCAATAAAATATCGGTATTGCGCTCAACCCGCTGTGGCAGGCTATGCCATTGTGTTTGGCTTATCGTGGCATCAAACGCCGCCACATGAAAATAGTCTTCGACATCAACGGTCAGTGCATTACATCTTGGTGCTGCTAACTGCATTATGACTAGCGTCCTTTGCCAAATAGCACAATTTCTACCGTTCTGACCAGGATCATCAAGTCTAGCATCAGGCTGCGATGTTTAATGTAATACAAGTCGAATTTCAGTTTTTCCTGCGCGTCCTCTGCGGTAGCGCCATAGGGATATTTCAGCTGTGCCCAGCCGGTTAAACCTGGTTTCACGTTATGACGCTGATTGTAATACGGAATATCTTTTGCCAGTTGATTAACAAACTCTGGACGCTCAGGCCGTGGACCAACAAAACCCATATCACCTGCCAGCACGTTTAACAGCTGAGGTAACTCATCAATGCGGTACTTGCGAATAACACGGCCGACGCGGGTTACCCTGTCGTCATTCTCGGTTGCCCAGCGCGCACCATTTTTCTCGGCGTCGGTGCGCATACTGCGAAACTTAACGATATAGAAAGGTTTACCGTCATAGCCAACGCGCAGTTGCCGGTAAAGAATAGAGGCTCCGGTTTTATAACCATCTTCCAGATAGATACACAGCGCTGTGATCAGCATTACCGGCCAGGTTACTGCCAGCATCAAAACAGCCAGTACAACGTTAAGTTTGTAATCCAGGTTAGTTTTAAAGCCGTGGTTTAATTCCAGGCCGTTAGCGTAAATCACCCAGCTTGGGTAAATCAGGTTAACGGCAATTTGGCCGGTTTCGCGCTCAATAAAATCCAGAATTTCAATCACATCAATACCGCGTGTTTTGCATTTAAACAAATGCTCAACCGGCAGCATGTTGCGCCGCTCATCGCAGGCGATTACCAGCTGATCAATGCGGTGTTCCTGTACAAACTGAAACAGATCATTTTTATAGTCGAAATGCGCCAGGCGGTGAGCAGGGATGCCAGCGTCTTTATCGCCTTCAATTGGGGTAAAACCCACAATATCGAAATTGCGTTTATCGACACTGCGACGCATACGCCTCTCAATAATAGAGGCGCGCTCGCCGGCGCCCAACACTAACACCCGACGGCGGCTGATGCGGGTAATGTCGTGGTAGTGAAAAAAAGCCCTGAAGCCAGATAACAAGGCTGCAGCTAGTGCCGAGGCTCCAGCCAGATACGCTGTGCCAATGTGTAATGACGGGAATAATTGAAAAACAATTAGCTCAAGTAAAATAGCGTTAAACAGCAGGGTAATAACAACGCGCTTGATAATGCCTTTTTGGCCTTCCCGCAGTTTCTGGTCATATAAACCGACCGACAATGCGCACAGCATAACCGATGCCGCAAACAGTACGGCATTTAGAAGCTGGTGTTCAAAAGAGACGGCAAACAGGTATTTATCATGAAGATAACTGGCAAGCATACTGGCGACTAACAGTAAGGTTACTTCGCCCAGTAAAAACAGCTTATCGGCAATCGTATTTCGTCCGTAACGACTTGCTTTGCTCATAACGACATCCTTGTTGCATCCATTGCGTACAGGCTGTTGCAGGATAGCAATGCGACTATGCTGCAAAAGTTAGCTCGCTAATTATACTATTTTTAAAATAAAACAGAAATTAAATTTTCACTTTTTGCAGCACAAGCGTAAATTTTTAAGTTATATTAGTTAGGCATCAGCATAAGGATGAGTAATATGATGGCAAGATCTGCGAAAGGAATGTGCGGTTTTTGGGTGTTATTCTGTTGGTTTATCAGTGGTTGCAGTAGCAATACCTTGCCCGGCGCCACTGTGCAGAGTTCACTTACCACGTCCGTTGAGAACTACCAGTATCTGGTAGGCCCCTTAGATAACGTTTCTATCTTCGTCTGGCGCAACCCAGAGTTGTCCGGCACCTTTATTGTCAGGCCTGACGGCAAAATTTCAACATCGCTGGTTGAAGACGTGCCTGTCAGCGGCAAAACACCTACGCAAATCGCCCGCGACATGGAAGCGATACTCAGTAAATACATCCGTGATCCGGTAGTCACCGTATCGGTGACTAATTTTGTCGGCCCCTACAGTGAGCAGGTCCGTGTTATCGGTGCGGCCACTAATCCCAGAGCAATTAATTATAACCAGTATATGACGTTACTGGATTTGATGATTGAAGTGGGCGGCCTGACTGAGTTTGCTAATGGTAACGGTGCCAAGCTGGTCAGAGTAGTAGAGGGTAAACAACAAACTTTTACATTACGGCTGGATGATCTTATCCGGGAGGGAGAAATCAGCGCCAACGTTGATATTTTGCCGGGAGATGTCGTGATAATTCCTGAGGCTTGGTTTTAAGCACTAAGCCACGGAAAAGCAGTAACAGTTCAGGGAGTGATAAATGAGAGAACTGCAGCAAGCTATAGAGCAGGTGCAAACTTATCTACAGGGAGTGTGGTTAAGACGCCGTTATATTGTCATTACCGCCTGGCTGGTATGTCCGGCCGGTTGGTTTTTTGTTTACAACATGCCGCCAACCTTTGAAGCCAGCGCCAAGTTATATGTAGAAACCAGCACTGTATTGCAGCCGCTACTGCAAGGCCTGGCGCTGCGGACCAATAGCGATGATGAAATTAAACTGATGGCTCGCACCTTGCTTAGCCGGCCCAATCTGGAAAAAATTGCCCGCGCAACCGATTTAGATATCCAGGCAAAAGACGATAAATCCTTTGAAAGTCTAATAGACAGCTTGCAGTCGAAGATAAAGATATCGGCGTCAGGCCGTGAAAATATCTATGTCATTGCTTATAGCAACCCTCAGCCACAGTTGGCGCTAAAAGTGGTGCAAGAGACATTAAATAACTTTGTTGAAGGCCGGTTGGGGTCCAGCCGTGCGGACTCTCAGACTGCAGAGCGCTTTTTAAACGAACAGATTGCCGATTATGAGCGTCGTTTGATGGAAGCGGAAATTAGACTGTCAGATTTTAAAAAGAACCGTCTGAGTTTACTGCCTGGCAATGAAAGTGATTACTACGGCCAGATTAGCAATGAAAAAAAGCGTCTGGAAGAAGCGCGTCTGGGCTTGCGCGAGCTCGAGACAAGGCTTAGCTCAGCGCGCAGTCAGTTGGAAGGGGAAGAGCCGGTGTTTGGCGTAATGCCATTTTCCTCCGGCAGTGCCTCGCGCCAACCTACCCAGTTTGACGACAGGATCCGCAGTTTACAGTCACAGTTAGATAACTTACTGATCCGTTATACCGAGTATCACCCGGATGTGCTGGAAACTAAACGTTTGCTGGCCCAGCTGGAACAGCAACGTGATGAAGAATTGAAGGCAATGGCGCAATTTTCTTCGGAAAATCCGCAGCAAAGTGCCGGGTTAAATCAGAACGCGGTTTATCAGGAGTTGCGTATTAGTGTAGCCCGGCTGGAAACCGAAGTCGCGTCAGCGCGGGTTAGAGTAAAGGCGTTTGAAGACTCTGTAACCAGGTTGGAAAGCAAGCTGAACCTTATTCCGGAGATTGAAGCCGAGTTTACCGGCTTAAACCGTGATTACGATATTACCAAGTCAAAATACGAGGCCTTGCTGGCCAGACGGGAGTCGGCTGAGCTGTCACGCCGTGCCGATGCATCACAGCAGGATGTGCAGTTTAATATTATTGAGCCGCCAAGGGTGCCGTTAACGCCATCAGGGCCAAACCGTGGCTTGTTTTATACAATGGTACTGATGATCGGTATTGGTGCCGGCGTATTTATGGCATTTTTACGCAGTCTGATTTCGCCGGTATTAACCAGGGCCTCGCAATTGCACAGTATTACTGATTTACCGGTGTTTGGTGTTGTATCGCATACCGAGAAAGCCACCATTTTGCGCCAGGTGCGAATGCACTTTGTTTATTTTGCCTTATTAAGTGGGGGCTTACTGCTTTGCTATGCCGCGCTGTTAAGTAATGAGGTGTTGTTTGGACGTTCGGCAGAACTGTTGTTGAGGGTGATCCGGTGAGTATTATTGAAAAAGCCATTAATAAACAGTCAGAATTCCCGGCTAAGTCACGTGACACGTCAATTGAACGTGCCCAGTTGGAGCCTAGCCCGGCACGGCCGGACGTCTTTATTGAGCCTGTAGCAGAAGCAGCTTTGCAAGCTGAAGCTTTAACAAAGGCTGAAACCGCGCCGCCAGTTAAAGAGCCGATCACGTCGGCTCGGGAACCTAAGGCAACTGTGACGCTTAACTTACAACAGTTAGAGCAACGTAATTTTGTCTCGTTGTCCAGTGAGCGGCGGCTTATTAACGAAGAGTATCGGGTAATAAAACGTAAGCTGATTAATAACGCTGTGGGCGCATTAAGTCAGACACTAAAACATCCCAATCTGATTTTGGTCACCAGCTCACGACCAGGTGAAGGAAAAACCTTTTCTGCGATTAATCTGGCATTAAGTATTGCCTTGGAGCAGGATAAAACGGTACTGCTGGTCGACAGTGATGTGTTGCGACCCAGTGTATCAAAAACCCTGCAAATTCAGCATGACGTTGGTCTGACTGACTATTTGTTATCTGACAAAATTAGCGTATCTGACATTATGTTGAGCACTAATGTTGAGCGGTTAAAAATAATCACTGCCGGACGGCCACATCATTTATCCACAGAGTTGCTGGCCAGTGAGCGGATGGAAATGTTAGTCAACGAGTTTGCCACCCGCTATCACGACCGGATTGTTATTTTTGATGCGCCGCCGCTGTTGGGTGTCAATGAAACTGCAGTCATGGCGTCGATGTGTGGGCAAGCTGTTATCGTGGTCGAAGAAAACCATACTAAGCTGTCAGAAATTGAACAGGCGGTAGCTTTACTACCAAAAGATATTGCGACCGGCTTTTTAATTAACAAAGCCCATCGTAATCAGGGTAAAGGCTATGGTTACGGCTACTATTATGGCGCCAATTAGAACTGACAAAGCGCAGCGTTGCCCGGGTGGCTTGTCGCTGATATTGCTGGCGCTAAATCTTACCAGCGTGGTGTCAGTAACGGCTGCAGAGGTACAGATTAAACCCGCTGTAACGGCCAGTGGCTATGGTTTCTGGTTGCGACAGGATGAAACCGGTGGCGGTTTGGATAAGGGACTGGCAGCGCTGTTATCGCCGACATTGGGTATTAATGCAACGGGTAAGCAATTATCTTCAGCGCTTAGCCTGAAAAATGAATCTGTTTGGTACGACGACAGCCAGCGCTCGCATAAAAGTTTGTCCAGCTATAACTGGCGCAGTCAACTGACAGCGTTGGATGAGCGGTTCAGGGTAGGGCTTAACGCCAGTTCAGCACACCGTATTCGCAATTCGCAAGCCGGGGTGTTTTCCGACATTATTACTGGTTCAGCCAACTTATCGAAAACATCCAGTTGGGGCGCCAATTTAGGGCTGTCTACCGCGGCTAATGCTGATGTTTACAGCCGGCTAGGGCTGGATTATCGGCGCTTGCGCTCCGACTCGCCTGAACTTGACGATGGCATAGGTAACTTTGATAACGACGCTTATACCACAACGCTGGCAATGGGCAGTGCCGACAGGCAGTCCACCCTGTTTTGGCAGGCCAGTGGCAGTTATCGTAAAACTGATCGTGACAGTGGCGAAAGTTTCACAGCGAAACAGGCCGCGGCGACCGGAGGGGTACCGCTGTATCGTAACTTATCGGCCATCGTCAGGGGCAGTTATGACTATAACGAAGCTGGTCGTAGTTACAATAATGAGTTTGTCTCTTACGGCGCCGGGCTGGAATATAAATTTGGCCGGGCATCACGCATCAGTGTCAGCCGAAACCGGGCGGTGATCAGCAGTAATAATTCCCCGGATCTGGACGTGCGTGAAACCTACACCGGCGCAGAGGTATTTTTAGCCCCCAGCCGCCGAACGTCGCTGTCCTACAGTCTGGACCGGCGCTATACCGGGCGCACAGCGGCTATGCAGGGCAGTTATCAGCTGCGTTTTCTGTCACTACGCTTATCGCTGTCTGACACAGTACAAACCTTTTCAACACTTGATGAAGTAACTGAAGATCTTGGGATTTTTGTTTGCCCTGATACGGCAGCGCAGTTCAGTGATTGCTTCCGTCCGCCAACGAATAATTATCAGCTGCAAACCGGCGAAAGCTTCCGGCAGTTATTTGGTACTGAACTGGAACTGTCTGAGCAAATTATTAATCGTCGGACTGCGTCTTTTGCTGCCGGTTACAGACTTGGGGATTATGGTGTTGTGGGCGTAAGTCTTGCAATGCTCGATTACGGAGATATTCCTGAAACCATTAATGCACCATCAAGCAGTGGTGGAACCTCTGCTTTAATAACTGGCAATACTTTTTCTGCTAATGATTTTGTTGTTGGGTTCACTTATGCAAAAAAGATAACTGAAAATTTATCTGTCGGCGGCAGTGTAAGATATATGGAACAGCATATTGCTGAACTCTCAATGAACAATTGGTCTCTGGATATTGGTACTTTATATTATACTGGTTTTAGAAGTTTACGTATTGCAATAACTGCAAGAAATTTCGGACCAGATTCAAGATTCGGAGGTTGGAGCGAAGAATATCAGACTGAATCTGATTACGTTAGAATGCCATTAGATTTTCGGGCTGGAATTGCAATGGATTTTTTAGATGAACCTGGAAGCCAACACTTATTAACTGCAATTTTTGA
>JAANMY010000620.1_pt1 | contig 48865 bp, 40 predicted proteins | sample 7279691 | NCBI WGS metagenome assembly JAANMY01 (sample SAMN14094543, study PRJNA606508) | bioreactor metagenome | isolation source: A lab-scale SPAN reactor treating ammonium-rich wastewater day 388 | place: Ireland: Galway | collected 2018-02-07 | reverse complement strand
GCGGCCCGTGAGGCCCTGGGACCCATATTCGCCCGCTCCTTTGATCACATGCCCACCAGCAACCTGAAGTTCCGCGACGTGGCGCTGGCGATGCTGCGCGAGGCGGCCACCTTCGAGCAGGGCAAGTTCTTCGATACCGTGGCCGGAGTGCTGATCGACCGCAACCTGCTGACCCGCGAGGAAGCCGAGCAGGCGCGCCAGCCGGCCCCGGCGGTCAGTCTGAGCGGACCGGTGCGCACCCCGTTCGAGGCCGAGCAGGCCCTGAGCGCGCTCGGCCAGGAGCTGGGCCTGCCGGAGGGGATGGCCTGGAAGGCCGACCCGGTGCAGGCCGGGGCGGATGGGCGTCAGGTCTTGCTCTTCCGCGCTCCCGACCGAATCGAGGTCGGCCTGGACCACCACGGCGCCGCCGAGATGGAGCTCAGCTCGGGGCTGACGCTGGTCTTCGACCGCGAGGGCAAGCTGGTCTCGCAGACCTTCACCCCGGTGGAGGAGAGCGACCGTGAGGACGCCCGAGCCTTTGCCCGCGATCTTCAGGCTCAGGGACGCATCGCCGGCTCGGATCAGCTCTTCCAGAGCGTGGACCCGGCCGGTCGGCCCTTCAAAGCCAGACTCGTTCCGCAGGTCACCGGGCTACCTCGGCTGGAGCAGGTCCCGGTCTGGGACTGAAGGTCCGTGGTCTCTCTCGGCCGTTGAGAACGGAGACTCTCAGCTGAGCAGAGCGGAAAGATGCTCGTGTACGGAGAACCTGTTGGAAGATGACCCTGGCAACGCGCAAATGGAATCGGGCAGAGTATCAGAAGATGGGCCAGACGGGCCTTCTCAGTCCGGAGGAGCGGGTCGAGCTGATTCAAGGAGAAATCGTCCGGATGACCCCCGTCGACCCACTCCACGCCTGTGCCGTGGACCTGATGACTGAGATCATGGTCAAGAGCTTCAGCCAGACCCACCAGGTCCGCGTCCAGGGCCCGGTCGGCATCGGCGACCACTCCGAGCTTCAGCCGGACCTGTGCCTCATCCCCAAGGCGTTGTTTGGCGAGCTGGTCAAGAAACGCGTGCACCCCGAGCACGTCGACCTGCTTGTTGAGGTCGCCAACACCTCGCTGTCTTCCGACCGCGGGCGCAAGCTCAGGCTGTATGCATCCGGCGGGTATCCTCTCTACTGGATCGTGAACCTGAAGCAGGGGCAACTCGAGGTCTATTCGCAGCCTGAGGGAACTCGCTACGCCGTCTCCGCCTGCCTGACCCTGGACGACCACGTCGAGCTCCTGGGCAAGACCCTGCCCGTCAAAGACTTCTTTCCCGCCTGAGCACGGTAAGCCAGGCCGCGCGGAGGAAGGTCCTGGCGTGAGGCCCCGAAACGTCTGACGGCAATCCTCGCTGTGTTGGCGGAGGGAACCTCCGCCCGGACTTCAGCTCTCGCCAGCCCGAAAACAGTGTCAGGGGGGGGCGGCTGAGCTCCTCGCCTGGGCAAGAGCCGCTCCGCGACGCTTCCTGATCACCACCCCACCAACGCGCAAGGTCGTTTCGCCTTCCACCACCGCGGAGGTTGCGGTCGCCTCGGGCGCGAGCTGGTCGGGCACTTGCAGGCTCCTGGCCCCTGGCGGGGTGAAGATCACGAAGCCGCCGGCATCGGTGCTGGCGGCGATCGAGCCGCCATCGGAGGTCAGGCCCAGCTGGCTGACCGGGCTGCCCACGTCGAAAACCAGGGCGCTGCCGCTGCTCTTCTCCGGGTTGTGCCAGACCAGCTTGGCGTCCTGGGTGGCCGAGGCCACCATGGGAGCGCCGCCCATCATCACCGGGATGGCCAGGCGATGAGGCCCCACGTTGTCGGGCGGGAAGACCCGGGTGGACTTGCCCGGGCTCTCCACGGTGATTTCCTCCTGCGTCTGCCGAAGCTTGAGCTCGGGTCGACCCGGGAACGGGGTCTCTGCCAGCTGAGGGCGGTCGAGCACCTGGGCGGTCAACAGGCGCCGCATGGCTTCCTCCGAGCCTCCCACCGCCTGGAACACGGCTGCGGGCAAGGGGCTGATGGGTAGCGCGAAGTTGATGCAGTCGTCGGGAGTGACGAAAACCGAGCCGGGGGAGGGGGGAGCCGCCATCATCCCGCCGCTCACCTTCAGACTGCGGGCGGCCGCGTCCAGGGCGGCGTCCAGGCGGCAGGGGGTGGACTCGGTGGACTGGTGGGCGATGGAGGAGAGGGGATAGCGGGCGCTGCCCATGGCCGTATCCGGGCCGATGTCCTGGAGGAACTCGCCGGCGTTGGCATAGCTCTTCACGCCCAGGAGCTCCACGCCTTGGCGGTGGACGACGAAGATGCGGCCATCGGCCAGCATGCCGGGCACGAACCCCTGGTTTCGGTAGATGGGCTCGGGACGCTGAGCCTTCACTTTGCCCAGCAGGTTTCGTTGGGCCGGAGCGCCCAGGTCGAGCCGATAGAGACGCCCTCCGCCACCGTGGCCGTCGCCATCGGCGGCCATCAGCACCGTCTTGCCGTCCTGGGAGAGGTGCAGGCCGCGGGGATAGGTGTCGTCGGGGAACTTGAACGAGGCCATGAGCTTTCCGTCCGCGTCGTAGGCGGTGATGTGGGGGTGGGCGGCGGGCCCTTCATCGAGCAGGAACCCCCCGCCCGGCAGGGGCACGATACGGTCGGCCTCGGCACTGACTTTGAAGCGCTCCACCTCGCCGGTGGCACTGTCGTAGCGCACCAGGTTGGCATACTCTTGCTTGTATTTAGTGGGCTTGCTCTCCAGGAACAGCAGCCGGCCCTCGTGGACCAGCGGGCTGTAGAGCTTGAGGGAATCCGACTCGCATTTGAGGTTGCCCTGTGCGTCTCGCACCTGGAGGCCCTCGCCGTCATCGTAGACGGCGATGTGGCCCTGGCCCACGTCCAGCACCTGGTCGATGGCCAGCTCGGTGCGCGACTGCCAGCGCGGGGCGAGATCGGGGCCCAGAACCATGACGTTGCCATCTTTAAAGGTCCCCAGCGGGATGGCCAGGGCCACATCGCCCGTGGCGAGCAGAGTCATGTTCCCCAGGCAGTTGAGGCTCTCGGGCATGACCGAGCCGACTTCCTGGCCTTTGGGGTCGAGCACCACGATGCCGTGGGAGGTGCGCACGTAGCTGTTCTGGCTGCGCGGGTCGAACTGCACTTGCTGCACGTAGTCGGGGGAGTGGTAGTGGAAGAGCGGCGTCCCGGTGGTGTCCACCACGCTCAGCGTTTTGCGGTCGGGGGCGATCAGGTTGTGGCGGACCTGGCCGCTCTCGCTGCGGACCTCGGTGCTGAGCCGACGATAGCCGTCGAGGGGAATCTTGCGGATGGGCTGGTAACTCTCGTTGCCCCGGGGGATGTAGACAGTGGCGCTGCCAAAGGGAAGGTCCTCCACAGGGGGCTGAGAGACAGCGGCCCGGGGGGCGGTCAATGCGACGGGGAGCGGCCGGATGAGCATGGGCTCAGGGTAGCCCATGAGCCTGAAAGGTGCCTGAATCGTCCTGGGCCGGGACATCCCGGAGGCCGGCGTGCACGGAGTTGCCCGCGCATGGGCCTGCATGTCCGCGCACGTCTCAGGGGCCGGGGCCGGCGTGCACGGAGTTGCCAGCGCATGGGCCTGCATGTCCGCGCACATCCCGGGGGCCGGGGCCGGCGTGCACGGAGTTGCCAGCGCACGGGCCTGGATGTCCGCGCACATCTCAGGGGGCGGGGCCGGCGTGCCTTCAGGGCATCACTCAGCACTCCTCCAGGTTTTCGTAAGGGTGCCGGGTTAAGCTCCAGGCATGTTGGTGAGCTCTATCCTGGCAACCCGGGGCGTCAGGCCGGCGGCCGCCCAGTCGGCTCGGTCCGAGTCGCCGGTCGATCGCTTCGAGCCGAGCCCGACGCCCGCCGAGCCGTTGCTGTCCGGTCCCGGGGTGTCTCGGGTTGTCTTGCGGCCGGAGAACCCGGAGGCGAGCTGGCTCTTGCTCCGCCGCCAGGCCGAGCGGGCGCTGGCGATCGCCGACCTGGCTCGACCTGAGACTTCGGCCATGCCATGGTTGCGCTCCGGGGATGGCTCGGTGCGTCACCTGGCCCGGATCAAGTGGGCCCGTCAGGCCTCCGAGCGAAGCCAGCTGGAGAAATACTGCGCCGAGCTCGGCCCGGTCGAGGGTCCGGCCGCGCATGTACGGCTCAAGTCCATGTTTGTGGGAAAATACTACAGTTGCGACAAAGCCGAGCTCGAGGAGAGCATGCAGCGCCTCGACGTCGGCGTGCGAGGCCAGGGCAGAGCCAGCGAGAGCGCTCTGCAGAGCCTGCTGCAGGCATCGCGTAACCTGACCGTGCGCATGCGCGACCCGGAGGTGGATCCGGCTCTTCGCCTGGAGGCCGGACAGGTCGCTTCCCGCGCCGGCGCCTTGCTGGAGGGGTGGTGGCGGGACGGCCTGTGCGAGGTGGCCGGCAAGACTCCCGGCAGTCTGCCGCTGGGCTCGCTGGCCGCCAGTGCGCCGGTGGCGGTGTGGGGAAATCGGCTGCTGGTGGGTCGCTCGCCGGCCCAGAGCCCGCTCTGGGCCAGCGAGCAGGCGGCCACGATCGTCTCGCAGAAACGTCCCGACCCCCTGGCTGGCCTTGCGCCCGAGCGCGCCTCAGTACTGGCTGGAGCCGTGGTGGAGGAAGTCCTGGCCCGGGTTACCGAGCCCGAGGCGCTCAAATACCTGGACGGTCTGCTCAAGGCCTGTCCCGAGAATCCCGCGCTGACCGCGGCCTTGCGCCCGCACCTCGAGGGCTTGCGCGAGCTTGCCCGCCACGGTCGCTCGCGCAACGTGCTGGGGCCGAATTCTAGCTCCAGCGTGGCCGAGCCGGCTATGAGCTACTACGGTCATCTCCTGAAGGCGTTTCCCGAAGTGATGGATGAGCGGCTCGTGCGCCAGCTGGAGCCGCTGTTCTTCGACAGCCACGGCCAGGCGGCCGACTCCACCAGTTGCAGGCTGCAGGAGATCTGGAGGGTGCGCCCCGAGCTGGTCGACTGTAGCGTGAAGATGGTGCTGGGCGGACTGGAGCAAAGCCCGGTGGTGCCTCAGTCGGCGTCCTGGCGCTTTTTCACCGCGGCCGGGAAGGCCGGCTGGCGGCCCGACAAGCTTGAGCGCGACTTTCTGGTGCACTGGCTGGCAGCCCTGCCCGACCCGGACGAGGACAGCGGGCGGCTCGCCCTTTGGGACAGCGGTTGCTTCGAGCCGGCCATCGAGACCCTGGCTGGATTCGTGGACCGCGATCCAGGTTTCCTGGAGGGCATTTCTCTGGCCGACCGCCAGGGCCAGCTCCGCCCGGTGCGAGAGGCTCTCCTGAGCCACCTGCTCGAGACACCCGGCGCCGGCGAGCGCTTCACAGGCAACGAGAATTGGAGCCAGGCTCTCTTCCAGGTGCTGGCTCCGGGCGTCGACGATCAACTGGAGAAGCGCTTGCTGCAGCCCCTTGAGCTCGAGCTGGAGGGACGCGCCAGCCTGCTCGAGCTGTCGCCCGAACAGCGCAATCGCCTCTCGGTACTGACCTGCATCCCCCTGAGCGAAGCCACCAGCCAGCGGCTGGGCCAGCTGCTGGAGAGCTCGCTTCCCTTCGAGCAGGGCCACCTGAATCGCCTGGTGGAGCGCTACCGGAGCCCTCGGATGGAAGCCCACCTGACCCGGTTCCAGGCCCCCGGGGCCAGCGCCCAGGAACGTCTGGAGGCAGCGCGCGGGGCTCAGCACCTCTATCTGCACCACCACTACCAGATCTATCAGTTCAACGAGCGCTTTGGTGCCGCTCTCCAGGGCCTCGATCCGGCCGCGGCAGACGACCTGGAGGTCCACCTGGCCGAGCGGCTCGAGTCTCTCGTGAGCAGTGGCCAGGGCCTGCACCAGGTGGACCAGAGCGCGCTCTACGACATCCAGCTGGCGGCCACGATGGTCTCCAGTCGGCCGGGGCTGCTCGAGCCCCTGCGCCGGCTTCTGCCGAGCGACGGCCTCGAGCTGGAGGGGGCTCCCAATCGGGTGGCTGCCTGCATTCGTTTTCGTATTCGCGACTTCAATGACGAGCGCCTCAAAGAGAGCGGCCAACCGGAGGCTCTGCGCCTGAGCTGGCTCGAGGAGAACGTTCGCCATGCCGCCGCCTGGCGGGGGGAGCTGCCCGAGGAAAGCCTCCAGCTCTGGGCCCAGGGGGCGACCGGATGGGTGGCGGATACCTGCCAGACGATCGGGATGGAGCGGCTGCCGGAAGCCGTGCGGGCGGTGCGGGTGTTGATGCCGGAGGACGATCCGGCCGGCCTGCTGCACCTGGTCCAGGGACGGCTCAGGGGTGGAGACCTGCTGGCCCAGAGCGTGCCCGACCCGGAGCTCTTCCCCCGGCGTACCGTCGAGGCCCTGGAAGCCTATCGGGAAGCCCGCAACGAGGGGTTGGGCCAGGCCGCCGCGCTGGACCGGGTGCTGGGCAAGCTCTCTCCCATCCAGGCCCCCATCAGCTCCGGGGTGGAGGAGACGCCCACCCACGTGGGAGTGGGCCCCGTGCGCCTCCGCCGGCGGGGCTGAAGAAATGATTCGCATCAGTGCCACGGCCTGGCCCGTTCGCCTATGCTGGCCTCGTGGCCAGACCATCGCTCCAGCTAGCAGTCGATAGCCTGGCCCTGGTGGCCTGCAGCTTCGTGGCCACCACGGGCCTGGTTCTGCAGACCGCGCTCCCGCCCGGGAGTGGTCGGCTGGAGGCCGGTCTGCCCGAACGCCAGGTCCTTTTGCTGTGGGGCTTGAGCCGCCACGAGTGGGGGCGGATCCACCTGTGGGCCGCCTATCTGCTGCTGGCCATTTTGCTGCTCCACCTGGCGATGCACTGGAAGTGGTTGCTGGCCATGCTCACCAGGAAGCGGGAAAGAAAGCAGTCGGGGACACGGTTTGCGCTCGGTTGCCTGGGGCTGGCCGGGCTGCTCTTGTCGTTCACCCCGTTGCTGGGGACAGCCCACTCGCTGCCCCGCTCGCAGGCCCTCGATCAGCGAGGCCTGGCCTCCGACCCGGCGGTCTGCGAACGCAGGGTCTCCGTGCAGGAGTTGGAGCAGTTGACCGGGGTGCCGGCCGCGATTTTGAGCCAGAAACTGGGCACCGAGGTGGTCGTGGTCGTGGCCCAAGCGGATGGCTCGGGTAAGCAGCTCTACCAGAAGCATTGCGGGGGATGCCACGCTTCGGGTGGAGTGGGGGCCCTGCCTGCCGACCCCGACCAGGCGGCCAGCCAGTTGAGCAAGACGCGCCCCCAGGCTCCCCATCAGGCCGCCCTCAAAGCGATGACCGAAGCCGAGCTTAAGAGTCTGCTTCAGTATCTGCAAGGCTTGAAGAAGACTCGCTGAGCGCAGCGGGCGATCCCCCTATGACCTGGGTCAGTGCGCTCCCTTGCCCCGGCTGGTATACTTCCGTCGATGTTCGAAGCAGCCCAACTAGGTCGCAAGGTCGACCGCAAGACATTTGCCGCCCGCGAGCCCGAGCTGCGGGAGGCCTTGCTCGACGCCCAGGCCCGACTGGCCGAGGCTGGCTTCTCGGTGGTGGTGGTGATGGCCGGCGCGGAAGGCTCGGGCAAAGGCGAGGCCGTCAACATGCTGGTCAACTGGCTGGATGCCCGGCGCGTCGAGACCCACGCCCTGGGCTCCCCCTCCGAGGAAGAGCGGGAGCGGGCCGAATACTTCCGGTTCTGGCGGCTTCTTCCCGGCAAAGGCCGGATCGGTATCTTCTTTGGCTCTTGGTACACTCGCCCCATCTCCCAGCACTCGCTGGGTGAGCTCTCCGAGGCCGGGATGGAGGACAGCCTGCGGCGCATCGCTGAGTTCGAGCAGATGCTGGAGGCCGAGGGCGTCCTGCTGGTCAAGCTCTGGCTGCATATCACCAAGAAGCAACAGAAGAAGCGCTTCAACCAGCTGGAGAGGAGCCCCGACACGGCCTGGCGGGTGACCCGGACCGACTGGCGCTACCACAAGACCTACGAGCAGTTCGTCAACTCCGCGAGCCGGGCTCTGAGGCGCACTGACACCGGGCAGTCCCCCTGGCACATCATCGAAGCCTGGGATGCCCGCTACTGCCATCTGACCGTTGCCGAGACCCTGCTCGAGGCTGTGGAGCGCCGTCTCTCGACACCCGTGCCTCCCAAAGAGCCCGCTCTGCCCCCGCCGGTGGCGCTCCCGGTGAACGTGCTCTCCGAGCTGGACCTGGGCCTGAAGCTCAAGCGCCAGGAATACCGCAAGGCGGTCAAAGAGCACCAGCTGAGGATCGGCCGGAAGGCTCGCAAGCTCAAGGACCGCCGGCGCTCGATGGTTCTGGTTTTCGAGGGCACCGACGCGGCCGGCAAGGGAGGCGCGATTCGCCGCCTGACGCAGGCCCTGGACGCCCGCTACTACAAGGTGGTTCAGATCGCCGCCCCCAGCGACGAGGAGCTGGCGCGTCCGTACTTGTGGCGCTTCTGGCGCAATTTACCTCGCTGGGGGCACATCGCCATTTTTGACCGCTCCTGGTACGGCCGTGTTCTGGTGGAGAGGCTGGAGGGCTATTGCTCGAGCAGGGACTGGCAACGGGCCTACGGGGAGATCAACGCCTTCGAAGAGCAGCTCGTCCTGTCGGGCACGGCAGTCTTGAAGTTCTGGCTGACCACCAGCAAGGACGAGCAGCTTCGCCGTTTCCAGGATCGCGAGACCCTGGGCTTCAAGCGCTACAAGATCACCGGCGAGGACTGGCGCAACCGCGAGAAGTGGGATGCCTATCAGGCCGCCGCCTGCGAGATGATCGAGCGGACCAGCTCCGAGCTCGCCCCCTGGACGCTGGTGGAGGCTGAGGACAAGTACTTCGCCCGGGTCAAGGTGCTCCAGACGGTGGAGCACTGGCTCAACGCCGGCCTCTAGAGCAGCGCTGCTCGCCCCGCCCTCGCCCCCGAGAGATGTGCGCGGACATGCAGGCACATGTGCGGGCATCCATGCACATCGGCCCCGAGAGGGCTCGAATCTCACGCGAAACGAAAAGCTTAGCGGCGCCCGCCTCCACCGCCTCGCGAGCGGGTCGCCCCCGAGGGATTGACCTGGCCGCCGCGTGTGCCCTGACGGTTCACCGAGCTACCCTCGCGCTTGAGGGTGCTCTGTCGGGTGGTGCTGGCTTTCGGCCCGGTCGAGGTTCCCTGGTGCTGGATGGAGCTGCCGTCCCTCTCCCAGCTATCGCTGGAGTTGCGCTCCTGGCCTCTGGGGCCAGTGGTCGTGCTGTCGCGATTGACGGTGTTGCCGTCCTTGCGCCAGGTGGCGTTCTGGTTCACTTCCTGGCCGTTGGGGCCGGTCCGGGTGGACTCTTTGTTCACCTCGTTGCCGTCTTTGGTCCAGGTGGCGTTCTGGTTGACCTCCTGGCCGTTGGGGCCGGTCCTGGTGGACTCCTTGGTCACCTGGTCGCCTTCTTTGGTCCAGGTCGTGTCGGTCTCGACGGTCTTCCCGTTGGGCCCCGTGGTGGTGCCCTGGTGCTCGACCGTGTTGCCGTCGCGCTGCCAGGTGTCCTCGGCCTTGATGGTCTGGCCCTGCGGACCGGTGGTGGTGCCCTGGTGCTCGACCGTGTTGCCGTCGCGCTGCCAGGTGTCCTCGGCCTTGATGGTCTGGCCCCGCGGGCCGGTGGTGGTGCCCTGGTGCTCAACCGTGTTGCCGTCGCGCTGCCAGGCATCCTCGGCCCTGACGCTCTGTCCGCCAGGCCCGGTGGTGGTGCCCTGGTGCTCGACCGTGTTGCCGTCGCGCTGCCAGGTGTCCTCGGCCTTGATGGTCTGGCCCTGCGGGCCGGTGGTGGTGCCCTGGTGCTCGACCGTGTTGCCGTCGCGCTGCCAGGTGTCCTCGGCCTTGATGGTCTGGCCCTGTGGGCCGGTGGTGGTGCCCTGGTGCTCGACCGTGTTGCCTTCTTTGGTCCACTGGTCCTCCGTGGTCTGGGCCGCGCCCGGAGCGTAGAGCAGACAAGCCACCAGAAGTGCGCACAACGTCTTCATTTGAACCTCCCCAGTTCTCTCTGAGCTCTTGGACCGGTCAATCGGAGAAAGGTTTCAGGTTACGCGCTCACCTGTTTCGCTGGGAGCATCGGCCAGCCGCACGGGAGCCGTCTTCTCGGGGCACACCCCTTTCAATGGCCCGTAGAACTCTGCCAGAACACGCATGTCGGCCTGGATGTCTCCGGTCGGCATGAGTCGCGGTCCCAGTCCCACCCGCTTTGTCGGCCCGTCGCAGAACCCCATGATGATGGGGATCTGCGCCTGATGGGCGATGTGGTAGAAGCCTGACTTCCACCTCGCGGCTGGATTGCGGGTTCCCTGGGGGGCCAGGCCGATGACGATGCGAGGGTGGCGGTGGATCATCTCCACCACCTGGGCCACCGTGTTGTGGCGCTCGTCGCGCTTGATGGGCAGGCCTCCCAGGGCACGCATCAGGGGGCCCAGGGGGCCTCGAAACATGCTGTGTTTGCCCATCCAGCGAATGTGCATGTTCCAGTGGAAGCGCACCGCCATGAGCAAGAAGAAGTCCCAGGTGGAGGTGTGGGGCGCCCCCAGCAGAACGTAGCGCGGGTCAGAGGGAAGCTCGCCCTCAAAGCGCCAACCAGCCAGGCCCACGGTCAGGTCGGTCAGGGAGCGAGCCGTCCAGGCAAAGGGATTCATCCCGGTCCCTTCGCCGCAACGGGCCGGCATCCATTCCCCCCAAAGATCTGCTATCATGCTCGGAGTGCGCGCTTACAGCCTGGCTGAGGTCCTGGTGGCCCTGTTCCTGCTGGCCCTGGCCGGTCTGGGGCTGGTCTCCACCCATCTGTACTCGCTCAAGGCCCAGCGGGCCGGACTCGAGCGCTACGACAGCGGAGCCGCGGCCGGGTCGGTGCTGGCCTCCATCGAAGCCGACCTGCGCCAGAGCCCCGAGCACTTCACCCGCTCTTACGCCGTCAGCGACCGGCCTCTGCCCGACCTGGCCGGGGCCATCTACGACGTGACCGAGGAAGCGGTCACTCCCCGCCTTCGCAAGTTCACCGTCACAGTGCGGGCCCCGAGCCAGCAGGGGACGCAAGACTTCAAGCTGTGGACCATGGTCTACGACCTGACGCGATGAGAAGACTCGAGCGCGGCTCGGTCCTGCTGATTACCGCCCTGGTGGTGGTGCTGGTCTACGGCCTGATGACCCTGAGCCTGGCCAACTCGCGGCGCACCCTGGCCTCCACCAAGTTTGCCCGGGGCCGGCTGCAAGCCGATTACCTGGCCCGGGCCGGGCTGAGCTGGGGGATGGAGCAGCTGCGCCACCAGAGCGACTGGGCCGAAGCCCACACCGCCCCGGCCGACACGGCGATGGATGCCATTCCGGCGGTGGCCGATCGGCTCACAGTGGATCCCCAGGCTCCCGAGGTGCGGGTCTGGGTGCAGGAGACCTCGGTGGCCGACCGATTCGAGCTGCGCTCGTCGTGTCGCGCCGGGGGCCAGCTGGCCAGCAGCACGGCCCTGTTCCAGCGCGTGCCGGCCGTGGATGGGCGGGTGTACGCCGCGGTGAGCGATCCGGCCGGGGTGCCCGCCCTGTTCGAGCTGGCCGCCAACCGCTGGGAGAGCCTGCCCACCCCGCCCTACGTCTACTGGCGCACGGCCGCCGCTCCGGCCACCCGGGCCGGGCAGCTGTGCGAGAACCCCCGGGTCTTGCAGGGGGACACCCAGGGCAATCTCTACCTGTTGACTCGCCCCAACGAGGCCCCGGCGGACGCGCTGGACCGCTCCCAGATGCTGGTCTTCGACCGCTCCGCATCCGCCTGGAAGCTCTTGCCGCCGGTGCCCCCCCAGGCCTTCGACGAGAACGGCGCCCCGGTGGCGGGCTACGACCAGCGCGAGGTCACCGCCCTGGCCTCCGACGGCGAGACGCTGTATGCCGTGGCCGTGCATGAGACCGTGCCCGAGTACATCTCCATGATCGGGGGGCCCGAGGGGCCAGTCAATACCATCGACTCCAGCACCCTCTACCGTCTGCGCCAACCGCTGGAGGCGGCCTGGAGCTATCATCCGACCTCGGGCTGGCAGGCCGGCTCGGGAGCGACCTGGGAAGTGTTGGGCCCCGTTCCGGCCCCCTTCGGTCGTTGCCTGCGAGCCACGCTGGCCTCCGCTGACGAGCTCTTTTTGTGTGACGCCCTCTCCAGCGCTTACCTGCAGGGCGTGGAGGGGGTCGGCAACCACCTGCTGGCCTACCAGCCCTCCCGGCAGGTCTGGACGCGCTACCCCACGCCTCCCGCCACCCTCTACCTGCGCGACTCTCAGAATCGGCTCTCGCTGACCGAAGTGGTGGACCTGACCCTGGATGGCGTGGTCAGCTCGGACGACCTGATCAGTCGCTACGAGGGAGTGGCCGATCTGGATCCGCAGGGGAATCTCTACTACTACCTCGACCCGCACTTTCTGACCTCGAGCGCGGGGCAGCTCCTGCCCACGCTGTACCGCTTCGAGCCGTCCAGCGCCGCGCCCGTGGCGGGCAGGCGCTCAGGCACCTGGAAGCAGATGGCCATCCCGGCCGAGTGGGGGTTCGACGACCGCGGCCAGCTCGTAGAGACCGAGCTCGCGCTGTGGGACATGACCCTCTCTCCCGACGGCAACCTGTTCCTGGCCTACCAGTCGGGCGGCTCGCGCGTTCCGGTGGTCTACCAGTACTCGACCGGATCGCGCACCGAGCAGCCGGGCCGGCCCCGCATTCCCCCTCTGCCGGGGGTGCAGGTGACATACGATGCCAGCGCTCCGGGCCTCTGCCGCTTCAGCCCCACGGGTGGGTTTGCGGATTCCTTGATGGCGGTGGGGAGCGGGGGAGTGCGCCGGCCCGACGCGTTCGACTTCCGGCCTACGGCCATCTACAGCTACTGACGCGGCGGACGTTGTCCGAATGGCGTTACGATCATCGTTTGACCAAACTCCCAGATCGCATGGTTGAGCCATCAACAGGCCGCCAGATCTTCCAGCCCCACCCGCAGAACGTCCGGGCTCAATCGCCCGAATCCACTTTTGGAGAACACTGCGAAGATGGGTTTGCGATCTGCCAGTTCGCTCACCCGCGCGGCCCTGGCTCGCAACTTTTCAATTTCCGAGGCAGCCACCGGTTGGTTGGTCCACTTACATTCCCCAAAAAGAGCATGCCGATCGTCGTAAGCCACCACGTCGATCTCCGCGTCGCCTGTCCACCACCCGCCAACTCTGTCGGGAGTAAAACTTGGGGCAGTAAGCGCCACCCACTGACGACAGATCTCCTCGAAAGAGGCCGCTACAAAACTGGCCAAGCCGGGCTTGATCTTGCGCTCCATCACCTGGGTCCAGCGCCCGGACTCGAGCTCAGACTGACTACCCTGTACAAATCGGAACCAGAAGCGAAGGTACGGGTCGCAGATTCGATACAGGCCCTTTCGGCTTCGCTCCGGGTTCTTCTCGGTGACGGGCACCACCCGCTGAATGAGCTCCAGTCTCGACAGGGTATCCAGGTAGCGACTGGCAAAGGAGGTTGTCATGCCCGAATCCTGGGCGATCTCATTGAGTCGAGTCCCTCCTCGGGCCACGCTGGTCAACAGGGAAAAGTAGTTTCTGGGCTCACGCAGCTCTTGCTGGAGAAGGAAGCGTGGCTCGTCGTACAGATAGCTCGACGGGTCGAGCACTTCGCGCGCGATTGTCTCGAAAAGAGGGGAGTCTCCCAATCGCTTCAGATAAGCTGGTACTCCCCCAAAGCAGGCGTAGACTTCAACCTGCTCGGCCAGGGGAAGGTGCTGGAAGAATTCGCGAGCATCCCAGAAATTCATCGGACGCAGCCGCATTTGAGCCGTTCGGCGGCCAAACAACGGGCTTCGTTCGGCCAGTACCTCGCGTTCCATGAACCCGACCGAGGATCCGCACAGCGTAAGCCGGGTCGGAGCATCACGCCAACCCTGGTCCCAGGCCGACTGAAGTAGCGAGGGAAGGGTGGGGTCGGCCTCCACCAGGTAGGGAAACTCGTCCAGAACGAGATCCAACTCCGCCTTCCTGTTGCGCAGGTATTCAAGCAGCCCGCGCCAGTCCGACAATGATTGCGACCTGAGGAAGTTGTCCCCCAGGTGGTCGCCGATGCGCGAGCTCAAAGCCCTCACATGGGTCGAGGACGAGCTCAGATCGCCAAGATAGTAGACATGCGGGCGATCGCGGTAAAAGTGTTGCAACAACTCGGTCTTGCCCACTCGCCGGCGGCCGTACAGCACGAACAACGCCGGGCTGTTGGCCAGTATTTTGTTCATGGATTCGAGCTCGCGCAGCCGGTCAACAAACATTGTCTACTCTAGATTAGACTAATCTGGAGTAGACTCCTTCAAGCCGCGCCGCGAGGTCCGGCAACGACCGGAGCGCCGAGCTTCGCTCTTGCGCGGAGAACCTACCGAGGCGCGAAACATCGAGTTCGTCTGCGATTGTCGATTTTGAGGATGGTGCTCTTGATCACCAGATCCCAACCACAGCATGGTTGTTGGTCACTCCCCGCCTTCGCAAGTTGACCGTCACAGTGCGGGCCCCGAGCCCGCAGGGGACGCAAGACTTCACCCGCAATAGGGGAAGTCTCTCGTTATCTGTCGAATCGCGCGCCCTTTTGGGGGGAGCTTGACGGACCTGGAAGACCGGATTGGGGTGGACACTTTGCGCGGCCACGACCTGGAAACGCTGGTTTGTTTCCTGAGCCAGCCTCGTTTGTACTGGGCCGAGATGGAGTCGGGCTGCAAGTTGCTGGCGCGAAGCGGAGATGTTTGCGAGCTTTTCACGGCCGAGTGGAGCTTGGCCCTGGGAGCCTACGCCCTGGGAGAATTTGCTTGGCTCGAGCAGACGGGCAGGCGTCTTCATCGCCAGGCAGAGCAGCTCGAATCTGAGTTGGGCCAGGGGACGGCTCTGGGGATCTGGGCCTTGGGAACGGGTGGTCTGGTGCCTCATGAGCTGCTCGAGAAGGCTGGTCGGGGGGAGCAGACTCGGCACCAGCTGACTCTGGCTCAGGCGCTGCGCTTGCTGCGTGACGGTCGCTGTCAGCAGGCGGCCGCTCTCCTTCACGACTGCCTGCTTCACCCGCCTGATGACAGGATGTGGGTCCCACTGGCCTGTTTCGAGGCCACCGCCTGGAGGCAGGCGGCTGAATCGTCTGCGTTGGAGGCCGAGTGCCAGGAGCTCTATCGCCGAGCCCGCCGGGCCGCTCGACGGGCTTGCAAGGCAAGCCAACGATTCATGCCATTTCAGCTGGCCCACGCGCTGCGCGAGGAGGCGCTGCTGGCCGCTGCCAGGGGCCATGTGGCTCGGGCGGAGAGCCTGCTGGCCCGAAGTCTGCAGGAAGCACTTACACGACAGCTCGACTACGAGGCGGCCCTGACCGAGCTGGAATGGGAGCGTTTCCGAGGGGGCGATCCATCCGGGCCCCAGCGCAGGCTCCTTTCCATGGGCGCATTCTGGCACGCTGCTCCAACCCCACCCCCCACGCTGGCCCTGGCCGACCGGTTCGAGCAGGCCTTGCATTGGGGTCGCCAGCAGGCCGAGTGCCTGGACGAGGAACGCTGGCCCGGGTTGTTGCGAGACGCGGCCCTGGCGCTACTGCGAGGGGAGGAAGCTCTGGTGCTCAGCTGGCCCGAGTTGAGCCTTCTGGCAGGCCCACCCGGGCGCTTCAGCCGGTCTTTGTTGGAGGCAGCAGCCAGGTCGGGTCGGGCCCAGGTCGCCGACGAGAGCGACACCGAGAGCCTTCTGCTCAGCAGCGTGCGTTCGGCCCTGGCTGCCCCGGTGCAGGTCGGCGGTGCGACCGTCGCCTGCCTTTATACCACCGGGCTGTTTGCCGGAGACGAGCAAGATCTGGCTGACTTCCTGACCGCTCTGGCCGGTGGCGCTCTCGAGAACGTGCTCGGACTGACCGCCGGCAGGAAGTCTCGCGAGCAGCTCCTGGCTGAGCAAGCTCTCGTTGAGGGGGTCTTCGAAGCTTCCGGGGTCGGCCTGGCCTTGCTCGACGCCGGCCAGAGCCTGCTGCGCGCGAATCAGGCCTTTCTGGCTCGAAGCGGAGGCTCGCTGGCCGAGGCCCTGCGACCCTGCGAGACGGTCTGGCACGAGCTGCAAACAGGGCGGCGCGATAGCTGGGTTGGCCACATCCCGCTCGGCGGGGCCTTGAGTCGCCTCAGCCTGACCGCCCTGGGCGAGGAGGTGGTGGCCAGCCTGGCCGAGGCGCCCTTGCGTGGCCTCCTGGCGCTGGCCCGATTCCAGCGCCAGGAGGCGGCTGAGCTGACCGCCCAGGTGCACGAGCACCTGGTCGTGCCCCTGCAAAAACTGGAGTCGCTCCTGGAAGTCGGTGAGCTGGAGCGAGCCGGTCAGCTGGCAGGGGAGACCGTGCGCTCGGTCAGCACTCAGATCGGGGCTCTGCGCAACCCGGTGGTGGAGGGTCGGCCCTTGCTGCCGGCACTGCGTTCCCTCCTGAGGCGCTGGCAGCGTTCCTCGGGGCTCAGCATACGGGCCCGGCTTCCTCGGAAGGTCCCTGGTGGGCCGGCGGCGGAGGTGACTTTCCGACTCGTCGAGCGATCTCTGGAGGCAGTGCGCGAGTCGGGAGCCAGGAACCTGCTGCTCGTCATGGGGACCCGGCGACCCTGGCTGCAAGTGAGGATTCGCCATGACGGGGGCGTCCTGGTTTCGAGGTTGCGTCCTCTGCGGGCGCGCGCGCGCCTTCTGGGTGGCGGGCTGCGGACGACCGAGGACGGCTTTCGCTTCCGGGTGCCGTTGTCGTGAAGTTTGAGCTCCAGAGCCTGCTCAAGTCGTCTCTGGGCGTGGAAACCTGGCTGGGTCGCGCGGGGGAGGAGGCGGTTCTGGTCAAGCGGGCGGTCGAGGAATCCGGAGCCTGGCTGCGATTGAGCCATGAGGCGGAGGTTCTGGGCCGGCTCAGCCACCCGCGTATTCCTCGCTTGCGCTGGCTGGGACGCGGTGAGAGTTTTCTCACTGTGGTGGCCGACTTCATCCCTGGCTCGACCCTGGAGGAGCGGCTGGCCCAGGGTCCGATGAGTGTCGAGGAAACCACCGCGCTGGCGGAGCAGTTGCTCGAGACCCTGCGGGTCGTCCATGAGCAGGGCTTGCTTCACCGCGATCTTAAGCCGTCCAACCTGATCTGGGAGCAGGGCCAGCTGTGGGTGATCGACTGGGGGTTGGCGCGCAGTCCCTGGCTGCACGCCACTGTGCGCGAGCTTCCGGCCGGCACGGTGCACTATCTGGCTCCTGAGCTGGCGGGCAGCTTGCGGCGCCGGGTGGGGGAGCCCGCCGACCTCTACTCGGTCGGGGTGGTGCTTTTTCGCTGCCTGACCGGTCGGGTGCCCTTCTCGGGCAGCTCGGTCAATGAGGTGCTGCGCCAGCACGTGAGCGCCCCCGTTCCCCCCTTCGGCGCCGAGGGGCGATTGGGGGGGGTGATTCGCGAGCTGCTCGCCAAGGAGCCTGATCGTCGCCCAGCCGGGGCGCAAGGGGCCCTGGATCGCCTCTCGGGCCGCACTGACCGGCGGCCCGGGACGCTTCTTGAAGCCCCCCTGGTGGGGCGAGAGAGGGAGTTGGAGCTTCTGGGCCAGGTCCTGTGCGGGTCTTCTCGTTTGCTGCTGGTTGGCGAGGCCGGCAGTGGCAAGACCCGGCTGCTCGAAGCTCTGGTGGCCCGCGCTGTCGGAGCGGGATGGCGGGTGCTGCAAGGGCAGGCTCTCAGTCGGCTGGAATCGGTGCCTCTGCAGCTGTTTTCCGGGCCGCTGTTCGAGCTGGCTCAGGAGGCTGATCGCGAGCTGGCCGAGCGATTGGGCGTGCACGGCCCGGTGTTGGCCCGGGTCGCTCCCCAGCTGAGCGCCTGGTTGGGCACGCCGGCCCCCGAGACTGGACCACTCGAGCTGGGCCCCAACCTTGTCTCGAGCGCTCTGAGCGCGCTGTTGAAGGGCCTGCCGGGGCCCACCTTGCTGGCGCTCGACGACGTGCAGTGGGCGGACGGGTTGAGTCTCGAGCTGGCTGGCAGGGTCGAGCTTCCGCCCGGGGTATCCCTGGTGCTGGCGGGCCGTTCCCAGCCTGCCGAGCTGTCTGGCTTCTCCCGGATCGACCTCGGGCCGCTCGACGAGGCTGCCGGACGCCAGCTTCTGGAGAGCATGCTGGGCGGTCTGGAGGGCCCGGTGGCAGCGCAACTGCTCTCGCATGCCTCTGGCAATCCCTTTCTTCTGGTGGAGGGTGCCCGCGGCGTGGCCGAGCACGGAGCCGACGAGCTGCAGACTTCGGCCCGGTCGGGCTGGTTGCTGGTGGACCGATTGCAGGCTCTGCCCCTGGAGTGCCGGAGCGTCCTGCAGCGGGCAGCGGCTCTGGGCAGGTTGTTCTCGCTGCAAACCCTGCATAGCTTGGGAGTCTCCGATCCCTGTGCCGCCCTGCTGCCGGCCCAGCACGCGGGCCTGGTCTGGGCGACCGCCTCGGAAAGCGAGTATTCTTTTGCTCACGACCGGATTCGAGAGAAGGTCTACGAGAGCCTGGGAGAGGAGCGTCGACGCCAACTCCATCGCCAGGCTGCCGAGGCGCTCATCCACGCTTCCCCGGCCGTGCAGGCCCATCACCTCTGGCAGGCCGGAGAGCCCGAGCGGGCTCGCCCCCATGCCCTGGTTGCCGCCCAGCGGAGTCGAGAGAGCTTTGACTTTGGCACGGCCGCGGTTTTCTATCGCATGGCTCTGGAGGTCGAGCCCGATGACCTGGCCGCTCGCGAGGCTCTGGCTGACGTGCTCGGCTTCAGTCACCGCCAGAGTGAGGCGAAGATGATCTACCTGGAGCTTCTGCCGCTCTTGTCTGACCCGCTCGACCGGGCGCGGGTGCGTGTGCGCCTGGGCCATCTGTGCCTGTGCCTCAATCGATTTCAGGAGGGAGAGGAGTATCTGCTGGACGCGCTTTCCGAGCAGTGAGAACCTACCAGCCAATTGTTGCGGGCTCTAGGTTCCTTGACCAGCTATTTCAAGCACAGGTGGCGGAAGCCCCTGAGGCAGGCTCGTCTGCCTCGTCGCCTTCTCTTGCAGACTTACCAGGGGTTGGGCGAGTTCCTATCCCACGGAGGGAAGCTGCATCGAGCGTTTCCTGTCTTGCTGGTGCAGACTGAGCTGGCTGCCCGCGATCCGGAGCGCGACGGGGAGATCCTCGAGATGCTCAGCACCGCATGCGCGGGGGTTTCTTTGTTCTCCCCGCTCACCGGGTTTGCTGCCCGCCGGGCTCGCGTCTATCTGCAAGGCGCTGAAGGACTCCCCGACCCCTGGCGCCGAGCCCGAGTTGTGGCCAGGTTGGCACTCGCACTGGTGAATCACGAGCCGGTGGAGTCGGTGGTTCAATTTTTGGATGAGTCCATTGATACGCTCATGCGTTGCGGCGAGGTCCATGATGTGCACGCCTCATCGACGATGCGTCAGGCCCTCCTGTATCATTCGGGCCAGTTCGAGAGGCTCCGGTCCATCGGCGAAGAGCATTACCGATTCTTCGCTCACGGCGAGTCTGAGGAGGGGAGAGCTGGCGCTCTGTTGTACCTGGCCGTCGCGACCGGGGGCGCCTTGCCGCTTGATCTGGTGCTGGCGGAGTGCCGCAATCCTCCCTTTGAGAACCCGGTGGCGGAAGCCTTGCTGCGCCTCGCCGTCACTCGCTTTCTCTTGAGTCAGGGCCAGAATCTTGTGGCAGCGCGCATGCTCGCCCGTCCCTCACGGGTGGGTTTTCCCATTCTAGCCGCTAGCATGAAGGCCTGGGAGGCCACCGCCTGGCGGTTGGCGGCCGAGCAGCCTGAATGCCCGCCCTGGCGGCGCACCGTGTTCTGCCGACGAGCCCGACGGGCAGCCCGGCGGGCCCTGAACGGGATGTGGGCGCCGCTGCGTCCGCACGCGCTGCGCGAACTGGCCCTGCTGGCCGCCGCCCGCGGGCGCTGGCGGCTTGCCGAGGCACGTTTTGCGGCCAGCCTTCGCGAGGCTGAGCGCTGGTGCTACGAGCACGCCTGGACCGAGCTCGAGCGCGAGCGCCTGCGCCGAGCCCGTGGTCTGCCCCACCGGGTCGAGCGGGCCGAGCAGCGCCTTGCCCGCATGGGGGCGACCTGGCATTTTGAGACCCCTCAGGCTCCACCGCCCGTGGCCGTGGTTGACCTTTTCGAGCAGACTCTGCAATGGGGTCGACGGCTGATCGGGTTGCTGGGCGGGCCAGCCGAGCTCTACCCGCAGCTGCGAGAAGCGGCTGTGGCCCTGCTGCGGCCCCAGGAGTGCCTGGTTTTGAGCTGGCCTGACTGCGCGATCCTGGCCGGCCCCCCCCGACCCTTCAGCCGGACCTTGCTCGAGAGGGCCGTCGAGCTGCCGCGCGCCGTCAGCGCTGACGAGACGGAGCTGTCGGCCAGCTTCCAGTTGTCTCGTGCGAGCTCGGTCCTGACCACGGCCGTGCGGGTGGATGGGGAGGTCGTGGCGCTGCTCTACCTGACGCACGCGCAGGTCAGCGGGCTTTTTTCCGAGGAGGACGGGCGGCGCATCGACTTTCTGGCCTGCCTGGCCGGGGCTGCTCTGCACAACGCGCGCTGGCTGGCCGAGCGCGAGCGGGTCGAGCTCGCGCGCCTGGCGACCCGCCGCCAGCTGACCGGACTGCTCGAGAACGCTGGGATCGGCTTGGCCGTGCTGGATGAGAAGAAGACGATCCAGCGCTCCAACGCCTGGTTGAGCCAGGCTCTGGGTCAGGATCCGGTCGGTCGGCCCCTGGCCGATTTCGTGCTGGCTGTGGATCAGCGCCACCTGGCCCGGCTGGGCTCGGGTCTGGAGACCGAGCTGCGCTTCCTGCGTCCCGATCGAAGCTTGCTCTGGGCCCGGTGTGGCCTGAGAAATCTCGACGGCAACTCGGTCTTGAGCGTGCTTGACATCACCCAGCGTCGCCAGCAAGGCCTGGCCAGGTTTCTTGAGGACGAGCGCCGACTTCTTAGCTCGGAGCTGCACGATGGCGTCGCGGGCGACCTGGCAGCGCTCGCATTCAGCCTGGCCGACCCCGGCGTCGATCGCGGGCAAGCTCTGGCCACGGTCCGCCGATTGCGAGCCGAAGCCGAGCGTCTGGGCGGTTGCGATCCGCATGCGGAGGAGACTCTCGCCGAGCAGGTCGCCCGCTTTGCCAGGGAAAGCGGTCTGCCGGTCGAGACCGAGCTGTGCGAGCCAGGCTCCGGGTTGCCCGCTCAGTTCTGTGGCCGCATCATCCAGGAAGCGCTTACCAACGCCCGCCGCCACGCTCGGGCCAGCCTGGTTCGGGTGAGCGTGCGCCAGGTGGCGGGCGGGCTGGAGGGCCTGGTCTCCGATGACGGGGTCGGCTTCGACGCGGACCGGATGGATCTCTCGGGGCCCTGCCACTTTGGCTTGCGCGGGTTTCGTCTGCGGGCGGAGTTGCTGGGGGGCTCGGTCGACATTAACTCGCGCCCGGGCCAGGGCACCCGGGTGCGATTCTTCTTGCCGGTTCCCGGGGGCCTGAGGTCGACCTGAGCCCCGTCAGGTCAGAGGCCTTGGTCGACGGGAGGAGTGGAGCCTGGCCGATTGACGGACACTCCTTCAGCCTGTTATCCTTAGCAAATCAAACCGGCCGGGGGGGGCGCTTGATTCGAATCCTCTACCTTGAAGATCATCTCCTTCTTCAAGAAACCATTGGTAGCTTGCTGGGTCGCTCAGGTGACATCGAGCTGGTCGGGCAGGCCCTCTCCGCGGTCGAGGGGCTACGAATGATGCAATCCCTGAGGCCGGACGTCGCCCTGGTGGACATCGAGTTGCGAGACAAGGACGGTCTCTGGTTCGTTCGAGAGGCTCGTCAGGCCGGCTCCACCACCCCCATTCTGGTCCTCACCATGCACGAGAATGACGACCACGTCGCCAACGCCTTTGAAGCCGGCGTCAACGGCTACGTGGTCAAGTCGGCCTCCTGCGAGGACGTGGTGCAGGCCGTGCGCCAGGTGGCCCAGGGCGGCTCCTACATCCACCCTCGTGTGGCCGCCAGCGTCGTGCGCAAGCTGCGCAGCCCTCGTCGCGACGAGGAGGGGGTCCTCAGCAAGCGCGAGCGGGAGATTCTCTCCCTGGCAGCCCGGGGGCGCAGCAACCAGGAGATCGCTGAGACCCTGTTCCTCTCCCTGAGCACGGTCAAGACCCACCTGCAGTCGGTCTACCGGAAGCTCGACGTGCGCGACCGCACCCAGGCCATCCTGGAGGCGATCCAGCGCCGCGAGCTGGCCTCCAACGGCGAGCTCTCACGAACGGTCTCGGGGTGAACGAAAGAAGGGAGCCGTCCGGGGACGGCTCCCTGATGGGCCCGGACCCGAAGGCCCATTACCCGTCGGTTGCGCTGAGTCGGAGCTTGCGAACTCCGGTGGACTGGTTGTTGACCCAGAACCCCCGCTTGTCCGGCAGAACCGTGTCAGGAACGGACATGTCCAGCTCCTCGAAGCCGCTGAAGGGGTCCCATGCCCAGAAGCTCTTCCGCAGCGGAGGAGGCTCCGCCTGGAGCGCGGCGGGAAGGTCGGTTCCGTCCAGCTTGAAGTGCCTGGAGCTGGGCCCGATCGGTGTGGGAGCACCGACCAGGTTCCAGCCGGGGACGAGAGCAATCTCGGGGATTTGATCGCCCAGGTTGGGATCTCCCGTTCCGTCTCCCGAGGTTTCGCCGTAGTCGGCGGTACCGGTGTAGGTATAGGTGACCTGAGGCTTGTCATTGTAAAGCCAAACTGCCCTGAAGTCGGCATTATCGGCCGGGGCCCCGGGATCGAATGTTTGCCGGTCCGCGTGCCAGAACTCGATCCGGGTCACGGCGCTCGGGTCGGAAATGTCAATTGGCCCGAGATGGTGCGTTACCCCACTGAAGGCGGAGACCAGGTTCCAACCGGGTCCAAGCGTGACGACCTCCTGCCTGGTCAGGTTCGCATCACTGTTGTCGGCGATATATTGCCAGAAGTTTGAGATCTGACGAGCACAGTCTCCGAGAGTGGCACTTCCGATGGGAACGCCATTGACACTGGCCCTGGGCGTACTGAAGTAGGCAACCGGTGTCGCTCTCGGGCTGACACTTTGGGGGTAGGCCATCACGTCGGCATATTTTATGCCGTTCGAGTCCTGAACGCTGATCCAACCTGCCGAGTAGAATGGAAAGGTGGCGTTGGGAATGCTTCCTGTTTCAGCGTTATGCCAGCACCCCAGGAGGTGCCCCAGCTCGTGTGCGGTTGTCCGAGGTACTTTGATATTGTTCGCATCCACGACCACACGGCAGTTCCCGGCGTGGAGAGCTCCGTTGAAATCATTCCCCGCGCCGCCGATGACGGCCGCTTTCCCATTTTGGGTTCGTGTGGTTCCTTGAACGAGGAGGCAGAACGCGTCAGCTCCATCAGCTTGAGCAATACTGGCCGTTGATTGCAAGCCGGTATCATCGAGGCTCTTGGTTAGGCCAGGAGTGTCTAGTGCGTTGTCCACGAAACGGTCCGCGTCGGTGGTCAGGCTGCTATCAGCTGGGGCGGACTCGACATAGCCCGAGACCAGGTAGACCCCCGAGCAGCGAATTCGCACGGGGTCGATCGTCACGCTGCCGTCGGATGCCTCGCTGTTGAGAAGACAGAGATTGATGTAGGAGCAGGTCGTGTGCGCCAGCAAGAGCATGGCGTGCTCCTGCTCGGCGAGCGTGCCACCCGGCCGTCGCGCGTCGGCCACATTCTGGGTGTAGAGGAAGGCCAGATCGATGACCGGGGCATTGGTGGGCAAAGTCACGCTGGCAGCCTCACTCTTCCTGGCCTCTGATGGCTTCGAGGGGCTCGATGGGTCGGCCGCCTCCGGCGGGGCCAGGGAGCCGTCGGTGCCACACTGCATCGGGCTCTCTTCGACCGCGCCCGCGACGTGGCTGGCTCCAGCGCCCGACCAGGTGATCGAGAATTCCCCCCGGCTGCAGGTGATGAAGCCCTCGTAGACCTCGCCGACGCGGGTCAGGGCCACGGCGCTCGACTCTTCGCCCGTGACGCGTCCCTGCCAGCGCATTCCGTTCTCGATCGGCAGGCCGGGATAGATGGTGGCTTCCACGGGCTCTCCGGCTCCGAAGTCGAGCACCACCGTTCTCGACCGGTCGCTTCCAAGCGGTCCGGGTAGAGACTCCGGGTCGAGCTCGACAACCTGAGCCGATTTGAAGCTCGACTGCAGCTCGGCCCGGAGTTTGGGTTGCTCGGCAGCCGTTCGGAACAGATTTCTGGCAGGAATCTCAACCAGCGGTCGGTCCGGGGGGACCGGGGGTAGGTCGGAGACGGTTGCACCCGTCGTGTCCGCCACCGGGCCCTCGCCCACCCCCCCCGCTCCACAACTCACCAGGAACAGGCCGATCAAGGCGGCCAGCCAGGCCGCTCGAAAACGCATAAATCTCTTGGAAATCACTTTCCCAGCCCCTTTCTTCCGATCGAATGAGCGCTGGAGGTACGTCCTCCAGCGCTCGTTGTGGTCGTTGTTGGATTACTTGACCGTTACGGTGATCTTGGTGCCAGCTTCGATGGGCGCGTCCAGAGCCTGAGCATTGATGATGGTCTGGCCCGCCTTCAGAGCCGTGAAAGCTCCTCCGGCATTGCGCACGAAGCCCACCGTCGGGTCCGAGGAGGACCATCGTACGTCGCTGGTGATGTCATTGAAGGCGCCGCCAAAATTGCCGGTGGCCGTAAAGTTCACGGTCTGCCCCACCGTCAGGGCCAGCTGGATGTTCTGTCCAGGTACGGGAGGCGCAGTCCCGGGAGCGTTGATGGCGATGGCCACCAGGCCCGGCAGAGGGTTGGTAACGCGGACGGCGCGTTGCGGTGAGACCGTACCCGAGCTGACATCGGTCGCCGTGACGTTGGTCACGCCTGGCGTCAGAGCGGTAAACACGCCGGTGCCCTCGGCGACCGTCCCAATGGCTGGATTGGACTCGCCCCACTGCACGGTGCCGGTCAGGTCCTGCGTGGGACCGAACGAGAAGGTTCCGGTGGCCCTCAGCCCGAGAGTGCTGCCCTGCAGAACCAGGAAATCGCCGGCCGCATTGGTGGACTCAACCGCAATGCTGGTCAGCGTGGCTGCCTGGACCGTCATGGTGACGGCGGCCGATGTCTGGGCCACGCCGTTGACCGTGGCGGTGCCGGTGATGTCGGTGGTGCCCGCGGCCGACCCGGTGAAGACTCCGGTCCCGTCAGCCACCGTTCCAATTGCCGGGTTGCTTGTCGTCCAGGTCGCCTGGTTGGTCAGGTCCTGGGTGCTGCCGTCGGAGAAGGTGCCCGTGGCGGCGAAGTTGGCCGTGTTTCCAACTTGCACGGTGGTGGCAGAGGCTGCGATGGTCAGGCCCGTCAGGGTGGGGTCAAGAGGGGGAGGTGGGGTAGTGCCGCCGCCTCCAGAGCAGCCGATGGCAATGAAGCCTACAATTGCCATCAGCATCGCGCAGAATATCCTCCTCGTTGTTTGGTGAATGCCCGGTGTTTTGCTCATGATTCCTCGCTTTGGGATTGATCACTTGCCCGGCCGAATCGTCTTGTTGACCCCAGCCCTGACCAGTGAATGAAATTTAGCAGGGGCGCCCCGGCTTTCGAATCCCTCTGGAGATTGAGCGGGCCCTGGCCGAGCGAACAGACATTCTGGCCTCGAGGAGGATGGACCATGGATGAAAGGATGAAATCTGTGAGACGGGTCCGGGCCTTATGCACGTAGGCTGCGTAGCACGAAACAAAAGGTCGAGGCTCGCTCATCCGATCGGACAGATCGAAATCGTCCCAGCGGCCCGAGGAACGGGATTGGTGATAGCGGAACCCCGTCTCATCGCGTGGAAATGGGGGACTGGTTGGTGCGAACTCGAGGACTGCTCTTAACCTTGCTCGTAAGCTTGCTCCCGGTGTCCGTGGCCCGCGCCGATGAGGCCAGCGGTGGAGCCCTGTATGTCAGGAACCTGGGCGACCAGCCTGTCCGCATCGAGCTCACCTGGCCGACTTCGCAGTGGTTCGTTCACTACCAACCCAACGGTGGCAGCTCTCTGACCGATGGCACCAACATGGGCTGGTGGGTCATCTGGGAGAAGCTCGGCTCCTGGACCGTGGGACCGGGCGAGTCGGGCTATCTGACCCAGGACTGCAAGAATGTCAAATGCTACTTCTTCTACAAAATCTCAATTGACGGAGGTAAAACGCGTCGTCTGGGCGAGGTGGCCAGATGGACGGGCGACCGCTATCTGCTCGGATTCGAAGGACGCATCGAAGAGACCTCACAGAGGGGAGCATCTCGCTCACGGCCCACGACAACAGCCGGCAGCCGGGCATCTGACCCGCCACGCTATGGCGACCTGAGCAACATGTCTTACTCCACCCGGCCAACAGAGTCCCAGTCGACGGGCGAGCTGGTGCTTCCCCGGGAGCCATCTCCCGCAATCGTGGTCGAGGCATCCAGTGAGATCGCTCCTCTGCCTCTGGTGGTGACCGGCAAGACCGGCACCGGGCTCGACTGGGCAAGTGTCTCGCAGACCTCGACGGGGTTGGTGGTGAGCGCGGGTCTGGGAGAAGCGGTGGAGTCTGGCCGGGTCCGCCTGTCGATGCGATTGGCCGAGGCGACCGAATGGGAGTTTGTGAAAGATGGGGGAGTCGTGGCCACGCCCGGGCCAGGAGAGGTGGTGTTGCAGGTTGGGCATCGCCTGGCTCCCGCCTGTCGGCTGCGACTGCAGCTGTTCGACAGCAGCGGTCGGCTGATTTCGTCGTTGGAGGGTACTCTCCCATGAGACTCTGGGTGTTGCTGGTCCTGTTCTTGCTTGCCCCCGCGGTCAGGGCTGAGCCAGGTATCGCCGTGCTGACCAACTCCAAGAACGAATCGGTGAGCAGTCGGGCCACCGAGGTGAAGAGTTGGCTCTATAAGCTGCGCCAGAAGAACGGTCTGGAGGACTTCCAGTTGGCCATCTTTACGGTGGACATGGCCGACTCTCGCCAGGCGTCGGAATGGATCCGGCGGTTCGAGGTTCGTCCATCCGACCTGCCGGCCCTGGCTTACGTCAAGCGGCAGGGCAACAAGGTCACCGAGGTGGGAACCCTCATCCGAAGCTTTCCAGACCCATTCAGGGCCGCTCAGTCGGCCTTCAAGTATGCCCACGGCGAGGACCCGAGCATCAAGGTGGTTGAGCTATTGACTGGCCTGTCCATCACCAGCCGACCGGAAGGGGCCACGGTCGTGGTGGATGGGGTCGAGGTGGGATTGACCCCCGCGGTCGAGCTTCCCGTGCGGGCAGGCCAGATACGGGTCGAGCTGATCCATCCCGATTGTCAGAGATGGCAGCAGACGGTTCAGGTTGCTCAGGCCCAGGTGCGCGAGATCGACGCCGAGCTCCAGGTCCTGTCCGGCGCCCTGGCCCTGGAGTCGGAAGTGCCGATGCAGGTGTGGGTCGATGGCGAGTCGCGCGGGGAGTCGCCACTTGAGCTGACCGGTCTTTCGCCCCGGACCCTCCAGGTGCGTTGTCAGGCAGGCAACGGTGCCGAGGTCGAGTTCACGGTGAAGGTTGCCGGGGGCAAGCGCACTCAGGTCCGCGTTCCTGCGCCGAGCCTGCCCAGACGGAGAGTGGCCAGCGAGATCGTGGATGCTCGAGGTACCCGAATGGCGGGCCGAGATGTGAATGGGGCGAGCTACGATGTCGCTGTAGAACTGAGTCTTCCCCGGCTCTCCGACGCCATTCACGGGGCCTTGAGCGCCTCGGAGCAGATCGAGATCTGCGACAGCCAGGCCAACTGGGATGTAGGGCTGCGGTGGCGTTTTACAGCTGGAGGACAGATGGGCAAAGTCGTGGGGCAGGTGGAGCTGGTGGACCGAACCGGCGCGCGTCTGGCGTCGTTCTCGCGAGAAAAGGGCATGCCGTTGATTTCCTTCAACTTCTCCGGCGCTGCCCAGGCGCGGGCCGAGGAGATCGCCAGGGAGCTCGTTCCCCAGGTGCTGGCTCGCCTGGCCGAGCTGCCGGCGCCCAGCAGTCCCGGGCTGACTCCGGAAATCACAATCGGTCCTCTGCCGTGATCTCTCGGATCAATGGCACGGTTCGGGTTGTGCTGGTGGACGGTTTTGCCCTCAGTCGCGAAGGGCTCACGCGCATTCTCGAATCAGACGAGTCGATCCAGGTGGTGGCCCAGGCTGCCAGCCTCCAGGAGGCGCTCGACACACTTGAGAGCATCGCGACCGACCTGGTTGTTATCGACCATGCTCTACCCGACTCCGACGCCATCGGGCTGATTCGCCTGATTCGGGAGCAGGGCCTGACGGCCAGAGTCCTGCTCTTGTCGGCTCATGCCGATGAGCGCAGGGTGGCCGAAGCATTCCGGGCCGGGGTGGATGGTTACGTGCCCAAGACCTGCAGTGCTCGCGACCTCCTGATGGCAGTCCAGGAGCTCGCCCAGGGAGGCTCCTATGTGCACCCTCACGTGGCCGGCGTCGTGTTGAACCGGCTGCGAGGCCGTTCCGACAGTTTGGCGGTCGACGAGCAGCTCTCCGAGCGAGAACGCTCAGTGCTCGGCCTGGCCACCAACGGATTGAACACTGCCAGCATCGCAAGGCACCTCGGGTTGTCGGTCAGCACGGTCAAATCGCACCTGCGCGTCATCTATCGCAAGCTGGGGGTCAGCGACCGAACTCAGGCGGTCGTCTGGGCGCTGAAGCAAGGTTTTGGCCATGAAGGCCTGTAGTTGCGGCTGAGTTTTCAGCCCCCTTTGAGCTGTCTGTGCTTGACTGCAGGGGATGTTGCCCATTGTTCCCTTCTCGGCAGCCCGGCCGGCGCGTTCTCACGAGGAGCTGACGCGCCTGGCCAGGGAGGTGGTGGACTCGGGAGCCTCGATCGAGGCGAGCGAGCCCTTCCTGGTCGTCTTCAAGCGCAACCGCAAGCTCGAGCCCGAGGAGGCCGCCCGGCGTCTGGACGAGCCCCTGCAGGTGCGTCTGCCGGGGCTTTCCCCCCAGCCTCTCCAGGGACCGGACGACCTGCGCGAGCTGGCCGTGTTCCAGAAGGTGCTGCCCCCTTCCGAGCTTTCCGAGCCGGACCTGGCCGCCGGACTGCAGCAGCTGGCCGATCAGGGCTGGCGTTTTCACACCAGCGAGGGCGAGGTGGGGATGTACGGCGCCTTCAACGCTCTTTCTCAGGTTCGGGCCGTTCGCGGAGAGATCCAGGTCGATCTGGCCCGGAAGGAGCGGGTCCTGGAGTTGGGGCGCTACGGTGCTGAATCTCCCTGGGCCCGCCTGGAGGCCGATGGCTATCAGTTCTTCGATGGCCAGGGCCGACTGCGCTGTGGCTTTGATGTGCAAAAAGACGCGCAGGCCGGGGTGGGCCGGGATGGCGACAGCTGGATCAAGGTGGGCGATCCAGCCACCCTCGATGAGCGTGTGGGCAAGTTCCAGAGTCTCTTGGAACGCCTTCCCCAGCTGGAATTGGCCCGCCAGGTTTGCGAGCAGGCGCCCTTGAGCGAGGAGGCGGCCAAGAAGCTGAACGCCGCGGCCTCGAGCGATCAGAAGGGAAGGCTCGCTCCGGTCCTCGCATCCGAGTTGGCCGACCGCTCCACCGAGGGGTTCGCTCGGGCCGGCCTGGCCCTGGCCGGCTACGGCGAGCCGGCCCTGCAGCGGGCCTGGCTCGAGGAGCTGGCCCGGCGTCCCGAGTCCGAGCAGGTGGGCAAGCTGGCCAGCAAGATCCACCTGGGGCTGCAGGATGAGGCCCTGCGCTACTACGTCTGCCTGACCGCCCTGGAGAAGCCCGAAGACGAGGTGGAACGCTATGTTGCCAGGCTGTATGACAAGTTCCGCAGCGACCAGAGCCCGGGCCAGAAACTGATCGCTCAGGGGGTGCTCGACGCGCTCTCCGGCCGGCCCGGTTATGAAGACCGGGTAGCGGCACTCAAGCGCTGGCAACCCGACCCCAACACCGCCGCCCGGGCTCTGGTCAAGCACAGCGGCGACCTGCGTGCTCTGGCCGTGGCCGCCACCGGGTGGCAGGACCAGAAGGCGCAGCGCATCCAGCTCGAGGAGCTCGCTCACGCCAGGGTCGGCCAGGTGGCTCTGAAAGCCTTCGACGCCATGTCCTCGGACTCGAATCGTTACTACCTCTGGAAGGCAGCCATGGAGAAGGCCGATGCCAGCCTGGCCGAGTTCGGCCAGACGCTCTATGGCGAGCTGCGCAGCCAGAACGACAGCGATCAGAAGGCACTCGGGCGGGTACTGATCGAGGCCCTGGCAGCGGAGCCGGCTCACGCTGACGCGGCGACCGCATTGCAGCGCTGGCAATCCGATCCCAACACCGCCGCCCGGGCTCTGGTCAAGCACAGCGGCGACCTGCGCGCCCTGGCCGTGGCCGCCACCGGGTGGCAGGACCAGAAGGCGCAGCGCGTCCAGTTGGAGGATCTGGGGCAGACCCGGGTGGGCCAGGTGGCCCTGAAAGCCTTCGACGCCATGTCCTCGGATTCGAATCGGTATTACCTCTGGAAGGCAGCCATGGAGAAGGCTGATGCCAGCCTGGCCGAGTTCGGCCAGACGCTCTACGGCGAGCTGCGCAGCCAGAATGACAGCGATCAGAAGGCACTCGGGCGCGTGCTGATCGACGCCCTGGCCAGCGAGCCGGCTCACGCCACAGCGGCGACTGCGGTGCAGCGCTGGCAATCCGACCCCAACACCGCCGCCCGAGCTCTGGTCAAGCACAGCGGCGACCTGCGTGCTCTGGCCGTGGCCGCCACCGGGTGGCAAGACCAGAAGGCGCAGCGCATCCAGCTCGAGGAGCTCGCTCACACCAGGGTCGGCCAGGTGGCCCTGAAAGCCTTCGACGCGATGTCCACCGATTCGAATCGGTACTACCTCTGGAAGGCAGCCATGGAGAAGGCCGACGCGGATCTGGCCGACTTCGGCCAGGCCCTCTACGGCGAGCTGCGCAGCCAGAATGACAGCGACCAGGAAGCGCTCGGTCGCGTGCTGATCGAGGCCCTGGCCGCCGAGCCGGCTCATGCGGCCTCGGCCGCCGCCCTGCAGCGCTGGCAGGCCGATCCCAATGCTGCCGCCCGGGCTCTGGTCAAGCACAGCGGCGACCTGCGCGAGCTGGCGGTGGCCTCCACCCCCTGGAACGATCCAAAGGCGCAGCGCATCCAGCTCGAGGAGCTGGGGCAGACCAGGGTCGGCCAGGTGGCGCTGAAAGCCTTCGATGAGATGTCCACGGATTCGAATCGCTACTACCTCTGGAAGGCAGCCATGCAGAAGGCCGACGCGAACCTGGCCGATTTCGGCCAGACCCTCTACGGCGAGCTGCGCAGCCAGAATGACAGCGATCAGAAAGCGCTGGGACGGGTGCTGATCGACGCCCTGGCCGGCGAGCCGGCTCACGCGACTGCGGCTGCGGCCCTGCAGCGCTGGCGGTCGGAGCCCAACCTGGGAGCCCGGGCGCTGGTCAAGCACAGCGGCGACCTGCGCGCTCTGGCCGTGGCCGCCACCCCCTGGAACGACCGCGATTCCCAGCGCGCTCAGCTGGGAGAGCTCTCCTCCGGCCCCGCCGGCCAGCTGGCCCTGGCCCTGTTCGACCGGGTCACCGACGAGAGCGCCTGCTACTATGTCTGGAAGGAAATCCTGGAATCGACCGATCGGCCGCCTGGCGAGCTCGCGCTGGCCCTGCTGGGCCGCTCGGAGCTGCGCGAGCAGGCGGGCTTCATCACCCAGACTTTGCTGCAGCTGACCGCGACCAGCGCCCCGCTTGGCGAGCAGGCCGGCCTGGCCCGGCAGGTGATCCGGAAGGCTGGCCGCCAGCCAGGAGTGGTCCAGGTGCTGATCGACCACCTGGCCGGCAGGCCCGAGATGCCCCCCTCGATGGCAGCCCAGCTGAAAGGGCACAGCGTCAAGCCCGATGTCGAGACGCTCGAGCGGCTGCTGGCCGAGATCGAGCGCATCGCCGCCGCCGAGGAGGAGGTGCGCAAGCTGGCCAGCGAGATGAAAGCTCCCTCCACCGGGATCGCCGTCGAGGAGGATCGCGTGCTGGTCGGCGGGGTGGTCGTGAAGAACCGCGGGAGCTGACCCGATACCCACTATAAACCTTGTCAAAAAACAAACGCCTGGCTGCATCGGGGTTGCGCTCTCGATACCAACGGGCGGCTTCGTTGGCTTCGTCGGCAGCCTCGGAGAGGATGCGGAGCTTCAATGCTCGTCGAGGGTCTGCTGGAGCCGTCGGTCCAACTCTTCCTCTGAGACGAAGGTGGCTTGTCCCGCGTCGATTTCAGCCGTGCCAGTATAGGTCCAGCTCTTCCTGGTCGGCCAGCAGGTCGGCCAGCTCGGCCCGCTCGTGGGGCGTGAGTTGCTGCATGGCCTGCTCGTAGAATGTTTGGACTTTCTGCGTCATGAGTGCCTCCGCTGCTTCTTCTCGTAGTCTAGCACGAGTTCCGTTCCCTGAGCCAGCCCGAATTGCGCCCGGGTCGCGGGGGTCAGGCGGGCGCGGGTGAGTGGCGCGACGGACGCGCCTGAGCTCGGTCTGCCGCTTCGTGATGGTCCCGCTCGAGGCGTAGAAGGCCCCTTCCGGCTCCTCCAAAGCCATCTCAGGCGATTTCCCTCCTCCCGAGGCTCCAGATAGCCCCAAAAGCCACTGTTAATGAGGACTCCTAGATATCCTCGTTCGATCCCCGGGTCTCCACCAGCAGCGCCTGCAGCTCGGCGTCGGTGAGGGCCAGCTGGCGTGCCATGTCGCCCAGATAGCGTGCTTCCGACTCGGGCACCTCCTGGTCGCTCCAGGCCACTGCCAGTAAGAGCCGCATGGCGTTTATCCTGCGGCCCTTGTCGAGCAGCTCCAGCTTGGGCCGGCTCCCATCGCGATATCGAATCACGCGTTGCTCGAATTCCTGGTGGCTCAAGCCCACCCGGTCGAGGACCTGGCGCACCAGGCTGGTTTCTGCCGGCGACCAGCGACCATCGGCCCAGGCAAGCTGGATGAGCGCGGTGACGAGCTGCTCGCGCTCGTCCATCGGGAGCGTGTCCTCGAAGTGCAGGGGGGCGTCCTTGCGTCCGAAGCCGTCGTTCTCGAGCTCGGTGCGCAGCACTTCCTCGTTGACCGGAAGGCCGAGCGAGAGCAGGCCCTGCTTGGTGAGCTCCAGCCCGCACTCGAACTCGGGCCAGAGGGCCATCCGCACGCCGTGCTCTCGAAGGTCGCGGCAGTGCTCCTGCGACACGCCGCGAGCCAGCACCGGCAGGTCGGGACGGGCCTGGTGCAAGATCTCGGCCACGCGGGTGCTGGCCAGGGGGTCGGGCATGGTGAGCACCGCCAGACGGGCCCGGTAGGCGCCACAAGCATCCAGAATGGTCTCCGAGCTGAGGTCTCCGAGCTCCACCCGGTGGTTGAGCTGGCGTGCGCGGCTCAGCACCTCCGGTCGGCCTGACGGGTCGAACGGGTCGAGCACGTTGGGCCGGGAGAGCGGGTAAGGACGCTCTCGCGTTAGCAACACGGCCAGAGGCCCCACGGGGAGGGGGGCCGGATGGGCTACCTCGAGCGTGCCGTGGGCCGCGTTGTGCACGCCCCGATGCTCCTGCGCCTGAGCTGGCCGCGCCCCGAAGAGGCACAACAATCCGACGAATATCAGCAGAATGCGAGGCATGGTCTTCATGAGAGAGCGGGCAGTGATCCTGCGCCGATGAGCTTTCCAGTTCCTGCCTGCGCGCCTCTCGTGCCGCTTGCGCTAGAGGTTCGGCTGCACACATCTGTGGTGGAGGAACCCTCCGCCACAGCTGCGCCCGGGGCCAGGGTGCGCCCCAGACGCCGTAAGTCATGAACACAGCAGGGTGCGTCCGGTTCAGGGCCGAAGGCCGGCCCCTCGATTCCCAGGCCCAACCAGGACGGTGCCCCTGTCAACTCAACCCCTTATCCGAGCCAATCGCCAGTGGCCCTATGCCACTCTTCCCGTCTTGCTTTTCTTCATGATGATCGGGAGGTCTTTTTTCCCGCACGAGGCCAGTTACGACGAGGGCATGCGCAAGGGCGCGATCATCCTGACTTTGCTCACCTGCGCCTGGGTGATCGGCAAGGACCGTCGCCGCCTGCTCATCGCCGTCTGCCTGGCCCTGGCGCCGATCCTGGCTCAGTTCCTGTCCAAGGACTGGAGTCGCCTGCAGCTTCTTCTCAATGAGCGTTCTTTCTTTACTCCACCATTCTCATCCTCAAGAACGTCTTCTCAGAGTCGGATATCAACGCCGACAAGATGTTCGGCTCGGTCTGCGCCTACATGCTGCTGGCCCTGATCTTTGCCCTCGCCTACACGTTCCTGGAGTTGGGTCAGCCGGGCTCGTTTCGGCTGGAAACGCACTCCACTCAGGTGAACGTGATCTTCGATGAGATGCTCTACTTCAGCCTGGTCACCGTGACCACGCTGGGCTATGGAGATGTCGTACCCCTCGGGCGGGAAGCGCGCTCGCTGGCCACTGCTGAGGCCATCTTCGGCCAGTTCTACATTGCCGTCCTGGTTGGCCGCCTGCTGTCGCTGTACATGGAGTTTCATCGCTTCGCTCGTTCGAACGGAGAAAACTGACCTTGCGCTATCTGCTCGTCCTGATCGCAATCCTGGCCTGCGTTGCCGCTGCCCAGAACCTGAACGACCCCAGAGTCTACCCCGAATGGCCCACTACCCCCCCCCCCGCGATCGCTCCCGGGCCGACAGCGCCCGATCCTGCCCGAGTCGAGGGCTTGAAGAAGAGCTTTCCTTCCTATCAGGGTTGGAGCGTGGTGGTCTTCCCGTTCACCAAGCTCAAAGCGGCTCGAGGCTACCCTCGCATGCTGCTCGCGCTCGGTCCGTCCGGATTCACCCGGGTCGACCCGGTCAACCACCCCGAGCAGGTCGACACCGCCCAGGCCTACATCACCTGCTTCGACCAGGCGGGGCAGGTTTCGCTGGTCGGGCAGACCGGGGCAGGCAAGCGCATCACCGAGCTTCATCCCGGTTGGAACCTGCTGGCGGCACCTTCCAACACACCGGTAACGGTGGCAAATATCACGGTGACCGCCCCCGGCGGGTTGACTCGCATTCCGGCGGAAGCGGCCAGCGATTCCCTTCAGCCGGGCACAGCCTGGCTGTATGCCCTGGGCCTGGCTCGGGGGGCCGAGGGTCGGGTCAACATTGACCTGCGCCAGCCGCGCAGTCCGCTGATCAAGCCGGGCACGGCCGCTCTGCTTTTCTGCTGGGGGGAGCTGGAGCTCAATTGGAACCTGGTGCCCCCGGCTTCCCCTCCCAAAATCGCAAAGCTGTCCTCCACCTCGCTTGCTCCCGGACAGGTCCTTCAGATTCAGGGCAGCGGTTTCGGCCAGCCCGGACACGGAACGCTCACTCTGGGTGGGCTGCCCGTTTCGCCCGAGCTGGTGAGCGAGTGGAAGCCACAGCAGATTCGATTCAAGGTCCCGCAGGGGGCTCGCAGCGGCAACCTGATGGTCATGGTCGACCGCTACCCCAGCAATCGGATGAGCCTTCAGGTCACTCCGGGGGCCGGCCAGGCCAGCAGCACCCTGACCGGGCGCGTGGAGAGCTCGGACTCTCAGCCCCTCGGCGGGGCCCTCGTTCAGCTCGATAGCGGCTATCAGGCCACCACTTCGGCCGATGGCAGCTTCCTGGTCCAGGGCCTGCCTCCCGGTCCTCACGATGTCTTCGTCTCCAAAGTGGGCTACCGTTCCGGCAAGGGCAACGTGAGGATGGCCCCGGGCGAGAGCCGGAACCTGCTGGTCTCGCTCTCGCCGGCGGGTGGCCAGGCGGTGCGGGCCGAGAAGAAGGCAAATTTCACGGTTCGAGGCTATCCTTACGACCTCGAGGGGGAGGGCGTGGACGGGCGCCACTACTGGGTCTACAAGATGGAAGTCTGGGAATACGGCACCAACGGGCGTAACTGGACTCGCACCTGGGACAGCGATGTGGGCAACTCCTACAACGAGATGACCTGCGATGGGGCGCTGGTCGGCCGCTACTACTGCATGCGGCTCTACTGGCGCAGCGGACGTCGCGACCGCACCGCCCTGTGGACCCCCCAGCTGGACAACCCGGACCAGGTCTTTTCCTACTACCATCCCTGATGGCCCAGGAGGAACCAGCCCCGGGCGAGCCGTAAAGCCGAGCCGAAAGCGATGGCACGACGTCCTCTCCTGTCCGTGATCCTTGGAACCCTGGTCCTGTTCTGCTTGAGCTTTGCCTTTTGTTGGATGCAGATGGCCGGCCTGTCCGAGCGCCTGGTCAAGGAGCAGGAGGCCGACCAGCTCAACATTCTGCGCGCGATCGTGGAGGAGAGTCGCTGGCGGGCCCTGGCCCAGGCCGAGTTCGTGGCTTCGATCCCGCAGGTCCAACAGGCGGTCAGGGCGCGCGACCGGGAAGCTCTGGGCAGGTTGGTCGGTCCCATCATCGAGGCCCAGCGTCGCAAGTACGGAGTCTCGGCGGCCATCACCCGGGACACATCGCCGGCCTGGTGATCCTAAACCCCACTGCTGAGCCCGGGAGTCGCCTACGAGCTCTATCATGGTGTGTGCTGGGCCATTCCAGCCGCGGCTCTGATCGCGGCCGCGGCCATCTTCTTCACAGCGCTGCCGTGAGCGGCTGAGAGGATACGAGGCTCTTGCTCGTGTCGCAAGGCATCGGTGAGCTCGAAACGACGGAGGGCGTTCAGCACGTCACTGTTATGATCTTGAAGCAGCCAAAAACAGTAAAATCACGGACGTTGTCTGTGACGATCGTGTCCACGCCGGCAGCCCGGTAGGTTGCCGCTAACTGCGTGTCGAGCAGGCGCTTCCTCCCCAGCCGGTGCTCCTTCATCCAGTGGAAGAACAGGCTGGTGCTCTCGTCGGTTGGAAAGACCTGAATGACCTCGCGCAGGTTCCACCACCACTGAGCTCGGTCCACGGCGACATGGGGCTCGAGCGGAGCCTGAAAGCGTTTCGGATCGGTGCTCACGTGGATGAACTCGCTCAGGATCTGTGGGGCCAGGGCCAGCCGCTCGTCCTTCTCCACAAACCTGTCCCGGAGCTGAACTGCTTGCCGGTGAGCCGGATGCTCGAGCACTTCGACCTGGAGCAGGAAGCTCGTATCGAGCCCCTTACCCATCGAGCATTTCGCCGAGCAGGTCGTCCTCGGGGGAAAACGGCCGAAGGACCTTCCCCAGGCTCACGGGCTTGTGCTCGCGCAAACTGGGCCTTCCTCGTATGCGTGCCCGCCAGTAAAGCTCCATCGCCTCTCGAATCAGCTCGGAGGTCGTCCGGTCGGAGCTCTTGGCGTAGGACTGGAAGTCCCGATACACGGTCTCGGATACATTGATCGTTATGGTCTTCACCAATATATCTTAATGGATGACCCTGCCCCTGTCAAAGATGGCGCCTCAGCACTCTGCCGCGGGCTCCAGGGACTCGGGATGCCTGGGGATGGCCGAACCGGCCCATCGCTTTCAGAAGGTTCACCAGCTCGAGCCGCTCGAGGGCCGTCGGACTTCGAAATCTGTTGAGGCGCGGCGCAGGCGGAAAACCGTCGCGCTCCTAATGGGAATGGTCGTCTTTGAAACGGCTGGCGATCTCGCGAAACTCCTCGGCGCAGGCCACGAAAGCATCCACCATGGCAGGGTCGAAGTGCTTGCCCTTCCCCTCGACGATGATCTCGACCGCCTTCTCGTGCGGAAAGGCTGGCTTGTAGCAGCGCTTGGAGATGAGAGCGTCGTAGACGTCGGCGATGGCCATGATGCGGCCAGCCAGCGGGATCTCGGCCCCCGTGACTCCGTCCGGATAGCCGGTCCCGTCCCACTTCTCGTGATGCGAGTAGGCAATCTCGCGGGCCAGTTGCAGAAACGAGCTGGTGGAGCCGAGCATCTGCTCGGCCCGCAGCAGAGCATCGCGGCCCAGGGTCGGGTGCTTCTTCATCTCAGCGAACTCTTCGTCGGTCAGCTTGTCGGGCTTGAGCAGAATGCGGTCGGCCACGCCCACTTTTCCGATGTCGTGAAGAGGTGCCGACTTGGTCATCAGGTCCACCGTGCGCTCGTCGAACTGCTCGTAGCCAGGCTGGGTGCTCAGGTAACGGGCCAGGGCCCCCACGTACATCTGGGTGCGCCGGATATGCCCTCCGGTCTCATTGTCGCGAGTCTCGGCCAGCGAGGCCAGGCTCTGGATGGTCACATCCTGGGTGAGCTTGAGCTCGGCCGTTCGCTCGGCCACCAGCCGTTCCAGAATCTCGTTCTGGTTCTTCATATAGTCGCGGGCCAGCTTCAGCTCCAGGTGGTTCTTGACCCGGGCTTTGACGATCGGGGGGGAAATGGGCTTGGTGATGTAGTCCACGGCGCCCAGCTCCAGGCCCCTGGTCTCGTCTTGCACCTCGCCCATGGCGGTGACGAAGATGACCGGGATATCGTGCGTCTTCTCATCGGCCTTGAGCCGACGGCAAACCTCGTAGCCGTCCATCCCGGGCATCATGATGTCGAGCAGGATGAGATCTGGAGGCGGGGTATCGGCCACCCGTTGAAGCGCCTGGTCGCCATTCTTTGCGACCGCCAGCTTGAACTCGGCCTTGAAGAGCTCAACAAGAACGTTCAGGTTCAGGGGCTCGTCGTCCACGATCAGTAACTTGGAGCTCTGAGTCAAGAACCCACCTCCACACCAAGATTCAGTTTTCGCACTATCTCCTCAGGGTCCGGGCCGCTTCGTCAAAGTTCAAGTCGTCTACCTGCCGGTTCAGCAAAGCCAGCTTCTGATCGCCCGCTCCGGCCAGGAAAGCCTGGAGCTCCTCCAGACAGGGCCCCGCGCCCGGATCTCCCTGACGCAAGAGGGCGAGCAACCCCCGCACCTTCTCGGCCGGATCCTCGCCCGGGCCCGGAAGGGGGCTGGCAGGAGCGCCAGCAGCTTGAAGTCCATCCAGGGCCGGCAGAACGACCAGCAGGGCAGCCTCCAGGACATCGACCAGGCCCGGGTCGACCTGCCCCGCTCGCGCTGACTTCTCGAGATCTCGGGCAGACCTTTCCACGCCGGTGACGCCGAGATTGGCCGAGACGCCAGCCAGAGAATGCGCCTGCTGGGCGATCGACTCGAGGTCTCCCTGCCCCAGGCTGGATCGGGCCTTTTCGACGGCCGCGCAGAAACGCTCGCGATACTCGGTCAGCAGCTTGCGATAGAGCTTGACATTGCCCCCGAGCCGGGCCAGACCTGCGACCGTGTCCACCCCGGGAATAGGCGGAAGCTCCCCCTTGGAGGCGCTGAGCCACCGGCCCAGAGTAGGCTTGAGGGCCTTCGGGTCGATGGGCTTGGCCAGGTGATCGTTCATCCCCGCTTCCAGGCACCGCTCCCGGTCGCCGACCATGGCGTGGGCCGTCATGGCGGTGATGGGCATTCGCACCAGAGCCCTGTCCGAGCGAATGCGCCGCGTGGCTTCCCATCCATCCAGGACGGGCATCTGGAGATCCATCAAGACCAGGTCGAAGCTCTCTCGAGCGAGCCTGTCCAGAGCTTCTTGACCATTGGCGGCAAGGGTGACCTGCATTCCCAGGTGCTGGAGCATCTCGCCGGCCACCTGCTGGTTGATCTCGTCGTCTTCCGCCAGCAGGATGCGGGAATTTGGGCATCGGCTCCTTTCCGGCCTCTTGCCCGTCCTGGGTGGTGGGGTGGCCGGCCTGTTCCACCTGCAAGAGCAGGAAGGCCAGCTTCGCCTCGTGGCTGGCTACGGTCTCAAGGAAAGCCTGGAGGTCCCCACCTTCCGCGTCGGTGAGGGCCTGGTGGGTGAATGCGCCCGCGAGCGGGTGCCGATCACACTGAGCGGCCTGCCGGCTGACTACCTGAGCATCTCCTCCGGACTGGGCCAGGCTGCCCCGACCCAGGTGGTGGTCTGGCCCATCCATTCTCGCGGCATCCTGCTGGGTGTGCTCGAGCTGGGCCTGCTCCGTCCTCTCACCGGGATCGAGAAGGAGCTCGTGGACGTGCTCTTACCGGAGGTGGGGATGAGCCTCGAGATCTTGCTGCGCAGCCTGCACACCGAAGTTCTCCTGGGCGAGACGCGCGCGCAGGCCCGCGAGCTGGAGGAGCGTGCCATCGAGTTGACCCGCTCGCAGCGTGAGCTGCTGGCCCAGAAAGAGAAGCTGATCGCCCAGGGTCAAGAGCTGGCCCAGGCCAAACAGGCTGCCGAATCAGCCACGGCCATGAAGTCGATGTTCCTGGCCAACATGAGCCATGAGATCCGAACGCCCATGAACGCCATCATCGGTCTGTCCCGCCTGGCCCTCAAGGCCCCCCCTCAATCCCAAGCAGAAAGACTATGTCGGCAAGATCCACAACGCCGGCACCTCGCTCCTGGGTATCATCAATGACATCCTGGACGTCTCCAAGATCGAAGCCGGCAAGCTCGATCTGGAGACCACCGATTTCCTGCTCGACGAAGTGATCAGCTCGGTCACCACCCTCACCGCTCAGAAGGCTCACGAGAAGGGCCTGGAGTTTTTATTCGAGGTCTCCCGCTCCATCCCCGAAGAGCTTCGGGGCGACCCGCTCCGGCTCGGCCAGGTGCTCACCAACCTGGTCAACAATGCCATCAAGTTCACCGAGAAGGGTGAGATTCGCGTCAAGATGGAGCTGAGCGAGCGAACCGGCGAGAAAGTGCTGCTCAAGTGCACCATTCGCGATACCGGCATTGGAATGTCCAAAGAGCAGGCCGCCAGGCTCTTCCAGCCTTTTACCCAGGCGGACATGTCCACCACCCGCAAGCACGGTGGCACCGGCCTGGGGCTCACCATCGCCCGACGACTGGTGGAGATGATGGGCGGCCAGATCGGGCTGGAGAGCGAGCCGGGCGTTGGCACCACCTTCACCTTTACCGCCTGGCTCGGGGTGGGCTCGGAGAAGCGAGCCGGCAAGGTCGTTCCGGCCAGCCTGCCTAGCTTGCGGGCCCTGGTGGTGGATGACAACCCATCGGCCCGCGAGATCCTCCAGGACCTGCTCTCCTCGGTCACCGGCCAGGTGGACCTGGTGGCCTCCGGGCCCGAAGCGCTGGAAGCCATCCAGCGACAGGACGCCGAGCAGCCCTACGACGTCGTCTTTATGGACTGGCGCATGCCGGGAATGGACGGACTGACTGCCAGCCGCCGGATCCGCGACCTGGAGTCGCTCAAGAAACAGCCGGCCATCGTCTGGTGACCGCCTTCGGTCGCGAAGAGGTTCGAGAGGAAGCCGAGCGGGTTGGCCTGGACGCCTTTCTGGTCAAGCCGGTCACCAAGTCGATGATCGTGGACACGCTGGTCAGCGTCTTCGCCGAGCCAGGCGCAGCTCACGAGCATGAGCTGGGCGAGAGCCGGCTGCTCAACGGGGTGCGACTTTTGCTGGTGGAGGACAACGAGATCAACCAGCAGATCGCGGTCGAGCTTCTGGAGGGCTCGGGGGCCAGCGTGCGGGTGGCCAACAACGGGCAGGAGGCCGTGGACATCCTCTTCGGGGAACCGCAGCCTCCGCGGTTCGACGCGGTGCTGATGGACCTTCAGATGCCCGTGCTCGACGGTTACCAGGCCACCGCCAAAATCCGCTCCGATGCTCGCTTTGGCGAGCTTCCCATCCTGGCCATGGCGGCCCACGCCACGCTCGAGGAGCGCCAGAAATGCCTCGAGTCGGGCATGAACGACCACATTTCCAAGCCGATCGACCCGGGCAAGCTCTTCGACACGGTGGGTCGCTATTGCAAGCCCCTCGCCGCCGAGGAAGCTCCGGCCAAAGCCTCCCCCCCCGTGGAGGTCGACCTCCCTGCGATCGAGGGCCTGGAGACGCGGGATGGCTTGCGCCGCGTGGGCGGAAACCGCAAGCTCTATCGAAAGCTGCTGGGCCAGTTCGCCGAGCAGCAGGGTCGGACCGCAGAATCCATCGCCACGGCTCTGGCTGACGGCGACCGGGCGCTGGCCGAGCGCCTGGCCCACACGCTCAAAGGAGTGGCCGGAAGCATCGGAGCGCCCGGTCTGCAAACGCTGGCCGGGGAGCTCGAGAAGGCCATCCGAGCCGCCGAGCCAGGTCAGGAGGTCGAGGCCAGGCGCCTCAAGCTGAGCGAGGCCCTGACCGGGTTCGTCGAGCGACTGCGCCACGCTCTCGGGCCCGATGCCTCCGTTCCGTCAACCCCTTCGGCCCCGGTCGACCCTGAGGCTTCCCGCGCCGCCGCCCACAAGCTGCTCGAGCTGCTCGCGCAGTTCGATCCCGGGGCAGTGGGCTTTCTGGAAGAAAACCGGGCCCTGCTTCAGCCCCTGATGGCCCAGGAGTGGCCCGCGCTCGACCAGCACGTCCAGAGCTACGCCTTCGCCGAGGCGGAGGTCCTGGTCAGGGCAGCTCTAGGCTCCTAGCCTTTGGACCGCTTGCCGGTGCCGGCCAGCGTCCGCGCTCCCCGGCCGAGCACGACCTCGGGGGTGACCAGGGAGAAGTAGCCGAGCAAGACCGCGATCAGCCCCGTCCACCCGGTCTGGTGGCTGGCGCCCAGCCCCGCCCCGTTGTCGCCGTGGAAGTACTCTTAGAAGAGGATGTGGTCGCGCCAGTGGGGGTCTTTCTGGAACTTCTCCGTGCCCCCATAGACGGGCCGCCGACCCGACTTGTCCTTCAGGAAGATCTTCCCGAGCCGGGACGCGATCTCGTGGGCTGCCTCATAAAGCGTCACCTGGCGACCCGAGCCGGAATGGCGACCCATCAGCTTGACGAGCCCGATGCCGTTCTCGGCGCTGCGGGCTTCGGCATGGGCTGCCAGCACGACCTTGCGGGCCTGCTCGACCGAGGTGTGAAAACCGAAGCTCATGCTGGTCCAGGCGATGTCATTGTCGATCGTCTTGGGAACCCCGACGACGCCGATGGGCTCGCCCCGGCGGCTCACCTCGGCAGCCAGGGCCGAAGCCCCTCGCAGCGTGCCGTCGCCCCCGATCACAAAGAGCACGTCCACGCCGCGTTCGACCAGCGTGTCCACCATCTCGCCCAGGTCTTGCGGCCCGCGCGACGAGCCCAGGTAGCTGCCAGCCGTCCCTGCCAGGCGGTCCACCTGGCTGCGGTCCAGGCTGATTGGCTCTGGGCCCTGACGGGATAACCCCTTGTAGCCGTAACGAAAGCCCAGCACCTGCTTGACCCCGTAAACCTCCAGCAGGTTGAGAGAAAGCGACCGGATGACGTCGTTGAGACCGGGACAAAGGCCCCCACAGGTCACGATGCCACAGACGGTCTGAGCTGGCTCGAAGAAGAGGCTGGCCCGAGGACCGGCGCGCTCGAGCGAGGGCAGGGGCCGACCCGAACCGAGCCAGGCCTCGGTCTGGGCCGAGTCCGAAAGCAGCAGCACGCGGCTGGTCTCGTCCACGAACTGGCCCGCGCGAGCGATGCTGGACGGGTAGGGCGCCGGTCCCAGGCTCTTGATCTGAAGCTCACCCAACTCGGGAACTCGCACCGTGGTCCTCCTTCAAAGGGGGGGCCGGGTCCCCTGCCGCCCACCTCAGGTGGCACCCGGCTGCCCGGGGTCCCTGGCACCGAGACCGGCCGGGACCCCGGGAGAAGCCACTCGGCTGCCCGGGGGCCTGGCCTCGAGACCCGGCCGAGACCCCAGGAGAGGCCACCCGGCCTGACGCTGGCTATGTTACTTGGCCCTGCTGGCCTCGCGGATCGGACCGGCCTCACGCACTTCGGGCCGGCAGCCGTCGCTGTACTTCTGGAAGTTCTTGTGGAACAGCTCGGCCAGGTGCCGGGCGGCGGCATCGAAGGCGGCTCCCTCCTTCCAGGTGTTCCGAGGCTGCAGGATCTCCGAGGGCACTCCCGGGCACGTCGTGGGGACCAAGACCCCGAAGACCGGATCGCTCACGCACTCGACCTGATCCAGGCTTCCGGCGTGAATGGCATCGATGATGGCCCGGGTGTAAGCGAGCTTCATGCGCTGGCCCACGCCATGGCCTCCGCCCGACCAGCCGGTGTTGACCAGCCAGACCCGAGCCCCGTGCTCTTTCATCTTGGATGCCAGCAACTCGGCATAGACGTTGGGATGGCGCACGATGAAAGCAGCCCCGAAACAGGCTGAGAAGGTGGCCTGAGGCTCCTTGACGCCCTCCTCGGTGCCCGCCACCTTGGCCGTGTAACCGCTGATGAAGTGATACATGGCCTGCTCGGGGGTGAGACGGCTGACTGGAGGGAGCACGCCAAAAGCATCGCAGGTGAGCAGGATGATGTTCTTGGGATGTCCACCAAGGCACGGAACCTTGGCGTTGGGGATGAACTCGATCGGATAACTCACGCGCGTGTTCTCGGTGAGGCTCGAGTCTTCATAGTCGACCTCGCGCGAGGCCTGGTCGACGATGACGTTCTCGAGCAGGGAGCCGAAACGGATGGCCTCCCAGATTTCCGGCTCTTTCTCGGGCGTCAATCCGATGCACTTGGCGTAACAGCCACCCTCGATGTTGAAGATGCCCTGGTCGGTCCAGCAGTGCTCGTCATCACCGATCAGCTTGCGACGCGGGTCAGCCGAGAGGGTCGTCTTGCCGGTCCCGGAGAGACCGAAGAAGAGCGACACGTCGCCGGCCTCCCCCTCGTTGGCCGAGCAGTGCATCGAGAGCACGCCGGCCTTCGGCATGAGGTAGTGCATGATGGTGAAGACGCCCTTCTTCATCTCGCCTGCATACTCGGTGCCCAGGATGACCACCCGCTGGCGCTCGAAGCTGATGTCCACGCTGGTGTCGGAGGTCATGCCCTCGGTGTAGCGGTTGGCCGGGAAGCGGCCGGCGTTCAAGATCACGTAGTCAGGGTCGCCGAAGCTCTCGAGCTCTTCGGCGGTGGGACGGATCAGCATATTCCACATGAACAGGGCGTGGTACGCCCGCGAGCAGATCACGCGAACCTTCAGCCGGTGCTTGGGATCCCAGCCGGCGAAGCCGTCCACCACGTAGACGGTATCGAGGGTATCCAGGTAGTCGTTGGCTCGCTCGAAGTTGATTTCGAAAATGCGCTCGGGAAGCTTGATGTTGACGCTGCCCCACCAGATGTCGTTGGTGCTGTCGGGGTGATCGACGATGCGCTTGTCCGAGGGGCTGCGCCCGGTCTTGCGGCCCGACTGAACCGCCAGCGCCCCGTTGGAGGCGATCAGGGTGCCCTTCTCGTTCTTCAGCGCCGCCTCGTAAAGGGCAGCCGGGGCCAGGTTGCGGTAGACGGTGGGCAGGTGAATATCATATTCCTTCAGGCTGAGCACAGCGGAAGACCTCGCTTTCATCGAATGCTCGCAGCGGGTATCGAACGAGCAAAATCCCATGGAGTCTACCAGGCCTGACAACCGGGAACCAGGCAGATTCTAAGGAGCATGGATGCCATCCTGAGGGCCAGATCTCCTCCAGGCAATGATCTGTATCAGACCAGGTTCCCCAAAGGACACCCAGCCGAAGCGCAGAAGCGCCTCGCCTTGATGGACCATCGGGAGAGGACACACGCTTTGCGGCTGAGCCCTCAGGCTGGAACGGTCATGCTCGAGAGCGGAGCCAACACCTCGCTGGTCGAAGAGTCGGTCCGACGCCTGGGAACCGGCCTGGGAGCTGCCGCGATGGAGGCCAGCGTGACCCCTGGCAGCATCGTCGCGACCCTGATCTCGGGGGACGAGCAGGAAACCCGCCTGTGCCGGGTTGCCCGAAGCGGTGTCGAGCTGTCGAAGCTGGCCCGGATTCTCCAACTGCTGGCCCGGGTGGAAGCGGGCCAGGTCGCCCCGGCCGAGGTGGAGTCCGAGCTGAGAGCCTTGCAGGGAACGCGCCGTCAGTATCCCGCGCTGCTGGTATCCCTGGCGGTGGGTCTGGGGTGCCTGGCTTTCGCCATCAACCTGGATGGAACCGCCCGCGATTTCGCCGTGGTGCTTGTCACTTCGAGCCTGGCTCAGGCCCTGCGCCACAAACTGAGCCCCACCCGCCTGGGCAAGCTCCTGTCCGCCGCGGCGGTGGCCGCCTTCGCCAGTGCGACCGCTCTCGCCCTGGCGGGCCCGGGAGTCTGCGTGGCCGCCTCGATCTTGCTCCTGGTCCCGGGGGTTCCGCTGGTCAGCAGCACGGCCGACCTGTTTCGCGGTGACACGACCTCAGGAGTGGCCCGGGCGACCAGCGCGCTGCTGACTGTTATCGCCGCCAGCGTTGGCATCTGGGCAGTGATTCTGGCCTGGGGCGGTCCCACGGAGAAGGCTTTTTTCCCCGGTCAGCACAGCGTGTTGCTGGCGGCTTTGATGGGGGCGATCGCAGCGGCCGGCTTTGCGGTTCTCTTCGATGTGCCCCGACGCTTCTTGCTCGGCGCAGGGGTGGTCGGCCTGGCGGGTGTCCTGGTTCGGGGTGGCCTGGGCGGTGCGGGGAGGCGCCATCGCCCACTTCGTCTCGGAAACCGTCATGCTAGGCTTCAAGCGCGGGGTGGCCCTTTTCCTGGCCAGCACCCAGTTGCCCAAGCTGTTCGGGGTGCACGGCAGTCACGGCGATTTCTGGGATCGGTGCGCGACCTTCCTGTCCGAGCTGGGCCACACGAACTCGGCTGCTCTGGTCACAGGCTCGGTGGCTCTGACCATCCTGGTTCTGGGGAAGATCTACGCCAAAGACAAGCCCATCGCCCTGTTCGTCGTGGTCGGGGGCATCCTTGCCTCGTCCATGGCCCGGCTGGGAGAGCGGGGAGTGAAGTTGCTGGGAGACGTTCCCGAAGGCCTCCCCGTGCCCGGCCTGCCCGTTGTCACGCCCGGCGATCTGCAGGAGCTTATGCCGCTGGCTCTGGCCTGCTTCATGCTGGCGGCGGTCGAGACGGCTGCTATCGGCCGGATGTTTGCCGCCAAGCATCGCGGGCGCTTCGATTGCAACCAGGAGTTCCTGGCTCTCGGGGCGGTCAAAATGGCGGCCGGGCTCACCCGAGGCTTTCCGATCAGCGGCGGCATGTCGCAATCGCTGGTCAACGAGAGCAGCGGGGCGCGCACGCCCCTCTCGGGGTTGTTTGCCAGCCTGGTGGTGCTGGTAGTCACCCTCTTTCTGGCTCCTCCCTGCACGATCTTCCTCAACCGGTGCTGGCAGCCGTGGTGCTGGTAGCCATTTTGGGACTGATCAACGTCACCGCCCTGAAGCGGCTCTACCGGCTGGATCGCACGGAGTTCTTCATCGCCATGGCCGCCACTGCCGGCGTGCTCAGCTCAGGCATGCTGCGAGGGGTCATGATCGGTGCCCTGATCTCCTTGCTGCTCTTGATCCGTCGCGCTTCTTCCCCCTATGTGGCCTTCCTCGGTCGCATCCCGGGAACCGGGCGCTTCTCGGACATGGCCCGCCATCCCGACAACGAGCCCATCGAAGGGGTGCTAATCTTCCGGGTCGAGTCCAGCCTGCTCTACTTCAATGCCGAGCACATGCGCGACACGGTCCTGGAGGAGTTTCATCGGGCCCGGCCGCGCCTGGTCATCTGCGACCTGTCCAGCTCCCCGATCGTCGACCTCCATGCCTGCGAGGTTCTGGCCGAGCTTGCCCGCGAGCTGGCCGGTGAGGGCGCCCGGCTGCGCCTGGTCGAGCCTCGCTCCTCGGTACGCGACATGCTGCGCCAGGGCGGGCTGGAAGAGCTGGTGGGGACGATCAACCGCTTCACCACCGTGGCCGAGGCTCTGGAGCAAGAGCTTGGGAACACTGCAAACAAGGGACGCCCGGGAACTTCCCGCGCGTCCTGAGGGGAGTCATCCAGTCCCTCGGTCTCGAAGACCACCGAGCGCTTGGCCAGACCAAAGGAGATGGCCTTGCTGGTATCCGATACGCAGGGCTCTAACTGGCCCAGCCGATAGTGAGCCAGGCCTCGGTAGAAGTAGCCGGCCCCACTCTCGGTCTGAAGTTTCAAGAAGCGATCATAGTCTTTGATCGCCTGCTTGGAGTCGCCTTTGAAAAGGTAAGCGCAGCCACGGTAGTAGAGTGCCTCGGGATTCTCCGGATCCAGCTGAAGAGCTTTGTCCAGGTCACTGATTGCCTTCTGGTGCTGGTCGAGCAAGAAGTAGCTCGCGCCCCGAAAGACAAAGGCTTTACAAAGGCAGGGTTGGCCTTGATGCATTTGTCGAAGCCCTTGATGGCCTCGGCATAGTCCCCATCCCGGAACGTCTTGTAGCTCTCGTCGTAGAGCTTGCGGGTATCGACCGCGTTGGTTTGGGCCAGGGCAGGGCTGAGAACCAGCACCGTCCAGAGCAAGACGATCATGAGTTGAGATTGTTTCACCTTGTGTTCCTCCTCGTTGATGCAAAGTGACGCGAGCTTGTTTTTCTGCGAGTCAATGAGTCCAGATATTTGAGAGTCTTCTTGGCTGGGGAAGTCGTTTGTGGAGAACTTGATGTCACCCCATCACCCCCTGGACTGCAGGCGCCACATTACGCCATTTGAGGGGGTGGCAGGGGGTGGCAAGCCCTGCCAACCCCTGGAGAGGTTCTCATTCGGGCGCCAGATCGGCTTGGTGGCCGGCGGCCCGTGCGTGCCGGGGGCGGTGACCTGGTTCAGGTTGGCCAAAGGACCGCTGGCGGAAGTTGGCGCAGCCGTCTGCGCCGGCTGTTGCACTTCGAGGCCCGCTACTCTCGGCCGGGCCAAAGATCTCGTCAAATAGCCTCGAAGCGCCCGGAAAGTGGGAGCAAGCTTCGTCAGTTATAGCGCCACCACCGCCGTAGTCGGTCCTCGTCTGGGACTTGATCCTGGCCGCAGAGCGGGGTGAAACCGTGGGGTTCAGGTAAGCCGGACGACGCGCGTCTTGCCACGGGCGGCTGGTTCCAGAGCCTGGCAAACCAGGCCGTTGCGCTCCATGGCCGTGAGAATCCTGTCCAGCTTCTCCCCGCTGATTCGCCCACCCAGTGCCTGGCGCAGTTGCTTGCGCGTCATCTGGCCCTGTGCCTCCTCGAGCTTGTCGTGGACCAGGGTTTCCAGCCGGCAGTCGCCGGACGCGCCAAGGTCTCCCAGCAGGCGGCACGCGCTGCCGGCCAGGAAGCGG
>JAANMY010000619.1_pt1 | contig 48888 bp, 42 predicted proteins | sample 7279691 | NCBI WGS metagenome assembly JAANMY01 (sample SAMN14094543, study PRJNA606508) | bioreactor metagenome | isolation source: A lab-scale SPAN reactor treating ammonium-rich wastewater day 388 | place: Ireland: Galway | collected 2018-02-07 | reverse complement strand
CGCGCGTTACCGCCAGCAAACTCAGCAATCCTGTCAGCGTTGAGCTGTCCTAGCTCCGGAAAGCGTCTTTGGATAAGTGCAGAGACGGTTTTCTCGCTGGATGGTTCAAGGTGGATGACATCTGTTTCCTCTGGTTTATCGTCAGAAATATCATACTCAATCGTCAACAAGCTTAACTTTGCTGTGCTCTCTGACAGCTGTTTCTGCAACTGCCTATGCACTTCTGGGTTACAGTTATCCAGTACTACAAAGGCTGTATAATCGTTGGCGATTAAATAGGTCAGCAGTTCCGCAGCTGAGGGTTTTAAATCTTCGCCTAAATCAGCATAAATTACGTCAGTTGATGACAAAGCATTCTCACCGGTTCCGGCTTCAAATAGCGCTTGGGCAAATCGGGTTTTGCCAACACCAGATAAGCCTGTAATCCTTACTGCCCTGCGAGGGGGGCGTAATTTATCTCTGGCTAGTTTTATTCCGTCGATAAGTGAAACGGCGCTTTTATCTGAGGAATTTAGGTCTCTCACACAGGGATGGTCGTCTAGTAATAACTCATCCTCTTTATCAGCCGGTACTGATGTCCAACGCCCAAAAGGCTTCCAACCAGAGAGCGGTTTGCCGAGCTTTATTCTTGCCCAAAGTACAACCCCCGGATGCTGCCTTAACCAATTGCAAAGCCGGTCACTGCAATAAAAATCAAGTTTAAGGTTTTCCTTATTCGGCAAGTCCGCAATCGCTGATGCCATTCCTGAAATACGATCGGAAAGCATTTTTGGTGCGCATCGATCATTTCCACTTACAATAATGTAGGCGCCGTTGTTGTTTGCCAGATGGGATATAATTTTTCGTACACTGCCGCGCTCATGCATTTCTTGTGCACAAGCGGCCTTTGCCATTTTGTTTTTCTTTACTTGAATACCGGTGTTTGTGCGGGGTACAAAGCCTGGCGATGGTAATGAGCTGACATCTTGCACATAAACATCAAGACCACCGTCAGGGGCTTCTTGTGCTCCGCCCCATTTTATATGGACTGGTGATATTCCTTGCCTGCTTAATTCAGCTTCACAGAGCCGGGCAACTAACTCTCTTAAGTCAGCGTCGTTTAAGTTTGAAATATCTGCTGGCGCGAGTTCAAAAAGTATCATTGATCCCTCAATTGATTCCTCGTCAATATTTAAGAAACGGGAATGTGATAAACGGGGACAGTTCAAAACTAACTTCTTGGCTCAACTTCATAAGACATCCCTTTCTCGTTATTTTGGCCAACAAAGAACGACATACAAAAGTAATTGAAGTTCTTAATTTTTATCAGGTTGTACCGAATACCCAATCTAGAACATAACTGATGGATGCGCAACTTTGAAAAAACTGACGTTACTAGTGAGTGGCCAGCTAAATGCAGCTGTGCTGTTGAAATGCATTCAACTAATCACTAAAATTTTTGCCAACTGGATTGGGGGTGCCCGGTCGGCGTTATAGCCTCGGTGAGTATCATCGGGGCTTTTCGCTTTCTGGTGCTGAGTAAATTTTATCCGCACGCCTGGCTCAATGGGGGCAGAGACATTGAGCCTTTTAACAGATTAGGCTGCTGATACAAGCTATACGCTGCATAACCGCTGTAGCTTTGAGGTATCAATTTTTTGCCGGGCATGCCAGAGATCATAAGCATCCTGCATGCCCATCCAAACGCGCTCTGAACTGCCGATCACCGCGGCAAGGCGAATTGCCATCTCGGGTGAAATGTCAGATTTACCGCTAATCAACCGTTGCACGGTTGAAGGCGCGACATCTAATGCCGAAGCCAATTTACGAGCACTGACATCCAGTGCTTCCATGGTTTCTTTAATCAGTTCGCCCGGATGTGGTAGGTTATGCATAGTGGCCATTAGTGATAATCCTCTCAGCCTTTAACTGTAAATGAAGCAAAAAAGCTTCATTTGTATCTTTTTTTGCTTCGCTTCTAATAATGAAACCGGCACTGTGCTATGACCAGATAACCGTCTATGTAGGTGTAAACCAGGCGGTGCTCGCGGTCTATCCGGCGTGAGTAAAAACCGGCGAAGTCGCCTACTAACCGTTCTGGTTTACCTTTACCCTCAAGCGGTGAGCGCATGGCTTCTTTTATCAGCTCATCAATACGGGCGCTGAGCTTTTTGTTGTACTGCTTAAAATATTGGTAGTCATCCCAGGCGTTGGCGTCAAAGGCCACGCCGGGTTTAGTTAGTTTCTTGCTCATCTAAAAAGGGTTCCTTCACCTCGAAGGCGCCGGCTTTAATGCGTGCTACCGATTCCCGCAAACGGTTTGCATTATTCGGTGTACTGAGTAAGTACAGCGTTTCCTGCATGGCGTTGTAATCTTCCTGAGAAATCATCACAACATTACCAGAGCGCTGGTTAGTCACAATCGTAGGTTCGTGAGTATCCAGTACCGTATCGATAACCGCCTTAAAGTTAGCCCGTGCTTCGCTAACAGTAAGAATGTTCATATTTGCTTTAGCTCCTATTTTTCAACAACCGTTCTTTCACTGTCACAGTTAAAACGGAATAGAAGGATAGTACCAATGTTTGTACAATCTGACAATTTAAATGTACCAACTTAAGTACAATGTTTTGCCATGTGAGCAAAGGCAGTGTAAGGCAATTAGGTTGGGACGATGTGACTATCGGCCGGTCAAGTGACCGGTTAAGGTGTAACTGGCTGATACAGCCGAGGGGGTTCAGGTTTGATCCGGTATTTCCGGTTCGGTCAGCAGCGCCAATAACTGCAAGGACTCCTGCCAGCCAGCATAGCAAAACTCCAGCGGTATCGCCTCGGGTATACCGCTTTGCTCAATAGTCAGCTCAGTGCCGCACAACACTGGCTTTAGTTTTATCGTAACCTGCATTTGGCCTGGCAGATTAGGGTCGTCAAACTGGTCGTTGTAGCGAATAAGCTCGTTAGGTTTCAATTCTAAATAGGTGCCACCAAAGCTGTGGCTTTGGCCGGTATTAAAATTGGTAAAACTCATCTTGTAGCCACCACCCACACGGGCGTCCATGCTGTGCACCTTGCCGGTAAAACCATGCGGCGGGCACCATTTGGCTAAGGCATCGGCATCTAAAAAAGCGCGGTAGAGTCTTTCTGGAGTGGCTTTGATCACCCGGTGCAGGGTTACGGTATTGCCAGGCATAACAAATCTCCTGTGTAAAATGCATTAACTTGACGTATCACAGCTTAGTCGAAGTAGCAGGGATGGATTCGACAGCACACCGATAATTTTGTGAGCAAAGGTTTGCCAGCACTGCGATTATCGTACGAAAAACCCTGCTTAAAGCCCTTGCTGGCGCTGCGGCGACCAGCCAGAATAGCGCCAGTTTGCTGCTGAGGTGGTTATGGTTAATCTGGCGTTGCTGGGTGCATTTATTCCGACGTTTTTATTTGTCTCGGTTACGCCGGGTATGTGCATGACACTGGCTATGACGCTGGGCATGAGCCAGGGCGTGCGCCGCACCTTGTGGATGATGTGGGGCGAAATGCTCGGCGTGGCGCTGGTGGCTATACTGGCGGTGTGCGGTGTGGCGGCGATAATGTTGCAGTTTCCCACGTTATTTCAGTGGTTTAAGTTAGTGGGGGCGGCCTACCTGGCTTACATTGGCTGGCAGATGTGGTGTGCTAAAGGCAAACTGGCATTGCCGCAACCAGGCGAGCTACCCGCCAGGCTGGCGCGGCGTACGTTGTTTAGCCAGGGTTTTATTACGGCGCTGTCTAACCCCAAGGGCTGGGCGTTTCATATGGCGCTGCTGCCGCCCTTTATCGATAGCCAGCTGGCGTTCTGGCCGCAGTTGTTGGTGTTAGTGGCAATTATTCTGCTGCTGGAATTTGGCTCTATGTTGCTGTATGCCAGTGGCGGCAAAGCCTTGGCGCTGTTTTTCAGCAAAACCAATCGGGTGCAGTATTTAAACCGCATCGGCGCCAGCCTGATGTTCGGCGTAGCGCTGTGGATGTTGTTGGGATAGTAAGTGCTTATTGCTGGTGACGATTGCCAGGGGCTTTATTACTGCCTAAACCACCGCTAAGCACCAGTTGCAGCGCTTCTGCTGGCTTCATATCAATATTGCGGGTGCAGCTGCGCGGTACGATAACGGTATAGCCGCCAACGTTATAGGCCATCGGAATAAATACTGCGATTTGGTCGTCCTGCATCAACGCTGACATGCGATCATCGCTTTGGCCACCTTGCTTGGTAATAATGCCAATTAACTCAATATCAGAGGGTGGCAGTTTTACCATTACCACAGAGCCATCGGCAAAGTTTTTGCCGGCCATTAAATCGATAATATCCTGCAGCATGCCGTAAATTTGTTTGGTACCCGGCAGTTTTAATAACACCTGGCCCGGCAGTTGCCACAGCCAGTTAAAACCCCGCCAGCGCGAGCTGTAACCAATAGCAACACACAGCAGCATAAAGCTGAGTATTGCCATGCCTGGCAGGTACCAGTGGCTTGGCAGCACCCACTTAAGTGCAGGTGCCAGGCTGCTTTCGACCAGATTCAGCAGCCAGCGCGCCAGTTCAATGGTGATAATCAGTGGCAGCACTATGGCCAGGCCGGTGAATAAACTTCTTACAACAATTTTCATGCAGGTTCCTAAAAAAGTGCGCCTGTTAACGGCTACTCAGTTGACTAATGTCTAAGCCGGCATTACGGCACACACGCTGCAATAAGCTGAAGGCTTCAGTAATGGCCTCCTCATTGGCTTTACGCTCGGTAATGTCCTGATGGGTGCCGGCCATAATGCGTGGCGCGCCATATTCGGTGCGGCTGATGACTTTGCCCTGGGTTAAAATCCATACCCAATGTCCTGCCTTGTGCTGCATACGGCATTCCAGCTCGTAAAACGGCAGTTCTCCGTCAAAATGGCGCTGCAGTAGCCGCTCAGAGCGGGCTTTGTCTGCCGGGTGGATCAATTTTTGCCAGGTTTCAACGCTAAGCGGCATCAGCTCGTGCAGCTCATAGCCAATAATTTCGGCCCAGCGCCCGTTAAACATGGCATCGCCGGTTTGTACATTCCACTCCCAGGTCGCCAGCCGTGAGCCTTCAATAAAAGCAGATAACCGCTGGCGTTGATGCTCGAGCAGCTCTTTGTCCTGCGCCAGCTGCTGTGCTTGTTTTTGTAAACTGCAGCGGGCAATTTCTGCCTCGGCCAGCGCGGCCAAATCTTGCAACAGTGTAAGCTGCAACTGATTCAGCTCGCGCGGTATGTCATCAATAATACACAGCGTACCCAGCGGCAGGCCATCAAGCGAATGCAGCGGCACGCCGGCATACAGCCGTATTGCCGGTTGGCCGGTCACCAGCGGGTTATCGGCAAAACGCGCATCTGCTCTGGCATCGGGCACATATAGCACCTTGTCATCAAATACGGCATGGGCACAGAACGACACATCACGCGGCGTTTCTTTTAACGCGATTCCCTGGCGCGACATAAACCATTGCCGGTTTTCATCAACCAGGGTAAACAGCGAAATTTTACAACCAAACAGCGCCTGCGCCAGACGGGTAAAGCGATCAAAATCAGCACTTTCCGGGCTATCTAACAGCCCTGTGTTATACAGCGCTTGTAAGCGCTCAGCTTCGTTAAGTGGCAGTTTGGGTGGCAGCATATTAGATGGTAATCACAACTAGGACAGGACGTGATCCAGTGTAAGCCAAAGCGTAGAGCAGCGCTAACAGCGTTTTAGAAAATTTTCTAAAAGGTAGGATAGGAGTAAAACATAAAATGGTGGCCCCAGCTGGGAGAAACGAGCGCAGTGGCAAAACATCGTTTTGCGCGAGTTGAGCGCGCAGCAGCTTTAGCTGCAAGAGGGAATGGTCCACTGTGGGGTAGCATGAAAGCGAAGCTTGAAATGGTGGCCCCAGCTGGGAGAAACGAGCGTATTGGCAAAACATCGTTTTGCGCGAGTTGAGCGCGCAGCAGCTTTAGCTGCAAGAGGGAATAGTCCACTGTGGGGTAGCATGAAAGCGAAGCTTGAAATGGTGGCCCCAGCTGGACTCGAACCAGCGACCGATCGATTATGAGTCGAGCGCTCTAACCAACTGAGCTATGGGGCCATCATAGGTGAAACGGCAGGCAGTATAAGAAGTTTTGCCAGCTTTGTCATCTGGCTTATCAGATGCCCCGGGATTGACTGCCTAATTTTTGTGCGACAAAAAGTAAAAAAGGCGCCTTATGGCGCCTTTTCGTAGTTGTGGCTTACTCGTCTAGGAAGCTTTTTAATACTTCTGAACGTGACGGGTGGCGCAGCTTACGCAGGGCTTTTGCTTCAATTTGACGAATACGTTCACGCGTTACGTCAAACTGTTTGCCCACTTCTTCCAGCGTGTGGTCGGTATTCATATCAATACCAAAACGCATGCGCAGTACTTTAGCTTCACGGGCGGTAAGGCCGGCCAGTACTTCGTTAGTGGCGTTTTTCAGGCTTTCCATGGTGGCGGAATCCAGCGGCGACTCACCACTGCTGTCTTCGATAAAGTCACCCAGATGCGAGTCTTCATCATCACCAATCGGCGTCTCCATTGAAATCGGCTCTTTGGCAATTTTCAGCACCTTGCGGATTTTATCTTCCGGCATCTGCATGCGTTCAGATAACTCTTCCGGTGACGGCTCGCGGCCCATTTCCTGCAGCATCTGCCGGGAAATACGGTTTAGCTTGTTAATGGTTTCAATCATGTGCACCGGAATACGGATGGTGCGGGCCTGATCCGCGATAGAGCGGGTAATGGCCTGCCGGATCCACCAGGTAGCGTAAGTTGAAAACTTATAACCACGACGGTATTCGAATTTATCTACCGCTTTCATTAGGCCGATGTTACCTTCCTGAATTAAATCAAGGAATTGCAAGCCACGGTTGGTGTACTTTTTCGCAATCGAGATAACCAGACGTAAGTTGGCTTCTACCATCTCTTTTTTCGCCCGGCGGGCTTTAGCTTCACCAATCGACATGCGACGGTTAATATCTTTAATTTTAAAGATGCTTAAACCGGTTTCTTCTTCAATTTTCTTCAGCTTTTCAATGCTGCGAACCAGCTCGTCTTTGTGCTCGTCGAGTTTTTCTGAATACGGTTTTTTCGCCGCGATTTCAGCATCTAACCAGGCGGTTGAGGTTTCGAAGCCGGTAAAGGCTTTAACGAAGTTTTTCTTCGGCATTTTGGCGTATTCAACGCAATGCTTCATCACAATGCGTTCTTGCACGCGCACCCGGTCCATCATTTCGCGCATGTTTTTAACCAGGCGGTCGAATTGCTTGGGTACCAGGCGGAAGCAGCGGAATACTTCGCTTAATTTTTCAATTTCAGCTTTAGTGGTGGCATGCTCACGGCCATTCTGCACGATAGAGTTACGCGTCACATCATATTGCGTGCGTAATTCACCAAACTTCTGCCGCGCCATTTCCGGATCCGGGCCGCTGTCGCCATCGTCAGAATCACCGTCGCTGTCGTCATCATCGTCGCTGTCATCATCATCGTCCAGCTGATCTTCTGGCACGTCTGAACCGATATGGCTGCCGGCAATAGGCGCTTCGTCAATGTCGTTCGGGTCAATAAAGGCAGTGACAATGTCGCTTAAGCGGATTTCTTCCGCTTCGTATTTGTCCCACTGCTCCAGCAGGTAGGTAATGGCTTCCGGGTATTCGGCGACTGAGCTTTGTACGGTGTTAATACCGTCTTCAATGCGCTTGGCAATGTCAATTTCGCCTTCGCGGGTCAACAGCTCAACCGTACCCATTTCGCGCATATACATCCGCACCGGATCGGTGGTGCGGCCCAGCTCTTTATCTACGCTAACTAACGCTTGAGCGGCTTCTTCTACCGCGTCTTCGTCGGTGGTGGCATCGGACATAATCAGGTCATCGGCATCAGGGGCGCTTTCAAACACCTGGATACCCATGTCATTGATCATGCGGATAATGTCTTCTATCTGATCTGAATCGATAATGTCTTGCGGCAGGTGGTCATTCACCTCGGCAAAGGTCAGATAACCTTGCTCTTTACCTTTCAGGATCAGGAGTTTTAACTGCGACTGAGGATTTTGCTCCATAGAGACTTATCTTCCACCAATGTTGATTAATGTAAAATTGCGAACTAGCGATTATAACAAAGCGCGGCTTTTCTAGCCAGCTGCATTAGGTCGCAAGCTTTGGTTTTTTGCTTTTCAGCGCCTGCAGCAGCAGGTTGTATTTGTGCCATTCGGCTTTGCTCAGCTGATTCAGTTTGGCCCGTATTGCCAGTTCGTCCAGTTGCTTTTGCAGGTACTGATCTTCAATAAAATGGAAGGTATCAATAAATTCCTGCGACAGTTGCTCTGGCTCTATCTGATGCTCCCAGCTGGCCAGTGTCATTAAGAAACTGTGCTCGGGTAAATCGCGCCACTGCTCGATTAGCTGAGCGGTGGTCAGCTGCGGGTTTTGCTGCAGCCGTTGCTGTAAACTCAACAACAAGGTGATGCCCGGAATGTCAGCGTCGGCCAGTTCAGGTGCATCGGGCATAACATTGACTAAATTGGGGTTTTGCAGCAATAAACCAATAGCCCTGCGCATCGGCGTTATTTTAATGGCGGCCGGCTTTACCCGGTTAGGTGCGCGGCTGGCAACGGCTTTCGTGCGCTCGCGGCTTTTACCCAGCAGGTTAGCCAGTTTGTCGCTTAAGCTGTCGCGGTAATATTCACTGGGAATTTGTTTAATCAGCTCGGCCGCTTTTACTGATAAGGCCGACTTGCCGGCGTCGGTGGCCGGATCATGCTCTTGCAGCAGGTGTTCGAAAAAATACTGGTTTAGCGGCATCGCATCGTCAATTCGCTGTAAAAAGGCTGCTTTGCCCTCTTTTTGTACCAGAGAATCCGGATCTTCGCCGTCGGGCAAAAACACAAAATTAAGCTCAACACCGTCTTTTAACTGTGGCAGCGCGCTTTGCAGGGCGCGCCATGCCGCATCGCGCCCGGCGCGGTCACCATCATAGCAGCACACCACTTTTGGCGTGTAGCGAAACAACGTATGCATATGATCTGAGGTGGTTGCGGTGCCCAAACAGGCGACAGCAAAGCGGATGTCATGCTCGGCCAGTGCCACGACGTCCATATAACCTTCGACCACCAAAATCTGGCTAACATGCCCCGGCTGCTGGCGCACCTCATACAAGCCGTACAGTTCACGGCCTTTATGAAACAGGCGGCTTTCCGGCGAGTTTAAATACTTCGGCGTGCCATCGCCCAGCACCCTACCGCCAAAGGCGATAACCCGGCCGCGTTTGTCGCGAATAGGGAACATTAAGCGGTCACGGAAAAAATCATACTCGCGGCCATTATCGTTGCGGTTAATTAGCCGAAGCTCTACCAATTGGTCACGCAGCGCACGCTGATTTACCGGGCTTAACTGTTTTAACAGGCCATCCCAGCTCTCGGGTGCATAGCCTAAAGCAAAGTCGGCCACGGTTTTTTCACTCAAACCGCGTTTGGCAATATAGTCACGCACTTTCGGGCTGTCTGGGTGCTGTTGTAATTGCTGCTGGTAGTAGCTGGCGGCTTGTTGCATTAACTGATAATCATCGGCCTGCGCCGCCGGACGGGGGCGGCCACTGCCTTTTTCGCGCGGTACTTCCAGGTGGTGCAACTGGGCCAGCTCTTCAATGGCTTCGACAAATTCCAGCTGCTCAAACTCCATCATAAAACTGATGGCGTTGCCGTGGGCACCACAGCCGAAGCAATGGTAAAACTGCTTGTCCGGGCTTACGGTAAAGGACGGTGATTTTTCACTATGAAACGGGCAGCAGGCGGCGTAATTTCTACCGGCTTTTTTCAGCGGTACGCGTTGGTCAATCAGTTCGACGATGTCGGTACGGGCCAGCAAGTCGTCAATAAACTGTTTCGGGATTTGTCCTGCCACCTTTTTCCTTCGGCGTAATTCAGAAAAAGACAAACCGTGCCTTGCGGGCACGGTATGCAGATATCAACTTTGCAATATCATTACGGCTTTTAGCTGCTGGCAGACCAGCGAACAGTGCCGTAGTCGTAAAGCGGGTACGCTAAGCCTGATTGCTTAGTACAGCTTGATACGACGTGCGTTTTCGCGAGACAGCTTCTTAGCGTGACGCTTAACAGCTGCTGCTTTCTTACGCTTACGGATCCAGGTTGGCTTCTCGTAGAATTCTTTCGCGCGAACGTCAGCTAATACGCCTGCTTTTTCGCATGAGCGCTTGAAACGACGTAACGCTACGTCAAAGGGTTCGTTTTCTTTTACTTTAACAACAGGCATTAAATTCTCACCTCAGGGCCAAATTGGTTATCTCGAAACCAATACGATTAAAAATGGTGCGGCATTTTACGCAAAAAGACGGGGCGATGTAAAGCAATTCTGCGATCTAAATCCGATCCTCTGGCTCTGCTGCTACAGAGCCGGTACAATGGCCGCCATTTTAGCGGACTTGAGGCCCAGATGCGAGTTTTAGGTATAGAAACCTCCTGTGATGAAACCGGTATTGCCATCTATGATGACCAGCAGGGTTTACTTAGCCATGTGCTGTACAGCCAAATTCCGTTACATGCTGACTATGGTGGTGTAGTGCCAGAGCTGGCCTCGCGCGATCATATCCGTAAAACGATACCGCTGATTAAACAGGCGCTTAGCGAAGCCAATTGCGACGCTGCCAGTATTGATGGCGTAGCTTATACCGCCGGCCCGGGGTTAGCCGGTGCCTTATTAGTTGGGGCAGCGATTGGCCGCTCACTGGCACTGGCCTGGGGTAAACCGGCGCTGGCGGTGCACCATATGGAAGGCCATTTACTGGCGCCGATGCTGGAAGACAACCCGCCGCTGTTTCCGTTTTTGGCGCTGCTGGTGTCCGGTGGCCATACCCAGTTAGTCGGCGTAGAGGGTATTGGCCGTTATACCTTGCTGGGCGAGTCTATCGACGATGCGGCCGGTGAAGCCTTTGATAAAACCGCCAAGTTAATGGGGTTGGATTATCCCGGCGGGCCGCTGCTGGCCAAACTGGCCACGCAGGGTGACAGCAAAAAGTACAAGTTCCCGCGGCCGATGACCGACAGGCCAGGGCTGGACTTTAGCTTTAGTGGCTTAAAAACCGCGGCGGCCAATGTCATTGCCAAAGAGGGTAATAGTAGCCAGGTACAGGCCGACATTGCCGCCTCGTTTCAGCAGGCCGTGGTGGATACACTGGTGATTAAATGTGAGCGGGCGCTGGAGCAAACCGGTTATAACCGGCTGGTAATTGCCGGTGGCGTTAGTGCTAATACCTCATTACGTGAGCAATTAGCCAAGCTGCTGAAGCGTCATGGTGGCGAGGTGTATTACCCACGCAAAGAGTTTTGCACCGATAACGGTGCCATGATTGCACTGGCGGGCTATTATCGTTTAGCGGCCGGTCAGCAGCAGGATTTGACCATTGGGGTTACACCACGCTGGCCAATGCAGGAATTGCCAGCGGTTTAAGCCGATATATCAGAAGTTTGGACTGAAGGTTGGAATCGCGATTTGGGCGCCACAGAGTGTCTGAGCCCTGCCGTAGGCAGTAGGGCGAGTTGCTGTGGCGAGCCAAAGCGGGAGTTGCAACCGAAAGCATATACTGAGCTGGTGTTCACTCCCGAATACGCTTGGTTTTATCCCAGACTTTGCTCTCTTTGCCTTGATACAGCCGCACGATATTTTCGCGGTGGCGCAAAATAATCAGCACGCTCAGCATCAATACCGGGACTGTATACAGCGGTTTAATAAACCAGGTAAATACCGGCGCCAGGCTGACGGTTAAAATGGCGGCCAGTGAGGAGTAACCACTTAGCGCGACAATGATGAGCCAGCTGCCGATGAGTAAGCCGGCTAAATCCAGCCCAATTGGCATCATGGCGCCAAACGCGGTAGCAACGGCTTTGCCGCCTTTAAAGCCAAAAAATAGCGGGAATATGTGGCCAAGACAAGCGCAAATGGCAATCAGACCCAAATACAGCGGTTCAATTTTAAGAAAATATGAGCCCCACACTGGTATGGTGCCCTTTAAAATATCAAACACCAGCACCAGTACCGCCGGTAATTTACCGCCCAGGCGCAGAACGTTAGTGGCGCCGGGGTTGCCCGAGCCATGCAGGCGGGGGTCGGGTAAGCGAAACAGCTTGCTGACCAGCACTGCCGACGAAATGGAGCCACAAAGATAGGCTGCCAGCATCATAATTCCAATCAGCGGGGTCATTAAGGCGGTTCCTCAGCACCAGTTTTTACGTTAAGATTGCAGCCCGGCGAAACGCCAGCAGAATATAGGGTTTTCACGGTTTTGCCTATCCGACCAGCCTACCTGAAACGAGAAATAACGCAATGCGGATGTAACTGAATGGACATAGTTTTTATAAAACAGCTACAAGTAGACACCGTGATTGGCGTTTACGATTGGGAAAAAGCCATTCAGCAGCGTCTGCTGCTCGATATTGCGCTGTATACGGATGTAACAGCCGCAGCAGATCAGGATGACATCAGATTAACTCTGGACTATGCCGTAATCGCCGAAAAAGTAACCAAGCTTATTACGGCGCAGCCGATTGAGTTGATAGAAACCGTAGCCGAGCGGGTGGCGCAGATGCTGCTGTCTGAGTTTGCCACGGAAAAAGTCGAGGTTACGGTAAGCAAACCTGGCGCGGTGCCACAGGCGCAAACCGTGGGCGTGCAAATAGTGCGGAGCCGCAGTTAATGGCGCGTATTTTCATTAGTATTGGCAGTAATACCCGCCGCGACTACCATGTGCGCGCTGCCGTGGCCGCATTACAAAAGCAGTTTGGCGCCGTGCAGTTATCGTCTGTATATGAAAGTGAAGCGGTCGGCTTTGTCGGTGAGCCATTTTATAATTTGGTCGCGGCGGCGGACACGGCTTTGTCGGTGGCAGACTGTATTGCCCTGTTTAAACAGATTGAAGATCAGTTTGGCCGCGATCGCAGCGCGGCTAAATTCAGTGGCCGCACACTGGATTTAGACTTACTGACCTACGATGAGCTGATTTGTCAGCAGCCGGTGGAATTACCGCGGGCTGAAATTACTGAAAATGCTTTTGTCCTGTGGCCACTGGCGGAACTTGCCCCTGATGTGCTGCATCCAAGCAGCGGTAAAACCTATGCCAGCTTATGGCAGAACTACAGCAAACAACAAAAACTATGGCCGGTGCCATTTAACTGGAGCGAGCAACCTTGAGTACAGTGGAAGTGATTATTCTGGCCATCATCCAGGGCCTGACTGAATTTTTACCTATTTCATCCTCTGCCCACCTTATTTTGCCGTCAGCCATGTTTGGCTGGCAGGATCAGGGCCTGGTATTTGATGTGGCGGTGCATGTCGGCACTTTACTGGCGGTGATGCTGTATTTTCGCCGTGATATTGGCCAACTTACGGTTGGCTGGGTGCAGTCATTAGCCGGTAAACACAGTACCGACAGTAAACTGGCCTGGTGGGTGATCCTGGCGACCATTCCTGCCGGGCTATTTGGTTTATTGGCCGGTGATTTAATCGAAACCTTTTTGCGCTCACCTTATGTGATCGCCATTACCACCATCGTCTTTGGTTTGGCGCTGTGGCTGGCGGATGCGACGGCAAAGCAGGTACAAAGCATGGAGCAGCTGAGCTGGAAGCAGGCACTGCTAATTGGTATCGCCCAGGCAGTGGCGCTTATACCGGGTACGTCGCGTTCGGGCATCACCATGACAGCCGCGCTGATGCTGGGGCTGGATCGGGTGAGTGCGGCGCGCTTCTCGTTTCTGTTGTCTATTCCTATTATTATTCTCAGCGGCGGCTATCAGGGCTCCAAACTAATAGCCGAACCCACACAGTACGATGTCAGCGCCATTTTGCTCGGCACCGGCTTGTCCTTTATCAGTGCCTTTATCTGTATTCACCTGTTTTTAAAAGTGATAGAGCGCATGGGTATGTTGCCTTTTGTTATTTACCGGCTCATTTTGGGTGTGGTGTTGCTGTTGGTGCTGAGCAGCGCAGCTTGATTAGCGCGCAGCCTGATTAGCGCGGTTTAAACCGCGCTATGCTTACGCCTTACCCTGCCTGCCATTGCTGTTTGGCGGCCTGAATGGCGGCTAAACGGGCGCGGTGTAAGCCTTGCTTTATTGCTTCGCCTTTCAAACCCTGAGCAAGCATATCTTTTGCCGAAACCCGCTGCGCGGCGCCGGCCAGCGCTTGCAGGTAGTCAGCTTGTCGGTACTCTGCCTGCTCAAAGCCGGTGCGGCCGCGTAAATCGGCGGTGCAGCTTAGTAAAATGGCATCCAGTCGGGCGGGCTTGCGCCACAGGTCAATCGCATCAAACAGCTTTAGCACAGTGGTGCTTTTTAGCTCAAGTGCACGGTGTACCAGTTGATGATACTCACACACCAGCAGTGCCAGCTCACGGCAATCGTTGGGTACTTTTAGGCGGTCGCACAGCTGGTTTATCAGCGGCAGCCCGGTATGTTCATGGCCATGATGCGACGGCCAAAGTTCAGGCTTAGTAACGCCTTTGCCCAAATCATGCACCAGCGCAGCAAAGCGGATATCAATACGCGCTGATAACAGCGCTGCCTGCTCCAGCACCAGCAGTGTATGCACGCCGGTATCAATTTCCGGGTGCCACTGTGGCGGTTGTGGTACGCCCCACAACGCGGCGAGCTCGGGCATTAACACCGGTAAGGCGCCGGTATCATATAGCAGCTGAAAGTAGGCTTGCGGTGTGCGCTCGCTCAGCGCTTTAGCGGTTTCCTGCCATACCCGTTCGGGGGTTAACGTCGCCAGCTCGTCTGCCAGTGTGCGCATCAGCTGTTGGGTGTCCGGTGCCACGCTAAAGCCCAAATGTGCATAGCGGGCATAAAAGCGGGCTACCCGCAGCACGCGCAGTGGATCTTCGGCAAAGGCATCAGACACATGGCGCAGTACTTTATGCTTCAGATCGGCCACGCCGCCAAAGGGATCAATCAGCTTACCGTCATCGGCTTGCGCTATGGCATTAATGGTCAAATCACGCCGTTGTAAATCTTGCTCCAGAGTGACATCCGGTGCGGCATAGACGCTAAAGCCGGTATAACCGCGGCCACTTTTACGCTCAGTGCGCGCCAGTGCGTGCTCTTCTTTGGTTTTCGGGTGTAAAAAGACCGGAAAGTCTTTACCCACTTGCTGATAGCCTAAATCCAGCATTTGTTGCGGCGTGGCACCCACCACCACCCAGTCGCGTTCATGAAACGGATAACCTAAAAGGGTGTCGCGAACGGCACCGCCCACCAGATAACGTTGCACCGGCTTTCCTGTTGCGTAATTTTTTGCCATTATACCCGCCGAGTTGCAAAATGCACGGCTGCACCAGGGTGCAGTACACATCAATCAGCAGGAAGCCGTATGTATACCGGATTTTTTGGCTTAAGCAGTGCGCCATTTTCCATTGCGCCCAACCCGGATTTTATGTACCTGAGCCCGCGCCATGCCGAGGCTTTAGCACATTTGCGCTTTGGTTTGGGCGAGGCTGGCGGCTTTGTGCTGCTTACCGGTGAAGTGGGCACCGGTAAAACCACAGTATCGCGCTGTTTGCTGCAAGAGCTGGATGACAAAGCCGAGGTGGCGTTTATTTTAAACCCAACCCTCTCAGAGCTGGAGCTGCTAGCGGCCATTTGTGATGAGCTGAAAATCCGCTACAAAAAAGCCGATGCCAGCTTAAAGCTGCTGGGCGACAAAATTAAAGCGCGCTTGCTGAAAAACCACGAAGCCGGCAAACACACTTTGTTAATTATTGATGAAGCACAGCATTTGCAGCCAGCCGTGCTGGAGCAGCTTAGGCTGCTGACCAATCTGGAAACCAATACCCGTAAACTGTTGCAGGTAATTTTAATAGGCCAGCCTGAGCTGCAGCAGTTGCTAAAACGTAACGATTTACGCCAGCTAGCCCAGCGCATCACTGCACGCTATCACCTGCTGCCGTTAACACCAGACGAAGTCAGGCACTACCTGAAGTTTCGCTTGCAGGTAGCCGGCTGCAGCCGGCCGGTGTTTAGTGAGTCGGCAATAAAACGTTTGTATCAGCTGTCAGGCGGTATACCGCGGCTATTAAATTTGATGGCCGACCGTGCCTTGCTGGGCGCTTACAGCCAGCAGCAGGCGATGGTCAGCGACAAGCTGGTACGTCAGGCCGCCGGCGAAATTTTGCCGTTGTCGCAGCACAGCAAGGCTGTGGCGCTGCCGCGCTGGTTCTGGCCTGTATTAGGTCTTTGCGCTATAGTGCTGGGCTTCGGTTTAGCCATGTTGGTGCTACCCTGGTTAACCGCGGCCTAACGACAAGGTGTAGAACAGACGAGATGTCAATTTTAATGGATGCGCTGAAACAACAGCAGCAACACACACTACCGCAACCCAATGACAGCCTGGCCTTCTGGCGCAAACTGGCACTGGCATTAGCCCTGTTGTTGGCACTGTGTTTGGGCGCGTTACTAGCCTATTGGTTTAGCCCGAGCCCAGTGCAGCACAATCGCCAGGCAGTAGCCGACGAAATAGCCACACCGGCCAGCAGCGAGCAAATTAGTGCGGTATTAACGCTAAACCCCGATACCGCCTCACCGACACAGCTGCCACAGCAGTTAGAACAAAACCTGAACCCGCCGCCCACGCCGGTACAAGAAGAGTTTGTTACCCCGCCACCGGTAGCTACCATGACGGCCGGTACTGCCGCCGCTGAGCCCCAGCCGTTGCAGGCCAGCAACACCGCAACTGCCGAGCCGATCGCCAACAGCACTGAAGTGTCGGCCGAATTGCGGGATAAATTTGCCTCGGCGCTGGAAGCCACTGCACAAAATGTGCGCCCAAGCGCCGTACGAAGTCATACTGCGCCGGCAGTGGATATCGCCAGCCTGGAGCGACCATTACAGCTGCAGATCCCGCCGCTTAAATTTGAGGCCCATGTATACGCCACCAGCACTAACCAGCGTTGGGTGAAGGTGAATGGCAAAACGCTGCAAGAAGGCCAGTGGGTGACGGCCGATATCCGTATTAAAGAAATTACGCCGCAGTTTGTACTGCTGCAGCTGGGGAATCAGTTATTTAGCATGGCGGCGCTAAGTGAATGGCAGGGTGTCTGAGTACCACCGCTGCCCGTAGTGGTTAAACCGGTAGCAGCTAAATAACGGCGGCTAGATATAGTTGCGTACATCCAGACCGTACTTTTTCAATTCTATACAGCTGTCTATCTGCTCTTCCTGCTGGCGGGCTAAGTCCATCACCCGGGGGGGAATATGATGCTGGTGCACACTGTGGTAAAACACTTTTACTTTCGGTAATAGCGGCTTTTTGGCGTTATTTTCCAGCACCAGCGCCAGTTTGCCGCTACTGAGTTTTACCACTGAGCCCGGCGGGTAAATACCAATACATTTAATAAACTGTTGTAGCAGTTCGGCATCCAGCTTGTGTGGTGTGCGCTCCAGCAGCATGCGCGATGCTGCCAGCGGCCCCAGTTTGCTGGTTTGTGGCGAAGTGAGTTTTTCATAGCTGTTAACAATAGCCAGCATGCGGCTGGCTTTTTCGATTTGGCCGGCGCTGATTTTCGGTGAGCCACTGCCATCTAAATGGGCGCAGTGCTGGCTGATCCACAGTGACACTTCACCGGACAGATTAGCGGTTTTTTGCAGCGCATTTAAACTGGCGGGTATTGCCTTATGGTCTTCTGCCTGCAGCAGATCAGGGTTTATCGCTTTGCCAATATCATGCAGCAGCGCGGCGGTAATCAGCGCTTGCACCTTGTGCGGCGGCAAATTCAGATAACGGCCAAAGGCCGCCATATACACGGCACAATTAATACTGTGCTGCAGCAGGCTGTCACTTTGCTCGGCAATACGGCTTAAGCACAGCAGTACGTCCTGATTGCGGCTAATCGACTCGGCTAAGCCGGCGCTGACCTCATAAACCAGGGTGAGGTCAATTTGCTGTTGCTGGCGCACGGCGTCGAGCAGCTGGCGCTGCACTTTTTGTGTATTTAGCAGGGCGCGTTCGGCTTTGGGCCACTCATCACTAAATAAACTGCGTACTGTGGTCTCGTCGCTGCGTGGGCGCTCTGCTGTGCTATCGCTTAAATTTTCTGTCGGCTCAGGTTGTAGCGCTTTAGCCGGATCGACCAGCACCACCTGCACGCCTTTGCGGCGTAGCACATCGACGGCCTGGGCACTGCGCACCCAACCGGCATGTTTAACGATCACTTCGCCGCTTTGTTGTAGCACCTGCACCACGTAGCTTCCCGGCTGCAGATCAGCGATGCGGACTTCCTGATACGGCATCTGTTACACCTTTGCCAAACGCTCTGTTAGCGGCTCAGTATACCTGAAGCACCTTAACTATAAATTAACAAAAAGATGATTTGTCGTTGCGCTGCGACAATATGAGTTAAAACATAGCATAAAGCCCGTAAAAACGGGCTTTATCGTAGGGATGACGGCGAAATATTAACCGACGTTGTCTGCCATCGTCATCAGCGACGCATTACCACCGGCCGCAGTGGTGTTGATGGTAATGGTTTTTTCCGTCACCAGACGGTGCAGTAACTGCGGGCCGGCTGGCGCGGTAATAAGTGGTAGTATGGCACCCGGCCGCGCAGCGACAAGCTCGGCACATAGCGGTTTTACCGCACTGCCGACTTCTACCATGGCACCGGCCAGGTCAGGATGCGCCAGCAGGGTCGTCAGGCAGTCCAGCCGCACCACGGCCAGCAAATGCTGTGGCATACCGGCTTGCTGCAGGGCTTTAATGCAGGCTTCGGCTTCGGCAAAATCCTGCTCTTCCACCGCCGTGATCACCGCATTACCGGCCGCCAGCGCAGTAATAATAGCCACCAGCCAATAGCTAAAGCTGCTGCTATCATCACGCACCAGCGCCAGCACGCCGCGCGGGTCCAGCACCAGCGTATTACTCTCACCGGTGGGGCCGGGCAGGCTCACCGGCTGTTGCAATTCGCGCTCAACCCGCTGCAGTTTTTGCTGCGCCAGCGTCAGCACTTGCTCTAAGTCGGGCTCTTGCTTGTTAACTACACTGTTAGCCGCCAGCGAGGCTAAGAACTGCCGCAGTACCGAGGTGCGTTGGTTAATGGGTAGTACCGCCCAGGCTTGTTGGGCGCTGGCGGCTACCGGCATGGCATAGGCGACGGCGTTACTGGTGGTTTCACTGAGCAGGCTGTGGCGTTTTTGCTCACTAAGCGGCGCGCAGCTAACATCCAGATTATCTTTTACCAGCCGGGTTAAATACAGCGGGCCGCCGGCTTTGGGACCGGTGCCAGACAAGCCCCGGCCGCCAAACGGCTGCACACCGACCACAGCGCCAATCATATTGCGGTTAACATAAATATTGCCGGCTTTAATGTCGCGGGCAATACGGCGGGTAAACTGCTCAATACGGCTGTGTACGCCCATGGTTAAGCCATAACCGGTGGCATTAATCTGGTTAATAATGCTATCGAGCTCATCGGCCTTAAAGCGGATAATGTGCACTACAGGGCCAAATACCTCACGCTCCAGCACGGTTAAATCACTGATTTCATATAAACGTGGGGCAAAGAAGTAATGCTTACCCTCCTGCGGAATGGCGCACTCATAATGCAAGGTGGCTTTGTCGGCCAGATACTGCACATGGGCGCTTAAGCGCTCGTGGGCTTTGGCGTCGATGACCGGGCCTAAGTCAGTGCTAAGCCACTGCGGGTCGCCAACATGCAGCTGTGCCATGGCGCCTTTTAACATGGTGATAATTTTATCGGCCACGTCTTCTTGTAAAAACAGCACCCGCAGCGCCGAGCAGCGCTGGCCGGCGCTTTGGAAGCCTGACGAGATCACATCGTCTACCACCTGCTCTGGCAGGGCGGTAGAGTCGACAATCATACAGTTTTGACCGCCGGTTTCTGCAATCAGCGGCACCGGCTCGCCCCCGCGCTCGGCCAGTTTACGCGCAATCCAGCAGCCGGTTTCGGTAGAGCCGGTAAACATTACGCCCTGAATGCGGCTGTCCGGCACGATATGCTCGCCGACCTGACGGCCCGGGGCAATCACCAGCTGTACCACATGCTCGGGCATACCGCAGTCGCGCATAATCTCGACAGTGCGAATGGCAATTAAGCTGGTTTGCTCGGCCGGTTTAGCGACCACAGTGTTACCGGTAACAATAGCGGCTGCTACCTGACCTAAGAAAATGGCCAGTGGGAAGTTCCACGGGCTGATACATAAAAACACGCCACGGGCTTGCTGCGGCTTGGCAAACAGCTCTTCAGCACGGGCGGCATAATAGCGGCAAAAATCGATGGCTTCGCGCACTTCGGCTACGCTGTCACCCAGGGTTTTACCGGCTTCTTTGACGCACAGTGCCAACAGTTCATTGCGATGCACTTCTAAGGCATCGCCAATACGGCGCAGCAGCTCGGCGCGCTCTTTAACGTCGGTTTGAGACCAGCTGGCGAAGGCCGTATCGGCATTGGCCAGGATCTGCTGCATTTGGTTTTCGTCGGCGTAGTGCAGGTAACCAATAATCTCGTCCAGATTGGCCGGGTTGGTTACCGGCACGGCATCGTGTTGCACCGGCAGCTGTGTAATGCTGTCAAACCACAGCGACACCACTTTTTTAACCTGTTCTAACTGGTCAATATCGGTTAAGTCCAGGCCATTAGAATTGGGCCGCTCGCTACCGTACAAATTGGCTGGCAGCGGGATTTGCCGGTTACGCACACTGTGCCAGCCACGCACCGTTTCTACCGGATCAGTCAGCAGTGATTCAACCGGTATGCTTTCATCGACGATGTTATTAACAAAGGAGCTGTTGGCGCCGTTTTCCAGCAGGCGGCGCACTAAGTAAGCCAACAAGTCGGAGTGCTCACCCACAGGTGCATAAATGCGGCAGGGGATCTTGTCTTTAATAACGATTTCGTCATACAGCGCATCGCCCATACCATGCAGGCGCTGGAACTCAAAACCGCTGTAATCGGTGGTCATTTCCATAATGGTGGCAACAGTGTACGCATTATGGGTGGCAAATTGCGGGTAAATGCTGTCGCGGTAGCTGAGCATTTTCTTGGCACAAGCCTGATACGACACATCGGTGGACGGCTTGCGGCTAAATACCGGGAAGTCGCTAAAGCCCTCTAACTGGCTTAGTTTAATTTCGGTATCCCAATAGGCGCCTTTTACCAGCCGTACCATCATTTTGCGGCCCACTTTCAGCGTTAATTCGCGCAGCCATTCAATCACGTGGATGCCACGCTTTTGGTACGCCTGCACCGCCAGGCCAAAGCCTTCCCAGCCATCCAACGCCGGATCGCTGAATACGGCTTCAATAATATCCAGTGACAAATCCAGCCGGTCGGCTTCTTCGGCGTCAATAGTAAAGCCAATGTCATAGGCTTTCGCAGCCAGTGCCAGCTGTTTTACCCTTGGTACCAGCTCGTTTATAACGCGGTCGCGGTGGCTGAATTCATAGCGCGGGTGAATGGCCGACAGCTTGACGGAAATGCCCGGGCTGTTGAACGGGCCACGGCCGTTGGCGGCTTTACCTATGGTGTCGATGGCGCGCATATAGCTGTCAAAGTAGCGATCGGCATCAGCCATAGTGCGGGCTCCTTCGCCCAGCATGTCGTAGGAATAGCGAAAGCCTTTAGCTTCCATCTCGGTGGCACGTTCCAGCGCCGCACCGATAGTGGTGCCCATGACAAACTGGGCACCCATAATTTGCATGGCGTAACGTACCGCCTGACGGATCACCGGCTCGCCTAAGCGGCCACAGGTGCGTTTTAACAGGCCAAACTGTTGTTTCTTTTGCTCGTCTGAGTAGTTTACCAGCTTGCCGGTTAACAGCAGGCCCCAGGCTGAGGCGTTAACAAACAGCGAACTGCTGTTGCCCAAATGCGCGCTCCAGTCACCCTGCGACAGTTTGTCGCGGATAAGGCGGTCGGCGGTGGTTTTATCTGGCACCCGCAGCAGGGCTTCGGCCAGGCACATTAACACCAGGCCTTCTTCGGTCGACAGAGAAAATTCATTTAATAAGGCATCAACGCCGCCTTTGCCTACCTGGGCCTGGCGGATAGTCAGCACTAACTGGCGGGCACGCTCCCAGGCACGGCTGCGGGCATTGACGCCAATATCGGCCAGGGGCAGCAGGTAACTTAATACCTTGTCTTCATCGGCGCGGTAGAAATCTCGGATAGTTTGACGCAGCGGTTGGGTGGCAACCAGGGAACCGTTATACAACATTGCAGTTAGCTTCCTGACAAGAATAAGAATGCGGCATTTTAGTAAAATGTCCGCAGCATAGGGTGGTTATTTTTGCGTTTTAACCCTATATAATTCTGTCTTAATTCAGTAAAACCAGAAAAATTACTGCCATGAATACACCTGCAAAAAGTAAAGGCTTAGACCGGATTGACCTAAGTATTCTCGACACCCTGCAGCGCGACGGCCGCATTGCCAATGTTGATTTGGCAAAAAAGGTGAATTTAAGTGCCAGCCCCTGCATTGACCGGGTAAAACGGCTGGAAAAGGAAGGCTATATCGATGGTTTCGGCGCACGTTTAAACGCTGCTAAGCTGGGGTTTGGCACCGCGGCCTTTATTCAGGTAACGCTGGACAGAACCACCAGTGAGGTGTTTGATAAATTTCGCGATGCGGTGGTGCAAATTCCGCAGGTGGCTGAATGCCATATGGTCGCCGGTGGTTTTGACTATCTGTTAAAGCTGCGCCTGCCGAATATGGATGCCTATCGCAGTATACTGGCACTGATTGTCGATTTGCCCGGCGTAGCACAAACCCATACTTATGTGGTGATTGAACAGGTGAAAAATGATGCAGGGTTGCCGATTAAGCCAACAGAAAGCCCGCCGGTAGCGGGCTAAAGCGGGCAGGTTACATCCAACGCTCGCTGTTACGGCGTTTAGGGATCAGAAGCGGCAACACTAAACCAAAGATAAGACCAGCCAGTAAAATCAACGAGCCCAGCACCATGGGCTTTTCCCAAATCGAACTTTGCGTGTTTTCCAGCTGCACTTTTAACTGCTCGTAAGCGCGGTTAGCTTGCTGCAGTTGCTCCAAAGCGGTTTCACGCTCAGTTACGGCTTGTGTTAACTGACTATTTAACTCGTCACGTTGTTGCTCTAACGACAGCACGGTTTCATTGTGTTTGGCATACTGTTGTTTTAAATCTGCCAGCTGCGTTACCAGACCGGGCGTAAAGGTGACATATTCTTTTGGCAGCCAACCAGTTTTATCAGCGTCATACTGAATCTGAGCATAGCCGGTGTCAGTATCTTCGCCTAAATAAGTCACACTTTGGCCGGCATTAACGGTACCGATAATACGGTACTGGTTACTGGGGCCGGAGTGCAGGTAAACAAACAGGGCGTCACTGACGAAGGCGGGTTTGGCTGCAGCCTGCGCATAAACAGCACCGCTGATTGTCAGCCAGTAGGCGGAAAATAATACCAGCAGGGTGCTTTTAATTAATCTGAACATAGGTATCCTGAGCTTATTTTTATAAAACAGCTTTGCTGCCAACACCTTGGATGATAGGGAGTTGCGCCGCAATTGACAAGGTTTAAAACGGTAATGGCCGTTATTGCCAGCACCAAAGTCACAGAGTAGCAGATGAGTACTGAACTTGAGCTGAAGTTTGCCTTACCGGCAGCTTATTTACCGCAATTAATTTCGCTACTGCCGGCGCTGGCACAGGTGCAGCATCAGGCCGAGCAGGCGTTACTGAATGCCTATTTTGACAGCGCCGACAACTGGTTTCGCCGCCATGATATGGGCCTGCGTAGCCGGCTGAAAAACGGCCGTTACGAGCAAACCATTAAGCTGTCCGGCCAGCAGCATGGCGCCTTGCAAATGCGGCCGGAATACAATGTGCCCTGCGCGACAGTGCTGCCGGTACTGGCTGACTTTCCGCCACATATCTGGCCAGAAAATACCGATATTACTGCGTTACAGCACCAACTTACTGAGCTGTTTCGCACCGACTTTGTCCGCCATAGCTGGCAGCTTAACACCTTTGATGGCAGCGTGGTGGAGCTGGCCTATGATAGCGGCAGCATTAGTGCGTCAGGCAAACAGCAACCTATAGCTGAGCTGGAGCTGGAATTACTAAGCGGTAATGGCACGGCCTTATTTAACCTGGCACGGCAGCTGTTGGTCAGTTTGCCACTACAGGCCGGCTGGTTAAGTAAAGCGGCGCGCGGTTATTTGCTGTGTGCTGACCGGTCATTGACGTTACCTGCGGCGCCAGCCGCTGAAGACAGCTTGAATTTACAGCAGCAGCTGACCAGACAGCTGAGTGCTCTGCAGCAAGCGGAAGCCTGTTACCCACAGCAGGGCGCTCTGGCATTAAAGGTTGCGGCGCAGTATCTGCAACAGCTAGCTGACTCACTTGGCCAGATAGCGCTGAGCGCCCAGGCGGCACAGGCGCAGCAGTTGGCACAGCAGTGTGCCGAAGGCGAGCCACCTTTTGCATTAAGCCTGTATCAGCTGTGGCTACTTGACATATCACACTACCTGTACCAACGAAGTGGTGACGGAGGCCAACATGGCAACGGCTGACATGATAAAGGACGGCGCTTTAGCGCAGGTGGTCACGCAGCAGCTTAGCCAGCTAGAGACCGGGCAGTTAACCGAAGTGCAACAGGCACAGCTGCATCAGCTGCTGGCCGCCAGTAGTTTTATTGGCCGCACCCTAATGCAGCAACCAGCGCTGCTAAACCGGTTTAGCGACGCCAACCAGCTAAAGCAAATGGACAATTACGCCAGTGCAGCCTTAGCCGGCTGTGAGTCGTTAGACGAGGCGGCACTGTTTCGCCTGCTACGACAGGTGCGCAATGCCCGCCTTAGCAGCATTTTAGCCGCCGATGTGTTTAAGCTGCAGAGCATAGAGCAAAGCCTGCTGGCGGTATCTACGCTTGCCGAACAGTTGATTAACGCGGCCTACCGCTGGGCCTATCAGCAGCTTACGGCGCAGTGGGGCACGCCGCTGGATGAACGTGGTCAGCCGATGCCACTGCTTATTCTGGGTATGGGCAAGCTGGGTGGCTGCGAGTTGAATTTTTCCTCCGATATTGACCTTATCTTCACTTATCCGGCCAATGGTGAAACCCAGGGTGGCCGGCGTAGCACCGAACACCAGCAGTTTTTCACCCGGCTTGGGCAAAAGTTAATTGCGGCGTTACATCAGGTAACGGCCGATGGCTTTGTTTACCGGGTAGATATGCGTCTGCGGCCTTTTGGTGACAGTGGCCCGCTGGTGCTGAGCTTTGCGGCGATGGAAGATTATTATCAGGAGCAGGGCCGTGAGTGGGAGCGTTATGCCATGCTTAAAGCCCGGGTGTTAAACCCCGATGGCTACCATAGCCAGGAGCTGCAGCAACTGTTAAAGCCGTTTATTTACCGCCGTTATATCGATTTTTCGGCTATTGAATCGCTAAGGCGGATGAAGCAGCAAATTGAGCAGGAAAACCGCCGTTTAAACCGACGCGACAATATTAAGTTGGGTGTGGGCGGCATCCGTGAAGTGGAATTTATTGTGCAAACCCTGCAGCTGATACGCGGCGGGCGCATTCCGGCCCTACAGCAGCCGTCGTTGTTAAAGGCCCTTCAGGTACTTTGCAATGAACAGATATTAACCTCAGAGCAGGCCGATGCGCTGCGCGACGATTATCTGTTGCTGCGCCGCGTTGAGCAATTTTTGCAAGGCATAGATGATCAACAAACCCAAACCCTGCCGCAGCAAGCTCTGGCGCGCAGCCAGCTGTTGGCGGCACTGGGACAGAGCGACTGGTTGGCGTTGCAGCAACAACTCGCTACCGCTATGGCGCGGGTGCATCAGCAGTTTAAACAAGTAATTGATAATGGCGATGAGACTGAGGCGCAGGACAATAGCTTAGGCCGGCTGATTTGGGACAGCGAGCAAAGCCCGGCAGAGCTGGCCAGCCAGCTGGAATGGTTGTCGCCAGAGGACGCTGAGGCGCTGATTAGTGCACTACAACAATTTAAACAAGACTGTCAGAAGCGCAGTGTCGGCCCGAGGGGCCGGGATTATCTGGCCAAGCTGGTGCCACAACTATTGTATTTACTGCAGCAACAACAGGCCGGGCCGGCGGTACTGAACCGCGTGCTGGGCGTGTTTCGGCAAATCGTTACCCGCACGGCTTATCTGGAGCTGTTATTTGAAAACAACGCCGCGCTAAAACAATTAGTGTTGCTGTGTAGCCAAAGCGGCTGGCTGGCTGAGCAGTTGGCACGCTATCCGATGCTGCTCGATGAGCTGATTGACCCGGCTCAGTTATATCAGGTTGCCACCGTCGCCGATTACCGCGACCGGCTGCGCCAACATATGCTGCGCGTGCCTGATGATGATTTAGAGCTGTTAATGGAAACCCTGCGCCAGTTTAAGCAGGCGCAGCAACTGCGCATTGCCGCTGCCGACATCAGTGGAGCACTGCCACTGATGAAAGTCAGTGATCATCTGACCTGGCTGGCAGAAGTTATTATGGCGCAGGTGGTCGAGCTGGCCTGGCAGCAAATGCTGCAGCGTTATGGCAAACCAGCCAATGCCAGCGAACAGGATAAAGGCCTGGCAGTGATTGCTTATGGCAAACTGGGTGGCTGGGAGCTGGGCTATGGCTCAGATCTGGATCTGGTGTTTGTGCATAACTGCGACAGCCAGGCGCCGACGGACGGCGAGCGGCCGATAGACTCCAAACAGTTTTATTTAAAGCTGGTGCAGCGGGTGTTGCATCTGTGTACTACCCGCACCAACAGCGGCGTATTGTACGAGGTTGACACCCGGCTTAGGCCGTCAGGTAATTCTGGTTTGCTGGCGGTGAATATCGATACTTACCAGCAATATTTACAGCAGGAAGCCTGGACCTGGGAGCACCAGGCCTTAGTGCGGGCGCGCGCCATTTATGGCTCTGACGCCCTGCAGCAAAGGTTCTTAAACATTCGCCAGCAAATCCTGAGCGCGCCGCGTGATATAGCCAAGCTGGCTACTGATGTGGTGCAAATGCGACAAAAACTGCGTCAGCATCATGGCCTGGAAACGGCCGACCCGAAGCACAGCAGTGGTGGCATTGTTGATCTGGAATTTATCAGCCAGTTTTTAGTGCTGGCCTATGCACATCAGCATGCCGCTTTGTACCGCTATAGCGATAATATCCGCATTTTAGATGCCGCTGCCGAGTGTGGGTTGCTCAGCCTGGCGCAGGTAGAGCAGTTACAGCAGGCGTACCAGTTGCTGCGTGGCTATGGCCATCGCCAGACGCTGGCACCGGCCACCTTACCGGCCGATGACAGCTTGCAGGCGGCAAAAACGCAGGTGGCGCAGGTGTGGCAGCAGTTGTTTGGCAGCGCCGCCGGCTAGTCTTTTTTCGCTGGCGTGGCGGCGCTGATACAGTGCTGAAGCAGATAGTCGTTGTCTTTGTCGGTAATTACTGCTGCCCGTTCCCGCGGGCAAAAGAACGCCTGCACCGGTGAGGCAAAGTCCGGCGCTATGGCGACAGACACTTTATGTATGGTGGCAATTAACGAGTCATCAACCTGAAAATACTGTTTTACCACATAGTCTCGCGGCAAGGTCCAGAACAGCTCCAGGCCTTCTGCGCGGGCGAACTCGGTCAGTTCCGTTTTAAGGGTGTCACCTGCACGAAAACGCCGGTCGGTTACCTGGCCGCGCCAGTTGATATCGGCTGGTACCACTACAGCGCTGCGCTGCTGTAGCTGTGCACTTAACTTGTCGCTGGTATCAGGCAGCGTCAGCTTAAATTTTGACAGTTCGCGGGCGCCATCGGCCAGTGAGCCACGAATTTTACTGTAAAACTCACTAAAGCCCTCGGCAGCCACATTGGTGGAGTCTTTGCGGATCAAAAAGTCCGGTTTGGTCAACAGCAAATAGGCCAGACCGCCTAAGATGACCAGCAAGCTGATATTGCGGATCCAGAACCACATACTTAATGTCCTTTATAAAGTGACGGTGCGTTAGCATCGGGCCGGGTTTTAAAGCGCCGGTGCAACCACATATATTGCTCCGGGTGCTGTAGCACCGCCTGTTCTACCCACTGGTTCACCCGGGTAACATCGGCTTTGTCGTCCCCGCTGGGGAACCGCTCTAACGCCGGCAGTACGGTAACCTTGTAGCCCTGGCTGCCCGCTAACCGGCTGGTGATTACCGGAATAACCACGCAGTTGGCTGCCTTGGCAAATAATAGCGTACCTGTGGTAGTGGCCGCATCTGGCACGGCAAAAAACGGCACAAATTCGGCGCGGTTGCGGCCATAGTCCTGATCCGGCAAATAAAAACACACTTCCTGCTGGTTTAACGCTTCAATCAGCCCCTTCACGTCGCGCTTGCCAATCATATATTTATTGGCGCGGTTACGGCCGTGGTATTGCAGGTAATCCATCAGCGGGTTGTTATGCGGCCGGTAAAAGCCGACGCTCGGGTGAGTAAGGCCAAATACGCGGCAGGCGCCCTCCAGGTGGAGAAAATGTGCTGCTAACAGCAGCACGCCTTTACCTTCGGCTAAAGCGGCTTCGATGTGCTCGTAGCCGCTAAAATGCGCCAGTTTTTTAATCCGCCAGTTTGGCCACCACCAGCCAATGACGGTATCAAACAGGGCTTTGCCGGTTTCACTGAAGTTGCGCTCGACTAAGGCCTGTTGCTCGGCGGCGGGCATGTCGGGGAAGCACAGCTGGATATTGCGCAAGGCCACCTTGCGGCGCGATTTAAGCAGTTTGCCTAGCAGGCGGCCAAAGCCACTGCCCAGTGCCATTAATACCGGATAAGGCAACCAACTGATTAACCACAGCAGCGCTGCGCCAAACCAAAATAACCAGTATTGTGGCAATAAAAAACGCCAACTGAACTGCGGAGCCTGAACCACGCGATATCCTCAGTAATAAATTGATGCGCTATTGTAGCGAAAATTGACCGGGGCGATAGTGAAAACTGGTAAGAGGTTCACCGCCGTGGCGGTGAACCTGCAACAGGAGGTTAGCTGGCCAGCGCCTGATTGATGGCCTGTAAATCTTGTTCAGACAAGTTACCAGCCGCCTGTTTCAGCGCCAGAATGGCAATAATGTAGTTGTAGCGCGCGCCGGATAAATTACGGCGGGCTTCAAACAGGTTACGGGTGCTTTGCAGTACGTCAACGATAGTCCGGGTGCCTACTTCAAAACCCGCTTCAGTGGCATTTAACGCACTTTCTGCCGAGATCACTGCCTGCTCTAAGGCGCGGATGGTGGCGATATTGGCGTTAATATCATTAAACGAGCTGCGTACCTGGCGCACTGCGGTGCGGTAGCTCAGTTCCAGATCCTGGCTGGCCGCAACATAGTTAGCCCGGGCTACGCTGGTTTGTGCCGTGGTGGCGCCGCCACTGTACAGTGGCACGCGCAGGTTCAAACCGATTTGTTTGCTGTCCAGCCTTGGCAGGTTGGTTTTCTGTGTTGTGCCAGCCAGCGTATTTTCAGTGGTATTATCAGAGGTGCCGTACGAGGCATCCAGGCTAACGGTAGGGTAGTGGCCGGCAACCGCTTTGTCGATGTCGTTTTGGGCAATTTCCAGCGCTAACTTGTTGGCTTTTAGGCTTAAATTCAGCTGTTCGGCCAGTTTAACCCATTCGTCTGCAGTGGCCGGAGACGGCGCTTGGGTGGAAAACTTATCGGTATTCAAGCTGGCCAGTTCGTCATGGTATTGGCCGGTAATTTCGCGCAGCGCTTCACGGGCCGTTTCCAGGTTGTTCTGTGCGGTAATTTCACGGGCTAAGGCGCTGTCAAACTGGGCCTGGGCTTCGTGTACGTCAGTAATGGCCGTTAAGCCTACAGCAAAGCGTTGCTTGGTCTGCTCCAGCTGGCGCTCGATGGCGCGTTTTTCCGCTTCAGCAAAGCCCAGATCATCAACGGCTTTTAACACGTTAAAGTAGGTTTGTGATACCCGAACTATTAAGCCCTGTGTCGCCGCATCCAGGTTGGTTTGGCTTTGCATCGCCCGTTTTTCAGCCGTGTTGAGGTTTTCCCAGTTGTTCCAGTCAAACAGCGACTGTGACAAATTTACCTGCGCACTCCAGCCTGTGGTGTCATTGTCGACAATCACCAGGCCGGCATCTAATAACTGCGCGCGCTCTGCCATCGATTTGCTATAACCAGCCGTTAAATTGACCTGTGGCAATAAGCTGGCTTTAGACACATCAATGCCTTGTTTGGCAGCATCACGGGTGGCCATGGCTTTGAGTAACTGCGGATCTTTTTGCGTTGCTAACTGGTAAATACTCTGCAGGTTGTCAGCGGCCTGAACGCTGAACATAGCGAAACTGGTGGCTAACAAGGTGCTTAATAAAGTCTTTTTCATTTTTACCTATCCTGGCCGTCTAAAAAGGAAACTGCACGAATAATACTCTGTTACGGTAAACTAGGTAATCTTTAAACCGTAAAGTTACGCGCTAGAGTGTAACAGAATGTGAGTACAGTAATGTCAGAATTCAAGGCTGATCAGTATCCGTCATTTAGCGCCGCGGATGTTGAGATTATCGACAAAAGCACGGTTTTTCAGGGTTTTTTCCGCCTGGACCGTTACACGTTGCGCCACCGCCTGTTTAATGGCGGCTGGAGCTCGCCGATGCAGCGGGAAATGTTTGAGCGTGGTCATGCGGTAGTCGTGCTGCCGTATAATGCCCAAACCGATGAGCTGGTGCTGATTGAGCAATTTCGATTGGGCGCTATGGCCTCAAGCGCCAGCCCCTGGTTGCTGGAAGCCATTGCCGGCATGATTGAGCCGGGCGAAAGCGCACAGCAGGTGGCGCAGCGCGAAGCTGAAGAAGAGGCAGGGTTAACAATTACCGAGCTTTGGCCTATGCTTAGCTACTTATCCAGCCCGGGTGGCACCACCGAGCGTATTCAGCTGTTTTTGGGCCGTTTAACTGCGCCGGTAAACGCTGGGGTGTTCGGTTTGGCCGATGAACATGAAGATATTAAAGTGCATGTACTAAGCCGCAGTGATGCGATGCAGCTGTTGGCTGAGCAGAAAATTGATAATGCCGCCAGTGTTATTGCGCTGCAGTGGCTGGCGCTTAATCTGGACAAAGTAAAACAAGCCTGGGGAGGCTGACGTGTGGTTTAAACGGCAGAAGTATGTGCCAAAATTGCCGGATTTTCTGGCGCTTTGCGAGCGTAATTATGCTCAGCTGAACCGTTATCTGACCGCGGAGGTGCGCGAAGGCCAGCGTATGGATATTCAGGTAACAGACCAGCACTGCTATCGACTCACCATTACTGAACTGGCCCGCTTTACCACCACCTTGCAGATTGAATTGCTGCAGCAGGGCAGCTTTTTTACCCCGCGCTTTAGTGTAAGGCTGTACCATGATGCCCAGGTCGCCGAGGTGTTAGCCTGTCAGCACTTAAGCCGCTTTGCCGCGCGGTACGATTACCCCAACAGCCAGATGCTGTTGCCAGATGAAAAACGGCAGATTAATTTGCTGCTACGCGATTGGCTAAAACTCTGTAGTGCCTGCGGCTACCAGCGTGACAGCTTGGCGTTTGCCTAATGCAGTACCGTTTTGCCAAAAAAGCGCAGTACCGGTTGGCGCAAATTACCGATTGTCATTTACTGGCCAGTAATGAAGGTTTCTACAAGGGCATACAGCCGGCCCTTAATCTAGCAGCAATTGTGGCGCACTTAGTACAGCAACAGCCAGATGCGGTGCTGTTAACCGGCGATGTGACTCAGGATCATACGCAAGCATCCTATCAGCTACTGGCCCGTATTATGGCGCCGCTTGGTTGCCCGGTGTTTTGTCTGCCGGGTAATCATGATGATGTAGAGCAATTAGCATGGCTATGTGAGCAAGCACCGTTTCGCACTGAGCGCAGCCTTAATCTGGCCGGCTGGCAACTGTTGCTACTTAATACCAAAGGCGACACCCCGGCCGGCGTGTTTTTGCCGGCCGAGCAGCAGTGGTTGCAGCAGCAATGTCAGCAGACCACAGCTGAAGCTATCTGGTTGTTTTGCCATCATCACCCGGCGCCGCTGAACTGTTTTATCGACAAGCATGGCCAGCAGCATCAGGCAGAGTTGTGGCAGAGCATAAATATGCAGTCGCGTATTCGTGGTATTGGCCATGGCCATGCCCACTATGCCTATCATCGTCGCCAGCAACAGATTGACATTGTGGGCTGCCCGGCCAGTTCAGTGCAGTTTTTGCCTACGCCCGACTGGCAAACAGTCGATCAGGGGCCGCAGTGGTGCGACTGGCATTTTAGTGCTAACGGTGAGGTGTGCTGGCAGTTTCAGCGGATTAATTTACTTAAAAGTAGTAATAATGACTAAAAAAGTAGTGTACTTACATGGCTTTGCCAGCTCGTCGCAATCGGAAAAAGCCGTTTTAACCAGCGCGTTCTTTGCCCGCCATTACCCGCATATCGACTATGCGGCACTAGATTTACCCTACGCGCCGGATGCGGCTTTGGCGCGTATTCACCAGCATATCGGTCAGACCACAGAGGTGGCGCTCATTGGCAGCTCGTTGGGCGGCTTTCTGGCAACCTGTATTGCCGAGCAGCTCGGCTGCCGCGCCTGCCTGATAAACCCGGCGGTGGCGCCGCATAAGGTGTTGCATCAGCATTTGGGCCGCTATTATCATCCGGTGTTACAGCAGCATTATGAGGTTACCGCTGAACATATGTCGGTACTCGAGCAACTGATGCCAAAAGCGCTTAAACAGCCAGAGAATTACCTGCTGCTGTTGCAAAGCGGTGATGAAGTGTTAGATTACCGTCTGGCGCTTGATTACTATCAGGGCGCAAGCATAAAACTGAGTGAAGGTGGCGATCACAGCTATGTCGGCTTTGCCGCAGAGCTGGAAACTATTGCCAACTTTTGCCAACTCGCGTAAAACGCGCTACATCCAATCAGCCAGTGACCGAAACTATGACTGCACAACAGTACAACGCCGATTCGATTGAAGTGCTGACCGGGCTTGAGCCGGTGCAGCGCCGCCCCGGTATGTATACCGACACCAGCCGGCCAAACCATTTAGGCCAGGAAGTAATAGATAACAGCGTCGATGAAGCCTTAGCCGGCCACGCTGATACGGTGCAGGTGATTTTGCACGATGACCAGTCGCTGGAAGTGATAGACAATGGCCGCGGTATGCCGGTTGATATTCACCCGGAAGAGGGGGTTACCGGGGTTGAGCTGATATTCTGCCGCTTGCATGCCGGCGGTAAGTTCTCCAATAAAAACTACCAGTTCTCCGGTGGTTTGCACGGTGTCGGTATCTCGGTAGTGAATGCGTTATCCAGCCGGGTTGACGTGACAGTGCGCCGTGACGGCAATGTGTACGAGATGGCGTTTGAACATGGCAATAAGGTCAGTGAGTTAACCATCACCGGCACTGTGGGTAAACGCAACACCGGCACCCGGGTGCGGTTTTGGCCGACGCCGTCTTATTTTGACTCAGCAAAGTTCTCGGTCAGCCGCTTACTGCATGTGCTTAAAGCCAAAGCAGTGCTATGCCCGGGCCTGACCGTTAGCTTTGACGATAAGGTAAACCAGCAGCAGTATCAGTGGTGTTACCAAAACGGCATTAAAGATTATCTGGCTGAGTCGGTAAAAGACTACATCTGCTTGCCCGAGCAGCCGTTTACCGGCAGCTTTAGTGCCAGCACCGAAGCGGTCGAGTGGGCGCTGCTGTGGTTACCCGAGGGCGGCGAGCTGGTGACCGAAAGCTACGTTAACCTTATTCCCACTGCACAGGGCGGCACCCATGTGAATGGGTTACGCCAGGGCTTGCTGGAAGCACTGCGTGAGTTTTGTGAGTTTCGTAACCTGTTGCCGCGCGGTATTAAACTGTCGGCTGAAGATATCTGGGATCGCTGCAGCTATATTTTGTCGCTGAAAATGCAAGATCCGCAATTTGCCGGCCAAACTAAAGAACGCTTATCGTCACGCCAGTCGGCGGCTTTTGTCTCGGGCATTGTCAAAGATGCCTTTAGCTTATGGCTGAATGAGCATACCGACATAGCCGAAAGCCTGGCTGATTTTTGTATCAACAATGCGCAAAAGCGACTTAAAGCCGCCAAAAAAGTGGTGCGCAAAAAAGTCACCTCAGGCCCGGCCTTGCCCGGTAAGCTGGCCGATTGCTCGGCGCAGGATCTAAACCAAACCGAGCTGTTTCTGGTAGAGGGTGACTCGGCCGGTGGCAGCGCCAAACAAGCACGCGACCGCGAGTTTCAGGCGGTAATGCCGCTGCGCGGTAAAATTCTCAATACCTGGGAAGTGGAGTCGGGGCAAATTTTAGCGTCGCAGGAAGTGCACGATATTTCTGTGGCCATAGGCATGGATCCGGACAGCAGCGATTTATCCAGCCTGCGCTACGGTAAAATTTGTATTCTGGCCGATGCCGACTCTGATGGCTTGCACATTGCCACCTTGCTGTGCGCGCTGTTTATGCGCCATTTCCGCACGCTGGTAGAAGCCGGCCATGTCTATGTGGCGATGCCGCCGCTGTATCGCATCGATATTGGCAAAGAGGTGTATTACGCACTGGACGAAGATGAGAAAAACGGCATTCTCGACCGCATAGAAGCGGAGAAAAAGCGTGGTAAAGTGAATGTACAGCGCTTTAAAGGCTTAGGTGAGATGAACCCATTGCAGCTGCGCGAAACCACCATGGACCCTAACACCCGCCGGCTGGTGCAGCTAACGGTAGACGACGTGGCACAAACGCTGGAAGTGATGGATATGCTGCTGGCGAAAAAGCGTGCCACCGACCGGCGTGACTGGCTGGAACAAAAGGGTGATAAGGCCGCCATCGCGGTGTAGTAACGGATAACAAGGCAAACTGATGGTGAAGCGATTTTATCCACTCCTCTTACTGCTAACGCTATTGGCCATGTTAAGCCTGCCCAGTGCGGCTAATGAGCCTGTATGGCTTGCCGACGTGGCAGCAAAAAAACGCCAGCAGCCGGAAGCCATGCTGGCACTATTGCAGCAACACCAAACGGAGCTGGCTGGCTTAAGCCCTGAATTGCAGGCCAAGTGGTATTATTTGCAGGCGGCGTTACTGGACGCTTTGGGGCGGCATCAACAGCAGCAACAGGCGGCCGAGCGCGGCCTGGCGATACTGGGCGAGCGTGACGCCTTACTAAAAGTTAAACTGTTATACGAGCTGGGCTTTGCCCGGGAAATGCAAACCGACTATCCGGCGGCGCTGCAGCACTATCTGGCCGGTATGACGCTGGCTGAACAACTGGAAAATGAAAAATACCTGTTGTTGGGCCAAATTAATCATGCCGCCATGCTGTCTTTGCAAAATAACGATCAGCAGGCACTGGCACTGTTAAAAGACACCTATCAGCGGGCGCAGCAGCTAAACGATCAGGAAGTGCTGGCCGAGGTGACCGCTGAGCTGGGTTTACTCTACACCTCACTGGGCTATGACGAAGAGGCTATCAGTCTGTTACAACAGGCTTTTGAGCAGTATCAACAGCTCGGTTGGCCGAAAAACCAGATCACGGTGTTGTATAACCTGGCCCGTACCTACAGCTATCTGGATCGCTACGAGTTGGCGCTGCAAACCTACAACCAAATGCTGCAAAAAAGTCAGCAGTTGCAGGACAACGTGAATCTTTATCATGCTTATTCTGGCCTGGCGATAGCCAGCATGGATGCCGGTCAGCATGATGCCGCCCTATTGTATATGGACAAGGCCGAGCAGTATCTGCCGCAGCTACAATCCAGCGCGCATGTCGCCACCCACTATTACGAAAAAGCCTTGATGTATAAAAAGCTGCAGCAAATCTCATTGGCGCAGCAGCAGGTGTTACTGGCTGAACAAAGTCTGGATAAAGATGGGTTGCGCCAAGATGTCGCCAGCCGCCTGGCTATCTGGCATTTAAAAGCGCAGCTACTTGCCGAGCAGGGCGAGTTTAAAAAAGCCTATTACCAGCTGTACGACTTTGTCGCAGAATATCAGGATATGCGTAACAGGGAAAACGAGCTGGCGTTTGAGCAGATCCGTGCCGGTTTTGAGCACGAACGGCAACAACAGCAAACCCGCCTGCTGCAGCAGGACAACGAAATTAATGCTCTTAAGCTGCAACAGGCCAAGCGCAGCCAGCAGGTGCAATGGTTATGGCTGGCAATATTAGGCTGCAGTACCTTAGTGCTGCTTATTTTACTGCTGTGGCAACTGACACGGCGTGGTGCTAAACAGCAGGCCACCGGCGTATCCGGTAGTAAACAAACAGGATAAGCGATGACAGAAACGGTAATTTCACAAGATGGCATTGAGCAGCTGCCGCTGCGCCGTTTTACCGAAGAGGCGTATTTAAATTATTCGATGTACGTCATTATGGACCGGGCGCTGCCACACATTGGGGATGGTTTAAAACCGGTGCAGCGGCGTATCGTCTATGCGATGTCAGAGCTGGGCTTATCGCACTTAGCCAAATATAAAAAATCGGCGCGTACTGTCGGTGATGTACTGGGTAAGTTTCACCCACACGGTGACAGCGCCTGTTACGAAGCTATGGTGTTAATGGCGCAGCCGTTTTCATACCGCTACCCGTTGGTAGACGGTCAGGGTAACTGGGGTGCGCCGGACGATCCGAAATCGTTCGCGGCCATGCGTTATACCGAAGCTAAGTTGTCGCGCTTCTCAGAGGTGCTGCTGTCAGAGCTGGGCTCGGGCACCACTGACTGGCTGCCAAACTTTGATGGCACCTTAGAAGAGCCTAAAGTATTACCAGCGCGGCTGCCGCATATTTTACTCAACGGTATTACCGGTATTGCCGTGGGTATGGCCACAGATATTCCGCCGCACAATGCGCGTGAAGTGGCCAATGCCTGTGCGGCGCTATTAGATAACCCGCACAGCAGCGTCAGCGACCTGATGCAGTACATCAAGGGGCCAGATTACCCAACCGACGCCGAGATCATCAGCCCGGCCGCCGATTTAACCGCCATTTACGAAACCGGCCGTGGCAGCGTAAAGATGCGTGCCGTGTACAGCCAGGAAGATGGCGACATTATTATTACTGCGCTGCCACACCAAACCTCCGGTGCTAAGGTGCTGGAGCAAATTGCCGGCCAAATGCAGGCGAAGAAGCTGCCAATGGTCAGTGACTTACGCGATGAGTCGGATCATGAAAACCCCACCCGTATCGTGATAGTGCCGCGTTCTAACCGCATTGACGTCGAACAGTTAATGCAGCATCTGTTCGCCACCACCGATCTGGAAAAAAGCTACCGGGTAAATATCAATGTGCTGGGGTTGGACCAACGTCCACGAGTAAAAAACCTGACTGACATTTTAACCGAATGGCTGGTTTTCCGCCGCGACACGGTGCGCCGCCGCTTGCAGTATCGCTTAGATAAAGTGCTCGACCGCATCCATGTATTAGAAGGCTTATTAATCGCCTTTTTAAACATTGACGATGTGATTCGTATTATCCGCACCTTTGATGAGCCCAAACCCGAGCTGGTGGCATTTTTTGGCATTACCGAGCGGCAGGCAGAAGCCATTTTAGAGCTGAAGCTACGTCATTTAGCCAAGCTGGAAGAAATGAAAATTCGCGCCGAGCAGGACGAGCTGGCCAAAGAGCGTGACAAATTGCAGGCTATTTTAGGTTCAGAGAAAAAGCTCACCAAGCTTATCCGCGATGAGCTTCTGGCCGACGCCGAGAAATACGGTGATGAGCGCAGAAGCCCTATCGTGCAGCGCGAAGAAGCCAAAGCGTTAACTGAAAAAGAATTGCTGCCAAGCGAGCCGGTAACGGTAGTGCTGTCAGAAAAAGGCTGGGTACGCTGCGCTAAAGGCCACGATATAGATGGCAATGCCCTAAGTTATAAAGCTGGCGATGCCTTTAAAGCCCTGGCAAGTGGGCGCTCGAATCAGCAGGCGGTGTTTATTGACTCGTCCGGTCGCAGCTATGCCACCGAAGCGCACGAACTGCCCTCGGCCCGCGGCCAGGGTGAGCCATTAAGCGGCCGCTTTGCCGTGGTAGCCGGCGAGAGTTTTGAGCATGTGCTGCTGGGTGACGAAAAACAGGCGCTGCTGCTGGCCAGTGACGCCGGTTACGGCTTTGTCGCCGAATACAGTGACTTGCTCAGCCGCAACAAGGCCGGTAAAGCAGTGTTAAGCCTGCCGGTGGGCGCTAAAGTGTTGCCGCCGCTGGTGATTAAACAGCCAGAGACAGACTTGCTGCTGTGTATCTCTAACGAAGGCCGTATGCTGGTGTTCCCGGTCGCCGAGCTACCCAAACTGAGTAAAGGTAAAGGCAATAAGCTGATGTCTATCCCCTCGGCCCGGGCCGCCAGCCGCGAAGAGTATGTCTGCCAGCTGGCGGTGGTGCCAGAAGGTGGTAGCGTAACGCTGGTGGCGGGCAAGCGTAAGCTGGGGCTTAAAGCCGACGATTTAGCCCATTATCAGGGTGAGCGCGGCCGGCGCGGCAATAAATTACCTCGCGGCCTGCAGCGTATCGACCAGGTGCTGGTGAATCAGACCGCTGAGCCGGACAGTGATCAAACCAGCCTGAGCGAGTAAAGCCGTTATACTGGGCGCCTTTTTTCAGGCGCCTTTTTATTGGCCGGTAATAATAATGCCGGCAACTGGAGACAACAGTGGTAGCGGTGGTTCGTATTTTGGTGTTGGTGTTGTTTTTTCTGCTCAGCACCCTGGCCGGGTTGATTATTTGTTTGTTCAGACCCTTTCATGCCAACAACGTGTATATTTTCTCGCACTGGTACGGCTTTATGAGCCGGGTGTTTGGTATTAAGGTTGAAGTGCGGCCCTATCAGGGCGCGCCTATCGGCAAACCCTGTGTGTTTATTGCTAACCACCAGAATAACCTTGACCTGTTTACCATCAGTAATGCGGTAGAGCCGGGTACCGTGACCATTGGCAAGAAAAGCCTGAAGTTTATTCCGTTTTTTGGCCAACTGTACTGGCTAAGCGGCAATATCCTGATTGACCGTAACAATAAATCTAAAGCACTGAATACCATGCTGGCCGCTGCCGAGCGCATCCGGGCTAAGCGCTTGTCGGTGTGGATGTTCCCCGAGGGTACCCGCAGTTATGGTCGTGGCCTGCTGCCGTTTAAGACAGGGGCCTTTCATATAGCGCTGGAAGCTGGTGTGCCGGTGGTGCCGGTCTGTATGAGTAGCACCCATGGCCAGTTTAAACTAAACCGCTGGAATAACGGCAAAGTAATAGTGCAGGTAATGGCGCCGGTAGAACTGCCCAAAGAGCAGCTGAATATCCGCGACTTTGCACAAAATATGCACCAGCAGATGCAGGCGCAGATCGCGTTACTTGATAGCGAACTGGGCAACGACTACACTGCCAGCACAAAAGCAGCTAAAGAGTAATTTTATGGAAAACTGGCAGGAATTTACCGAAGACACCATCGCCGCCTTGTTAGAAGATGGCAGCGATCCGGATGCGCTTTATACCATTGAACACCACTTCTATGACCGCGACTTCGCCAAGCTGGAAAAGCTGGCGGTAGAGCTGTTTAAACTGGGCTATGAAGTCACCGACGCTGAAGAAGTCGAGTTTGAAGATGGCGGTAATGCCTGGGTATTTGATGCCATTCGTGAACAGTCACTGGATGCTGACAGCATCGTTGCTGATGCCATTAAACTTGAAGAGCTGGCAAAAAAGCACAAGGTTGAATACGACGGCTGGGGCACCTATTTTGAAGGTGACGAAGACGAAGATTACGACGACGATGAAGAGTAAAACACGCTGACAATAAAACCGCCGTTTGGCGGTTTTTTCTTTTGGGTATAAGTGGAGCCAGCGCGCTGTGGCGACTATAGTTAGCGGCGATAGCAGGCTTACAGGAGACTTTGTTATGTTTAACCCAAATCCGGTGGGGTGGTTTGAAATCGCCGTAACCGACTTATCACGTGCCAGGCACTTTTATCATCAGGTGTTGGGTGTAGAGTTTCATTTAATGGAGATGCCGGGTTGCAGTATGGCCTGCTTTCCGTTCGACCACGACAAAGCCGGTAGCAGCGGCGCCCTGGTGCAGGGCGAGGGCTACGAGCCAAGCCAACAGGGTACGCTGATTTATTTTGAGGTAGAGAGTATCGACAGCGCCCTGGAGCGGGTGAGCCATGCCGGTGGCAAGGTGTTACAAAGCAAAATGTCGATTGGCGAGCATGGTTTTATTGCTATGTTTACCGACAGCGAGGGCAACAAAGTTGCCCTGCACAGCCGCTGATAGAATTGCTAAAAGCAGTCGCTAACATTGCTAGGCTAACTTTGCGTGACGGCCTGGCCGTCGCGCAGCCGCTCGGCGCCACGGGTCACCACTTTTTCGCCGGCGTTTAGGCCTTCATCTACCGTAACCCAGTCGCCGTTACCGTCACTGACTTTTACCGCTTTACGCTGCGCCAGGTTGTTGTCATCCACTGTGACCACATAGGTGCCATCGCTGCGCAGCAGTAAGGCATCACGGGGCACAGTAACAGCGGCTTTGGCATCGCGGGTGGCCACTTTTACGCTCACCAGCTCGCCAGCCAGCCAGTCCTTCGACGCTGCACCCAGTTTAAGGCGCAGCTCGGCGCGTTGGCTTTGACCGTCAGCAGCCGGGATGAGTGCAGTAACAGCCGCACTACCTTGCTGCTGCATGCTGTGAATACTCAGGGTGTCACCCGGCTGCACAAAGCGCAAATACTGCAGTGGCACATAGGCGCGTACTTCCAGCTGATAAACATCTTGTAGCCGCAGCAGTGGCGTGCTGCGGCTGACATCACCGCCGGCTTCACGCAGCCTTGCGGCCACGACACCGGCGAAGGGGGCGGTCACTTCAGTGCGGCTAAGCTGATCGGACAGCTGTGCCATACGGGCACGGATAATGTCGGCATCGGCCTGGGCTAACTGATAATCTGACAGGGCTTTATCCAGTTGCAAGCGGGAAATACTCTGGCTTTGCTGTAGCTCTTGCAGGCGCTGATGCTCGCGCTGTAAATAGCTGGCCAGTAACTGGGCACGCTGCAACTGAGCGTTTAGCTCAGCCTGTTGTAGCTGCAACGGCAGTGGGTCAAGCCTGGCCACCGCATCGCCGGCGTTAACCCGGCTGCCGGCTTCGGCTACCCAGATTAGACGACCATCGACCCCGGCGGTCAGTTCGGTATTATTCACACTGTACACAGTGCCGGCCACCTCAGTGGTAGGCACCTCATAGGATAAGCGGCTTTCACCCAGTTGTACCGAAGTCGCCGGCGCAGTTTGCGCGGCAGCCATACCGGCATAGCACAGGGTAAGTAGGAGCAGGGTATTACGCATGGGCAGATCCTTTAGCCGCTGCGGCGGCAAGCGATGGCGTTAATGCAGCCGGGCGCTTAAGTTGTAGCACCGCGGGCAGTAAAATCAGGGTAAACAGGGCGCTGACCGTCATGCCGCCAACAATCACCGTGGCCAGGCCGCGGTATATTTCGGCGCCAACGCCCGGGATCAGCATTAATGGCAGCATGCCAAACAGGCTGGTCAGGGTGCTCATATACACCGGCCGCGCCCGTAAAACGATAGCCTGGCGCACCGCTTCTGTGCTGCTTAGGCCGGCGCGTTCGCCACTGCGGGTTTGGTCTACCAGCAGAATGGCGTTATTTACTACCAGCCCCAGCAAAATAATAAAGCCAATCATAGTGAGTAAATCCAGTGACTGAACGGTAAACAGGTTTACCAGCGCCAGTGCCATCACGCCGCCGGCGATGGCCAGAGGCATCACTAATAGCACCAGCAGCGCGTCGCGTAGCGAGCGGAACAGCGCCGTCATTAACAGCAGCAAAATGAGCAGCGCCAGTGCGAAGTTTATCAGCATCTCGTCAATGGCTGAGTTCATCTGGCTGGCGTTACCGCTAAGCAGCAAGCTTGCGCCCTCGGGCAGCGCCTGTTGCATTTGCGGTAGTACGTCGCGCTGCAGAATTTCCATGCTTTCATCTAATGACATGCCCTCGGGCGGGCGCACAATTAAACTTAAGGTACGCTTGCCGCCAATCCGTCTTAGCTGTGAGGGGCCAACGGTTTGCTGCAATTGCGTCATGGCGGCCAGCGGTTGCACGCCGGCACGCGGGGTTAGCAGCGGCATGGCGGCCAGCTGCTCGGGCGTGTGCCACTGGCCGGCGCGTAAAATGACATTCATCCGGTCGTTACCATCAAAGTACTCCGACACAAACAAACCACTGGTAAAGGCGCGCACATAGTTCGCCACCTCGGCCCGGTTTAAGCCTGCCTGGCTGATGGCCCTGTCGTCCGGTAACAGTTTTAGCTCTGGCTCGGCCATATCTAGCGCCGGTACCGGCTGGGCACTGCCGCCGGGTAAGTGCTGCTGCACGGCCGCGACACCGGTGCGTGCAGCCTGCATAAGCGCGGCTAAGTCAGGTCCCTGCAAATTAAGCTCAATGCTGCGACCATCACCGCCGCCGGAGACGTTAATCATCGAGCCACGGAATAAAAACACCTGAGTATCGGGAATACCGGCAAATACCTCGTCGCGTACCAGTGCCATCAATGGTTCAACCTGAGTGGGGTCAGCGGCATAAATAAAACCGCCGCTGGCATTGGGGCCATAGGTATAAAAGTTATAGCTTTTAATGGCTGGCGTTTTTTCGCCGCTGTAATAGGGCTGCAGCCGCTGTACTACCCGATTGGCCAGCTCTTGCTCAATAAAATCGATATTACCGCCCGGCGGCAGGCTAAACGAGAAGAAAAAGCCATCGGTGGGAGCTCTGGGCATAAAGTCGGTGCGTGGCACCAGCAGCATGCTGATACAAACCGAACACAGCAACAGGCCACCCACCCAGCTTAAGCGTTTAAGCCGGCTGTTGGTCAGCTGCAAAATCAGCTGGCTTAAGCGCTGCCAATACTGGCTGAATGGATCCTGGCTTGGGTTGTTGCCCAGCCAATAACGGCTGGCCAGCGGGATCACGGTTACCGCGGCGATAAAGCTGCTGCATACGGCTACCGACAGGGTTAACGCCAGATCAGAAAATAACTGCCCTTCAATGCCGGCCATAAACAAAATAGGCAGGAAAATGGCCACTGTGGTGGCGGTGGAGGCCAGCAAGGCGCCACTGACCTGAGCCGCGCCGCGTAGCGCGGCTTTTTTATCATCCAGCCCCTCGCTTTTCAGCCGCAGGATATTCTCCTGCACAATAATAGCGGCATCCAATACCAGGCCCACGGCAAATGCCAGGCCAGCCAGCGAGATCACGTTTAAACTGCGCCCCATCAGCTGCAGTGTAATAAGCGCTATCGCCAGTGACAGCGGAATGCTAAGTGCAATAATAGCAGTGGCACGCCAGCCACGCATAAACAGCCACAGCAAACCCAGCGCCAGTAATACGCCCAGCCCCAGGTTGCTTTTTACCAGCGCCAGCGCATTTCTGATATGCACCGAGGCATCAAAGCTCAACTCCATCATCAGGCCGGCATCACGCAGTGCGCCCTGGTTTAGCTCGGATATCGCCAGGTTAATTTCATCCAGCAAGGCTACAGTGTTGGCGTCGTTATTACGCGCTATGGTGATGTAATAGGCTTGAGCGCCGTTACGCAATGTAAAGCCGGTACGGTCGCTAAAGCCCAGCTCGGTAGTGGCAATATCGCTTAGGTAAATAGGCCGCTCGCCGCTGTAACCGATGATCATCTGCAGCAGACTTTCAGGGCTGAACTGGCCGGCAAAGCGCACTGTGTATTGGCGCCGGCCAACATCGGCAAAGCCGCCGGAGGCATCGGTAGCGGCGCGTACCTGGCTGGCAATCTGGTTAATGCTAAGCCCCAGTGCGGCAGCGCGTTGTGGGTCGAAGCTGATTTTCAGCTCCCGTGGCCGCTGGCTGTTTAAGTTCACCTGGCCCACGCCCTGAATACGGCTTAAACGCGGGTACACCACATCTTCAATCAGTTGCTGGTACTTGATCACGTCCTGTGTTGTGTTACCCGGTAAGGTGCGGATCAGCAGCGATGCCGCATTAGGGGCGTTTTGCCCGCCGCCGGCAACTACCGTGGGCTCTATCGCATCCAGTGGCAACGGCGGTGCCTGGTTCAGGTTGTTGATCACATCCAATGTGGCTTGCTGCATGTCAGCGCCAACATCGAAGGTTAGGGTAATAGCGCCAAAGCCGCGCTGGATATTGGTTTCCACTTTTACCACGCCACGGGTGTTTTTAATGGCGTTTTCAATCGGCTCAATAATAACCGACTCCACTTCCTGTGGCGCGGCCGAACGCCAGCCGGTGAATACCGAAATTTGCGGCTGTTCAATATCCGGCGTAATTTGAATAGGCAGCTTAAATAAACTGATAAGGCCAAACAGCAGTAGCAGGATGGCGATAACAATGACGCTGGCGGGGTTATTAAGCGCACTGCGGGTCAGGTTCATAGCAGAGTCTCAGACACTGAAGTAGGCTGAAATCTATCGGCTGGCAGAAAAAAAGCGATGTTGATGGGGCAAGTGGAGGAAATTTTGCGCCAGACGGCGCGCCATTCATAAAGCCTTACAGGCTGTAACAGCTGGTTACAGCCTGTAAGGTGCGGGCTAGTTGCCGCCGCCCAGTTTATTCAACAGTTTGTCTTTCAGTTTGTCTTTGGCCTGATCTTTTGCATCAGCCAGTTTGGCATTGAGCATATTCTCGATGCTGGCACTGATATCAGCTACTTCACCATCCTGCTGGGTTAACATGGCCGCCCAGTCATCCTGGCCACCCAGGCCAGTTTGCAGCTGGCTGTTGAGTTTGGCTGATAGCTCGCTTTGATAAGCGGCGACTTTCTGCTTTGCTTCACCTAGCAGCGCATCGCCTAACAGCTTATCCAGTGAAGAGCGCACACTAACCTCAGGGGCGCTGATTAAACCGCTGGCGCTGATGTTAAGCGGAATTTGCGCTTGCTGGTTAAGCAGGCTGGCCAGTTGCTGCAGGTACTTATTGCCGCTGCTGTTAAAATTCGCCGCTTTTAACACCAGGCTGGCCTGCTGTGACAGCTGATTATCGGTCAGGTTTAATTTGCCACTGGAACTTAATAAACCGGCGGCTAAATCCAGTGCGGTATCGCCTTTACCCAACGACAGTGGCTCAAGGTTTAAACCCTCTAATTGCCAGCTGAGGTTGGTGACCATTTGCTCCAATACGGCAAAATCGCCACTTAAGTTAAAGGCAGCCAGTTGCGGCAGCTGTTTAACATCCAGCGCAAATTTGGTCGCTGAATTAATCAGCGCATGCTGGGCGGTAATATCACTTAGCGTCAGGGTGCCTTCGCCGCCACCCAGTAGCCAGTTAACCCGGGCGGTTTTTACCCAGAAATCCGGGTAGGGTTGGCTTGGCAGTGGCAGAATGCGGTTGGGTAATACCACCTCTGGTGCATCGGTTGTGCTGCCTGCTGCGCCTTGCGGCAATTGCTCAGGTAAGTAAGGTTTGGCTAACAGGTACAGGCTTTGTAATTGGCTGATGCGCTGCCCCCAGACATCACCAAGCAAGATCTGGCTAATGCCTGCCAGGCCGCCCTCGCTTAGATTAGCCAGTTGCTGCACCTTGGCATAGTCGGCCTTGTTGGCGGCTTTAAGCTCTTCTACCGCTTGCTGCAGCGAAGTTTTGCTTTGCAATAGTTGCTGCTTTACCTGCTCTACTTTGGCATTTTCACCGTTAAGTGACTGTTTAATCTGCTGTAACTGCTCGGCTTTGGCGGCCAGATCCGTGGCATTTGCTATTTTGCTGTCCGTCAGTGCTTTCACCTGCTGCTGATATTGCGCCAGGCTGTCTTTGCTCGGTAGCTGCTGTTTCAGCTTACTAAGCTGCTGCTGTTCGGCCTGAGCCAGCTGTTTTAGTGCCTCGGCTTTAGCTGGGGTTTGCAGCTGGGCGCGGGCAATCAGCTCATCAGCATCGGGTAGGTCCACCTGCAGTAGCTGCGCCAGATCGATGCTTTCGCCCAGCGAGCCGGGCTGGCGGTACACCGCGCCTGCTTTATCCCGTTGTGCACCATATTGCAGGCCATCTATGCTCAGCTCGTCTATCACATAATAGCCCAGCAGTGCTGGCCACAGCTCTATAGCGGCACTGGCCTGGCTGAAGCTTAAACTGTTGTGGCTGGGTTTGGCGGCATCGGTAATTTGCATATTACGGATGTTAAGCGCTAAGGGCGCCAGCTGCAGTGAGACCTTATCGATATTGACCTCAGCACCAACGGATTTTTCCAGGCTATATACCATGCCAACGCGGATAGCCGGCCCGGCCAACAGATACACCAGGGCTAATAACGCAGCGAAAAAGATGATAAAAACAAACCAGCCTGAGGGCCTTAAACCAATAGCATTTTTCATCGCTGGCTCCTTATTGCAGTTTTTCGTACAGCGTAAACAACTTGCTGGCTTTGAGCATCTGCATCAGTTTCCACTGTTGCACGCTGTTCATTACCCGCTCGCGGTACTGTATAACCAACAGCTGACTCAGCCAGGCAATGGGTAGCAGCAATAGCAGGCCCAGTAAAAACGCGCCCAGCGTTAAAGTATGGTGTAAATGCAGCAACTGCAGGCTTTCGTTGTTGGCTAACAGCGCCAGTAATTGCTCGTTCTGCGCGTAGTGCCAGGTAAGGCGTTCCAGCGGGTCGGCCAGCAGTAACATCAGGCCTTCGGCTAACCCCCACACCAGGATAAAGGTCGACAGGTTGATGGTAAGCAGGCATACCAGTAACACAATCAGCAGGCTTAACAGGCCAAAGGGTAAAATGCCGGCAAACAGCCCCAGCGCAACCGCCCAGCCTAATTGCCAGGGCGACGCCTGCGAGTTAAGTACTTTTAAAATTCGTGCCAGTAACGTCAGCATAATACCTCCGGTAAACACGCTGTAATAGATTGTTATATAAGGTAACAGTGTAGCGCTAATTTGTCAGGGATAAAAAAGTGACAAAGTGTTGTTCGGTGGCAGGGGGTAACATAAAGGCGCTGGTAACAGCGCCTTTATTATCATGCCTTGCAGCAAAGCAAGCTTACGCCAGGGCGATAAAGCCAAAGAACGCCAGTACAGCGGCAATAAAGGCGTAAGGGAACTGGGTTAATGCGTGGCTCATCAGGTTACAGCCTGAGCCCTGCGCGGCCAGTACGGTGGAGTCACTGTAGAAACAGGCCTGGCTACCAAAGGAGCTGGCCGATAACAGCGCGCCAATCACCAGTGGGATATTGGCTTCTACCGCAAACGCCAGTGGCATCACGATAGGGATAGACACCGCGAAAATACCCCAGGATGAACCGGTAGCAAATGCCAGTATCGCCATGGAGAAAAACACCAACGCTGGCAGTAACTGTGCGTTCATATAAGGCGCCAGGTTTTCAATGACATACTGTGGTAAACCAAGTTGGTCGCAGACATCTTTAAAGGTAAAGGCAGCAATTACGGTACAAATGGCCGGTAACATGGTTTTAAAACCATGCATCATCAGCTCCATCATTTCGGTAAACGGCATTAGGCGCTGCGCCATATACATCGGAATGGTCAGAATAAAGGTCAGGATCAAGGCTGGCCAGATTTCGGCGTCAAACCAAATGGTAAAGGCAATCAGCATTAGCATCGGCAGCAGAAAGTTGTGCAGCTTACCTGTGTTTTTATCTGAAGCATCAAATTCTTCTTCAAACGCCTCGACGGCAAAATCGTCACTGGTATGGGTATGCGACGATGCGATTTCTGCCGGTGCATCGCTGATCATGCTGGACTGCTGTGCTGCCAGCTCGGCTTTTCTCATCGGCCCGATAAGCGGCATAACTCCGAGGATTACCATAGGCACCAGGATCAATGCCAGCCAGGCATATAGCATATAAGGAATAGCAGAAATATAGGTTTTGATGCCGTTGGGGTCATCGACCGGCGCTATGCCATTCGCCACCAACAAGCCGCCAAAAAATACCGCCCAGGTTGAAATGGGCACCAGCACACACATTGGCGCGGCGGTAGAGTCAACAACGTAAGCCAGCATCTCACGCGACACTTTAAATTTGTCGGTGATCCGCTTCATGGTTTCGCCAACAGTCAGTGCATTGAGGTAATCATCGATAAAGATGATAAGCCCCAGCAGATAGGTCATAAACAGTGAAGGTTTGCGCCCACTGGCATAGCGCTGTGCCATGCGGCCAAAGGCAAAGGCGCCGCCAGTATGCACCAGTAGCGCAATTAGAGCGCCAAAACCGCCGCAAACCAGAATAAGCCAACCGATAGTTTCATCCTGCATCACGCGCACTGAGGTTTCGCCCAGATTAAACAGCGCATCGCCCGGGCCGCCTAATAACAATAAACCGGCTGCGGCGCCAAGGATCAAGGCCAGAATGGGCCGCTTTAGCCAGATAGCGAAAGCCAGAACAACCAGAGGTGGAATTAAACTCAGTGCTGTTGGGCTGACAGCGGCCGCTTCGGCCGCCGCGGCAACAGGTTCGGCGAGACTCTCGACCAGGGTATCTGCTGACATCATTTATTTTTCTCTGTAAAAAAGTCCGGCAGGCCGGATAAAAATTAAGTGAACCGTTGCAGCAGATAACCCAACTCAACGGAGCGGTTCCTTGCTTTATCAGCCGTGCTGCGCGAAATAAAAGGGCGCTAAACACCAGACTTTACTGCATAAATACGCAGTGCAAGCGTATAGTCAGCCAGTTGCCGAAATACCGCGCAATCATAGCAAAAATTTCGCGTTCTACAACTGCGATCTTTATGCTGCTGCGGGGCAAAATGGCGCTGATAGCAGGAATCGTGGTTATAAAAAAACCGGGCTGTTACACCCCAATACTGATCAGTTAAGAAATATTTCAGCGATCAGTTGACCGATCTTGCAAGGGTGACAAAATCCGGTGGTCTTAGAGCCACCGGATTTTTTTATGTC
>JAANMY010000618.1_pt1 | contig 48921 bp, 43 predicted proteins | sample 7279691 | NCBI WGS metagenome assembly JAANMY01 (sample SAMN14094543, study PRJNA606508) | bioreactor metagenome | isolation source: A lab-scale SPAN reactor treating ammonium-rich wastewater day 388 | place: Ireland: Galway | collected 2018-02-07 | reverse complement strand
TCAGCGCCTTGCGGTCGATCTTGCCGTTGGCGTTGCGCGGCAGCGGGCCGGCGCGCAGTTCGATCTGCATCGGCACCATGTAGGTCGGCATGCGGCTGCGGCATTCGGCGAGCAGCGCGGCGCGGTCGAGCTCGCGGCCGGGGGGCGGGGTGACGATGACGGCAATGCTCTGGCCGAGGGTGGGGTGGGGCAGGCCGCAGGCAATGCATTCGCCGACCAGGCCGGTGGCGTAGAGGATCTCCTCGACCTCGGTGGGGCTGACGCGGTAGCCCGAGGTCTTGATCATCTCGTCGCGCCGGCCGATGAAGTACAGAAAGCCGTCCTCGTCGCGGCGCACCGTGTCGCCTGAGAACACCGCGATCTCGGGCAGCACCAGGCCGGCTTCGCGCCCGGGCGCTGCGGCGGGCAGCGGGCGGAAGCGTTCGGCGGTGCGCTCGGGGTCGTTCCAGTAACCCATCGCCACCAGCGCGCCGCGCTGCACCAGCTCGCCGGGCTCGTTGGGCGCGCATTCGCTGCCGTCCTCGCGCAGCACCAGCACCTCGGCATCGGGGATGGCCCGGCCGATCGAGTCGGGGCGGCGGTCGACCTCTTCCGGAGCCAGGTAGGTGGCGCGGAAGGCTTCGGTGAGGCCGTACATCAGGAAGGGCCGAGTCTGCGGGAGTTGGGCGCGCAGGCGGGTGAGGGTGTCGAGCGGCATGCGCCCGCCGGTGTTGGCGATGTAGCGCAGGTGGGCGTCGATGCCGGGCGGCCAGTCGAGCTGGGCGAGCTGGATCCACAGCGGTGGCACCGCGGTGAGGCCGGTCACGCGCTCGCGCTCGATGGTCTTGAGCACGTCGCGCGGCAGCAGCCAGTTGAGCAGCACCACGCGCGCACCGGCCTGGAAGGCGGTGGTGAGCTGGGACAGGCCGGCATCGAAGGACAGCGGCAGCGCGGCGAGCAGGGTGTCGCCGGCGTGGTTGCCGAGGTAGTGCGCGACGCTGCGTGCGCCCGCCATCATGTTGCGATGGGACAAGACCACGCCCTTGGGCCGTCCGGTGCTGCCCGAGGTGTACAGGATCGCCGCCATGTCGGTGTCGATCGTGCGGTGGCCGGCGGCCGGCGGCGCGGACATCAGTTCGCCCCACAGGTGCACGGCGGCGCCCTGCACCGTCGGGCGCTCGGCGGGCGCGCCGATCAGCACCACCTGGCGCAGGTCGTGGCAGGCGGCGAGGCCGTCGCCGAGGGCAGCCAGGCGTTCCACAGTGGTGACCAGGACGCGCACCTTGCAGTCGCGCAGGATGTGGCCGACCTGTTCGGCTTTCAGGATCGGATTCACTGGTACGAACACGCCGCCAGCAGCGCTGGTGCCGAACGCGGCGACGACGAATTCGATGCGCTTGTCGAGGTAGATCGCGACGCGCTCGCCGCGGGCGAGGCCGAGACCGATCAGGCCGGCGCCAAAACGGGCGGTCGTCGTTTGCAGTTCGCCGTAACTGGCACGTATGCTGCCGCTCGTGACGGCGATCGCGTCCGAGTCGCGGTCGGCGGCGGCCTCGATGAGGTGGTGGAGCAGGGATTTGGCGTGCATCGGTGCCCTTGTTGCCGTGTGGTGCGCAGTTTTGCTCGAGGTCGCCAGTATAATGCGCGCGTTTTTTGGGGCGACCCTGTCGGCGTCCTGCATCCCAGTGGAGTGATGATGTCCGATCCGATTCAGAAGGCAGTGCTGGCGCTGCTGGACGAGGTGCTGAACCTCGACGGCCGCGCGCTCGCGTTTACCGCTGAGACGCCCCTGCTGGGCGAGGTGCCCGAACTCGACTCGATGGCGGTGATCGCCGTGATCCACGAGATAGAGGAGCGCTTTGGCATCGAGGTGCCGGACGACGAGGTCGATGGCAACTCGTTCGCGACCGTGGGTACCGTGGTCGAGTTCGTCACCCGCTTGAGCGCCCGCCGCGGCGGCTGAAGTGCGGCGGGTGCGTCAGGTGCCGAACGGGAAGACGATCGGCACCAGCGCGAGCACCACCACCGAATAGGTGATGCTGACCGGCAGGCCAGCGCGCAGGAAGTCGCGCATCCGGTAGCGGCCGGCCGAATACACCATCAGGTGGGTCTGGTAGCCGAACGGGATCAGGAAGCCGGCGCTCGCCCCGTAGGCCACCACCATCACGAAGGGCATGGGGTCGGCGCCGAAGGCGCGCGCGGTACCGAGCGCGATCGGAAACGCGAGCGCGGCGGCGGCGTTGTTGGTGACCACCTCGGTGAGCACCAGCGTGATCAGATACACCCCGGCCAGCGCGGCATACACGCCGTAGCCGTCGAACAGTGCGCGCATCCAGCCCGCCATCAGCTCGGCCGCGCCGGAGCGTTCGACCACCCCGGCGATCGCCAGCGCCGAACCAATCACCACCAGCAGCTCGAACGGAAAGCGCCGCCGCATCTCGCCCAGCGTGAGCAATCCGGTGGCGATCAGTGCCGCCAGCAACAGCAGCAGGCCGCCAAACAGCGGCAGCACGTCGACGGCCGCTAGGGCGATCACGAGCGCGAATCCGGACAGCGCTGCGGTGCTCTGCGTCGGGCTGAGCTTGGGCCGCAGGCCGGAACCGTTGAGGATGTGGAAGTTGCGGTCGAGGTTGCGATGCTGGAAGAAGTCCGCCCCCGCGGCCAGCAGCAGGCTGTCGCCGACACGCAACGGGATGCGACCGAGCTGGCCGGTGAGGCGCTTGTCGCCGCGGCGAATACCGACCACGCCGGCATCGAACATGGTGCGGAAGTCCACCTCGCGCAGCGTCTTGTTGGCGAGGTCGGATTCGTTCGATAGCACGACCTCGACCAGGTTGGACTTGAGCAGGGCGTCGGCGCCGGCGCCGAACACCTCGAGCCCGGCGAAGCGCTGCAGCGCCTGCACGCGCGCGACCTCGCCGGTGAACACCAGGATGTCGCCGGCGTGCAGTACCTCGGCCGGGCCGACCGGGGAGATCAGCCGGCCCTCGCGCTCGATCTCGAGCAGGAACAGGCCTTCGAGGTTGCGCAGGCGGTTGTCCTCGATGCTGCGGCCGATCATCGGCGAGCCGTCGGCGACGCGGGCCTCGAGGAAGTACGTGGAGCGGGCCTCGCTCTCGCTGGACGCATTGGCCGGGAGCAGGCGCGAGCTCAGCGTCATCACCGCGATGCAGGCCACCGCGACCGGCAGGCCGACCCAGGTGAACTGGAACATGTGCAGCGGCGGCAGGCCGGCGTCGACCACAAAGGAGTTGACCACGAGGTTGGTCGAGGTGCCGACGAGCGTGGTGACCCCGCCCAGGATCGAGGCGTAGGAGAGCGGAATCAACAGCTTGGAGGCAGGGTGACGGCGCTGGCGGGCGACCGTGCCGAGCAGCGCGCCGACCACCGCGGTGTTGTTCATGAACGCCGAGATCAGGCAGGCGAAGGACGACAGCCGCAGCGTCGCCAGGCTGGTGCGGCCCTTGAGCAGCGCGTCCGAGAGCTGGTCGAGCAGCGGCGAGCGCTCGAGCGCGAGCGACACCAGCAGCAGCAGGATCAGGGTGGCGAGCGCCGGGTTGGAGAAACTCGCCAGCAGCGCCTGCTGGCTGGCAAGGCCGAGCAGGTGGTAGCCGCCCGCCCAGCTCGCGAACAGGATCGCCGGGCTGACGCGGCCGTGGATGAGCAGCGCCAGCAGCACGACGATCGAGCCGAGGACGAGGTAGGCGGTCATCGCAGCGACGAGGTCAGTCGAGTCCGCTGGCGACGAAGTGCGGGTTGTCCAGCCCCGGCTTGCCGTAGCGCAGGGCCTCGCCGGCGAGGGTGCGCACCTTGCCGCCGGCGGCGGCCAGCACGGCGTGGCCGGCGGCGATGTCCCATTCCATGGTGCGGCCCAGGCGCGGGTAAAGATCGGCTTCGCCGCTTGCGATCAGGCACAGCTTGAGCGAGGAGCCGGCGTTCTTGAGCGCGGCCACCTTGCGCCCGGCGAGAAAGGCGTCGAGGGCGGCGGCGTCACCGTGCGAGCGGCTGGCGACCACGGTGAGGCCCTCGGCCGGTGCCGCGCGGCAGCGGATCGGGCGCCGGCTGCCGCCCTCCTCGACGAAGGCGCCGTACCCGGCCGCGCCGAGGAACATGCGGTCGATGGCCGGCGCCAGCACCACGCCGAGCACCGGCACGCCATTCTCGACGAGCGCGATGTTGACGGTGAATTCGCCGTTGCGGCGGATGAACTCCTTGGTGCCGTCGAGCGGGTCGACCAGCCAGAAGCGCTCGGCGATTGCCGGCACGCGGCCAGCGGCGACTGCCTCCTCGGCGATGACGGGCACCCCCGGGAGCAGGGATTCGAGTGCGGGCAGGATCAGCGCTTCGGCGCGCTCGTCGGCTTCGGTGACCGGCGAGGCGTCGTCCTTGCCGCGGACGTCGAAGTCGGTGCGATAGACCGCCATGACCAGTTCGCCAGCGGCGCGGACGACGGGAACGAGGCCTTCGAGCAGGTCTGCGTGTGGGGAAGAGGGCATGGAGGCGGTCCGGTGGCGTGCGAAGTTGGCGGCGAGTTTACCCGTTGCGGATTCCGTTCGCGCCTGCCGGCCGTGCGTAATCCGCGTGCCTGCGGAATAATTCCGCCCGCGCTGCAGAAAACCGCACGCCGCCGATCGCTTCGCGCGATCATCCACCATCGTTTCAGTCAGCCCTTGCGACCCATGTCCAGTCCACAAACGACCAGCCTGACCCATCTGCAACGCCTCGAAGCCGAGAGCATCCACATCATGCGCGAGGTGGTCGCGGAGGCGGACAAACCGGTGATGCTCTACTCGATCGGAAAGGACAGCGCGGTGATGCTGCACCTGGCGATGAAGGCCTTCTATCCCGCGGTGCCGCCCTTTCCGCTGCTGCACGTCGATACGCGCTGGAAATTTCGCGAGATGTACACCTTCCGCGACCGCATGGTGGGCGAGACCGGCATGGAACTGCTGGTGCACATCAACCCCGAGGGCGTCGAGAAGGACATCAACCCCTTCACCCACGGTTCGGCGATCCACACCGACATCATGAAGACCGAGGGCCTCAAGCAGGCGCTCGACAAGTACGGCTTCGACGTCGCCTTCGGCGGCGCGCGCCGCGACGAGGAAAAGTCGCGCGCCAAGGAGCGCGTGTTCTCCTTTCGCACCGCGCAGCACCGCTGGGACCCGAAGAACCAGCGCCCCGAGCTGTGGAAGCTCTACAACGCGAGGAAGCACAAGGGCGAGTCGATCCGGGTGTTTCCGCTGTCGAACTGGACCGAGCTCGACATCTGGCAGTACATCCACCTGGAGAACATCCCGATCGTGCCGCTGTACTACGCCGCGGTGCGCCCGGTGGTCGAGCGCGACGGCACGCTGATCATGGTCGACGACGCGCGCATGCCGCTGCGCCCCGGCGAGGTGCCGATGATGAAGCACGTGCGCTTTCGCACCCTGGGTTGCTACCCGCTCACCGGCGCGATCGAATCGACCGCCGACACGCTGCCGACGATCATCCAGGAGATGCTGCTCACGCGCAGCTCGGAGCGCCAGGGGCGGGTGATCGACCACGATTCGGCCGGCTCGATGGAGAAGAAAAAGCAGGAGGGCTACTTTTAATGGCACACGTTTCCGACCTCATCGCCACCGACATCGAGCAGTACCTCAAGAGCCACGAGAAGAAGAGCCTGCTGCGCTTCATCACCTGTGGCAGCGTGGATGACGGCAAGAGCACGTTGATCGGCCGGCTGCTCTATGAATCGAAGATGCTGTTCGAGGACCAGCTCGCCGCGGTCGAGGCGGACTCGAAGAAGTGGGGCACGCAGGGCGACCAGATCGACTTCGCGCTGCTGGTCGATGGCCTCGCCGCCGAGCGTGAGCAGGGCATCACGATCGACGTGGCCTACCGCTTCTTCTCCACCGACAAGCGCAAGTTCATCGTCGCCGACACCCCGGGGCACGAGCAGTACACCCGCAACATGGTCACCGGCGCGTCGACGGCGGACGTCGCGGTGGTGATGGTCGATGCGCGCAAGGGCGTGCTGACGCAGACCCGCCGCCACAGCTATCTGGTGAACCTGCTCGGCATTCGCCGCATCGTGGTGGCGATCAACAAGATGGACCTCGTCGGCTACGCCGAGAACGTTTTCCGCCGCATCGTCGAGGACTACTCGGCCTTCGCCCATCTGCTCGGCATCGAGGAGGTCTGCTTCATTCCGATGTCGGCGTTCAAGGGCGACAACATCACCGAGCCGAGCCCGAACACGCCCTGGTACCACGGCGCTACGCTGATGGGTTACCTGGAGACGGTGGAGGTGGACGACACGCTGATGCAGCGCGCGCCATTCCGCCTGCCGGTGCAGTGGGTGAACCGCCCCAACCTGGATTTCCGCGGTTTTGCCGGCGCGGTCGCGAGCGGGGTGGTGCGCCCCGGTGACCGCGTGCGCGTGCAGCCCTCGGGGCGCGAGAGCACGGTGGCGCGTATCGTCACCCGCGATGGCGACCTGGCGCAGGCGGTGGCCGGGCAGTCGATCACGCTCACGCTCGCCGACGAGATCGACATTTCGCGCGGCGACGTGATCTCGACCGTGGAGGCGCCGGCCGAGATCGCCGACCAGTTCGAGTGCACCATCGTGTGGATGCACGACGAGCCGATGTTCGCCGGACGGCCCTACCTGCTCAAGATCGGTGCGCGCACGGTGAGCGCGACCGTCACCGACATCAAGTACCAGGTCAATGTGAACACGCTCGAGCACGTCGCGGCGAAGACCCTCGAATTGAACGCGATCGGCGTGTGCAACCTCGGCCTGGATCGGTCGATCGCCTTCGATCCCTACCGCGTCAATCGCGACACCGGCGGCTTCATCCTGATCGACCGCCTCACCAACAACACGGTCGGTGCCGGCCTGCTGCACTTTGCGCTGCGCCGCGCGCACAACATCCACGTGCAGCACGTCGATGTCGACAAGGCGGCGCGCTCGGCCCAGAAGCACCAGAAGAGCTGCGTGCTGTGGTTCACCGGCCTGTCGGGCGCGGGCAAGTCCTCGATCGCCAACCTGGTCGAGAAGAAACTGCACGCGCTCGGCCACCACACCTACCTGCTCGATGGCGACAACGTGCGCCACGGGCTGAACAAGGACCTCGGCTTCACCGACGCCGACCGCGTCGAGAACATCCGCCGCGTGGCCGAGGTGGCCAGGCTGATGGTCGATGCCGGCCTGATCGTGCTCACCGCCTTCATCTCGCCCTTCAAGTCCGAGCGGCGCATGGCGCGCAGCCTGGTGGCGGAGGGCGAGTTCATCGAGATCTTCGTCGACACGCCGCTCGAGGTTGCCGAGCAGCGCGACGTGAAGGGGCTCTACAAGAAGGCGCGCCGCGGCGAGCTGAAGAACTTCACCGGCATCGACTCCCCCTACGAGGCACCGGAGAGCCCCGAACTGCGGCTCGATGCCGCCCGCCTGGACCTGGAGGCGTCCGCCGACATCGTGCTCGCCTGTCTTGCCGAGCGCGGCATCCTTCGCCAGGCGCGCGAGCCGTGAACGGCGGCGCACAGCACGCAAGGCATCGACGGGGCCTGACCTCCGGCTGCTTCCCCGCTCACGCGGGCCGGCGGTAACCCCCCGCCACCCCGCACGGCGACATCACGAACTGCCAGAGCTGGTTCGTGCGCGCGCGGAAGGTGCCGGCGCAGGCGAGCAGGTAGTAGCGCCACATGCGGCGGAAGCGCTCGCCGTAGCGCGCGGCGAAGCGCGGCCAGGCGGCCTCGAAGTTGGCGTGCCAGGCCATCAGGGTGCGGTCGTAGTCGGCGCCGAAGTTGTGCACGTCCTCGATGATGAAGAAGTCCTCGGCGGCGTCGGCGATCTGGCCGAGCGCGGGCAGGTCGCCGTTGGGGAAGATGTAGCGGTCGATCCACGGGTCGGTGGGGGTGCGGCGCAGGTTCTTGCCGATGGTGTGGAGCAGGAACAGGCCGTCGTCCCTGATGCTGCGCCGGGCCATCTCGAAGAAGGCGCGATGGTTCTTGGCGCCGACGTGCTCGAACATGCCCACCGAGGCGATGCGGTCGAAGCGTTCGCTGCCGCCGCGGTTGAACTGGCGGTAGTCCTCGAGGCGGAAGCTGACGGGCAGCCCGGCGCAGCGGTCCTGCCCATAGGCGGCCTGCTCGCGCGAGATCGTCAGGCCCACGCATTCGACGTCGTAGCGCTCGGCGGCGAACTTCATCAGGCTGCCCCAGCCGCAGCCGATGTCGAGCAGGCGCATGCCGGCGGCGAGGCCGAGCTTGCGGCAGATGAGGTCGAGCTTGGCGGTCTGCGCATCCGCCAGGGTGTCGGCGGCGGCCCAGTAGCCGCAGGTATAGGCCATCGAGGGTCCGAGCATGGCCTCGAAGAAGTCGTTGCCCAGATCGTAGTGCACCTCGCCGACCTGCCAGGTCCGGCGCAGGTTCTGCAGGTTGAAGAGGCGCGCACGCAGGCCCTGCACCAGCAGCGCGCTGGCGCCGACCTTCTCGTCCAGGCGCGCGGCGAGAATGCGCGCGATCAGGGCATCGAGCTGCGCGCAATCCCACCAGCCGTCCATGTAGCTCTCGCCCAGCCCGAGGCTGCCGCGCGCCAGGATGCGATCGGCGGTGCGCGGGTCGTGGATGAGCATGTCCCAGGGGCGGACGCCGTTGACCCCGACGTCCGCCTCGGCGAGCAGTGCGGCCATCGCGCGCAGCGAGGCATCGTCATGCAAGGCCTGCGGCAACGGGCGCAGGCGCGCGCGCAGATCGCCGCGCGCGCCGTCGCGCCGGGCGCCCGCACGCTGCGCAGGCGGATGCTGCGCAGCGCTCGATTCGGGTGCAGGCGGCGTGTCATGCATCCGCGCCTCCGCAGGCTCAGTGGCTCTGGGCGTAATCGGCGCACACCTCGCACAGAAGGTCGAAGAGGGCGTCGAAGTCGCATGTGTTTGCATTCACGATCAGGTCCTCGAAGATGCGCAGGAAGGGATTGGGCCTGCACATTCAGCATAGGTCGCAGGCGTCGATCGATCCAATGGATCGCGGTCATGGTGCTCATTGGCCGCGTTCATCAAGCGCGCCGCGGACCGTGCCGATGCGTTCGGCCGAGTCCTGTCGCTCTGCTAGAATCGCCCGCCATGAGCTATCAGGTCCTCGCACGCAAGTGGCGGCCGAAATCCTTCGGCACGCTGGTCGGTCAGGAGCACGTCGTACGTGCGCTGACGCACGCGCTCGCCACCGGGCGGCTCCATCACGCCTGGCTGTTTACCGGCACCCGCGGCGTGGGCAAGACCACGATCAGCCGCATCCTCGCCAAGGCGCTCAACTGCGAGACCGGCATCACGCCCGAGCCCTGCGGCGTGTGCGATGCGTGCCGGGCGATCGACGCCGACCGCTTCCCCGACTACGTCGAGATGGACGCCGCGTCCAACCGCGGTGTGGACGACATGGCGGCGCTGCTCGACAAGGCGGTCTATGCGCCGGTGCAGGGGCGCTTCAAGGTCTACATGATCGACGAAGTGCACATGCTCACCGGGCACGCCTTCAACGCCATGCTGAAGACGCTCGAAGAGCCGCCGGAACATGTGAAGTTCATCCTCGCCACCACCGACCCGCAGAAGATCCCGGTGACGGTGCTGTCGCGCTGCCTGCAGTTCAACCTCAAGCAGATGCCGCAGGGGCATATCGTCGATCACCTGTCGCAGATCCTGCAGGCCGAAGGCGTGGCCTTCGAGCCGGGCGCGCTGCGTCACCTCGCGAAGGCGGCGGCGGGGTCGATGCGCGACGCGCTGTCGCTGCTCGACCAGGCGATCGCGCATGGCGCGGGCAAGGTCGAGGAGGAGCAGGTCACCCACATGCTGGGCACGGTGGGCGACGACCACCTGTATGCGGTGCTTGACGCGCTCGCTGCGGGCGATGTGCCGGCGCTGCTCGCGGTGGCCGACGCCATGGAGGCGAGGAGCCTGTCCTTCGACGCGGCGCTGCAGGCGCTGGCGACGCTGGTGCACCGGATCGCGCTGGCGCAGTATGCGCCGGAGGCGATCGGCGACGAGGTGGAGCGCGCGCGCATCCTCGGCTACGTCGAGCGTTTCGACGCGGAGTTCCTGCAGCTTGCCTACCAGATCGCGATCCATGGTCGCGACGAGCTGCCGCTGGCGCCGGACGAGTACACCGGGTTCACGATGACGCTGCTGCGTCTGCATGCGTTCCGGCCCGAGCAGCCGGCGGCGCTTGGCGGGCCGGGCGTGCAGCGGGGGCCGACGGGGCGCGCGCGGGAGATCGGGGCCGGGCAGGCAACCGGGCAGGGCGCGGGGCAGGGCTCGTTCGCGGGCAAGCCCGCTCCCACGGGGCGAGTTGCTGCAGCGGCTCCGGCTGTTCCGGAGGCGTCGGCGCCGCCGGCCGCTTCTGCGCCGATTCCCGCACCGCCCGCGCCTTCCGTGGGCGCGGGTTCGCCCGCGAATGCCGCGCCGCCCGCCGCATCCGCCACGCCTTCCGTGGGAGCGGGCGCGCCCGCGAATCCCGCACCAACCTCCGCATCCGCCTCTTCCCCCGTGCGAGCGGGCTTGCCCGCGAATGCCGCGCCGACTCGCGCGCCATCGCCCGCGGATGCGCGCCCCGCTGCGCCCGGCCGGCCGTCCTCGCCGGCGGCTGCGGTCGAGCACGATGTGCCGCCGTGGGAGGAGCTGCCGGCGGAAGCGTATGCCGATGACGACGGGCGACCCACGCGCAGCGAGCGCATGCCTGCTCCGGAGCCCGAGGTGTCATCGCCTGCGGCCACCGAGTCGTGGGCGCGTGCGCCGCTGGTCGCGCCCATGCCTGCAGAGGATTCTGCCGCGTCCGCCCCCGCAGGGGCCAGTGGCGACGCCAGCGTGCTGCTCGCGCTCGGCGACTGGCGGGGCCTCATCCGTGCCCTCGGGCTCGGCGGGCTGGTGCGCGAGCTGGCGCAGCACTGCGAATGGGTCGAGTGCGGCGACGATGGGCTGCACCTGCGCCTGTCGGTCGCCCACCGCCATCTTCTCGACATGAACCGCGGCGCGGCCGAGCGCATCCAGGACCAGCTCTCGGCGGCGCTCGGGCGGCCGCTGAAGGTGCGCATCGAGATCGGCGACATCGCCAGCGAGACGCCCGCCCAACGCGATGCCATCGAGCGCCGCGCGCGGCACGCGGAAGCCGTGGCGGCGCTCGAGGCCGATCCCTTCGTGCGCGAGCTGATCGAACGCTTCGATGCCACCCTCGTCGAAAGTACGGTGAAACCCTTGTAAACGTGGTGGTGCGCGGCGGCCGCCATGGGCGGTCGTGCGCATGCGCCTGCGTCCCTATCGATTCAACAATCCACTCACTGGAGAAGTCACCATGATGAAAGGCGGTATCGCGGGCCTGATGAAGCAGGCCCAGCAGATGCAGGAAAACATGAAGAAGATGCAGGACCAGCTCGCCTCGGTCGAGGTCGAGGGCCAGTCCGGCGCGGGCATGGTCAAGGTGCAGATGACCTGCAAGTACGACGTGCGTCGCGTGTCGATCGACGCGTCGGTGATGGACGACAAGGAAATGCTCGAGGACCTGGTCGCTGCCGCGCTCAACGACGCCGTGCGCAAGGTCGAGACCGCGACCCAGGAGAAGATGGCCGGTGTGACCGCCGGCCTGAACCTGCCGCCGGGCATGAAGCTGCCGTTCTGAGCGTACGGACCCGATGTCGCCCTCCAGCCTCGACGAGCTGATCGAGGCCCTGCGCTGCCTGCCCGGGGTGGGCCCGAAGTCCGCCCAGCGCATGGCCTATCACCTGCTCCAGCGCGACCAGCGCGGGGCGGGGCGGCTCGGCCATGCGCTGACGCATGCACTCGAGGTGCTGCGTCATTGCGAGCGCTGCAACAGTTTCACCGAAGAGGCCGTCTGCCCGCGCTGCGCGAATCCGCGGCGCGATCCCTCATTGCTGTGCGTGGTCGAGATGCCGGCCGACCTGGCGATGATCGAGCAGACGCAGTCCTACAACGGGCTTTATTACGTCCTCATGGGCCGCTTGTCGCCGCTCGACGGCATCGGTCCGCGCGAGCTGCGCTTCGACAAGCTGATCGCGCGCGCCGCCGAGGACGGCGTGCGCGAGGTGATCCTCGCCACCAACTTCACCAACGAGGGCGAGGCGACCGCCCACACCGTGGCCACGCTGTTGTCCGCGCGGGGGGTGAAAGTCAGCCGGCTGTCGCGCGGCGTGCCGGTCGGCGGCGAGCTGGAGCACACCGATACCGGCACCATTGCGCAGGCACTTGTGGAGCGGCGATCTGTCTGAATGCTGATGCTGCATTGCAGAAATGCAGGGTCTTGCCATCCGTGGCGGGCATCGGTTTTCGCGCCGAAAGCCTTGTTCCTGCTGGTAATGCGCGCTTTGCGCTTTCTCTGCTGCGGTGTCTTCGATATAATCCGGCAGTTATTTGTATCCAGGTCTTTCGTTTTCCTTTTTGGGAAGAGGGTCATGAGCGTTGATCAAAAGATGGACAGCAGCCGCCGCACCCTGCTGCTGGCAACGTCCGCCGCTGGCGGCGTGGCCGCAGTGGCGACCGCGGTGCCGTTTGTTGCCAGCCTGACGCCGTCCGAGCGCGCCAAGGCAGCCGGTGCTCCGGTCGAAGTGGATGTGGGCAAGCTCGCTCCCGGCGAGATGATGACTGTGGAGTGGCGCGGCAAGCCGGTGTGGGTGCTGCGTCGTACGCCCGAGATGCTGGCGTCGCTCGACAAGACCGAAGACAAGGTCAGTGATCCGGCTTCCAGCAAACCGATGCAGCCGGAATACGCCAGGAACAAGCATCGTTCGATCAAGCCCGAGTTCCTCGTCGCGGTTGGCATCTGCACCCACCTGGGCTGTTCGCCGTCCGAGAAGTTCAAGATGGGTGCCGAGAGCGGCATGGGTGCGGACTGGCCCGGTGGTTTCCTGTGCCCCTGCCACGGCTCGATGTTCGACCTCGCCGGACGTGTCTACAGCAGCATGCCCGCGCCCGACAACCTCGAGATTCCGCCGCACCAGTACCTCGCGGATACCACCATTCTTGTTGGCGAAGACGGGAAGGCATAAGCGATGACCACGAAATCCCAGGCCGTACTGAACTGGATCGACGAGCGTTTCCCGCTGACGTCGTCCATCAAGGGGCACCTCACCGAGTACTACGCCCCTAAGAACTTCAACTTCTGGTACTTCTTCGGCTCGCTGGCGCTGCTGGTGCTGGTGATCCAGATCCTGACCGGCATCTTCCTGGTCATGCACTACAAGCCGGACGCCTCGCTGAATGCGTCGGGCGTGCCGGTGGCCTTCGCCAGCGTCGAGTACATCATGCGCGAAGTGCCGGGTGGCTGGCTGGTTCGCTACCTGCACTCGACCGGTGCCTCGGCCTTCTTCGTCGTGGTCTACCTGCACATGTTCCGGGGCCTGCTCTACGGCTCCTACCGCAAGCCGCGCGAACTGATCTGGATCTTCGGCACGCTGATCTTCCTGGTGCTGATGGCCGAAGCCTTCATGGGCTACCTGCTGCCATGGGGGCAGATGTCCTTCTGGGGTGCGCAGGTGATCGTGAACCTGTTCTCGGCGATCCCGGTCATCGGTCCCGACCTGTCCCTGGTCATCCGTGGTGACTACGTGGTGTCCGACGCCACGCTGAACCGCTTCTTCTCCTTCCACGTCATCGCCGTGCCGCTGGTGCTGATCGGCCTCGTCGCCGCGCACATCATCGCGCTCCACGAAGTCGGCTCCAACAACCCGGACGGTGTGGAGATCAAGAAGAAGAAAGGCGCCAACGGCATCCCGCTGGACGGCATCCCCTTTCATCCGTACTACACGGTCAAGGACATCGTCGGCGTGGTGGTCTTCCTGTTCTTCTTCACCGCGGTGGTGTTCTTCGCGCCGGAAGGGGGCGGGTACTTCCTCGAGTTCAACAACTTCCTGCCCGCCGACCCGCTGACCACGCCGCCGCACATTGCGCCGGTCTGGTACTTCACCCCGTTCTACTCGGTGCTGCGTGCGGTGACGTATCCGCTGTTCGGCCTCGATGCCAAGTTCTGGGGCGTGGTGGCGATGGGAGCGTCGGTGGTCATCATCGCCTTCCTGCCGTGGCTGGATCGCAGCCCGGTCAAGTCGATTCGCTACAAGGGTCCGATCTTCAAGATCGCCCTGGTCATCTTCGTCATCTGCTTCTTCATCCTGGGTTACCTGGGCGTGTTGCCCCCGACCCCGGGCCGGACGCTGGTGTCGCAAATCTGCTCGGTACTGTACTTCGCTTTCTTCCTGCTGATGCCGTGGTACAGCAAGCTCGACAAGTGCAAGGCCGAACCGGAAAGGGTGAACTTCAAATGAAAAACCGCGTCATCAACTTCATCAAGCGTGCAGCCGCGGTGCTCCTGTTTGCTCCGGCGGTGGCGTTCGCCGCAGGGGCCGTCGTGCATCTCGACAAGGCGCCGGTGAGCACGGAACCTGCCGCGCTTCAGCACGGCGCCAAGCTGTTCGTGAATTACTGCCTCAACTGCCACAGCGCATCGTTCACCCGATACAACCAGCTGCAGAACATCGGGATTTCCGAGGCGATGATTCGCGACAACCTCATGTTCACCGGTGAAAAGATCGGCGACCTGATGAAGATCGCCATGCGTCCGGCGGAGTCGAAGGTCTGGTTCGGCAAGGCGCCGCCCGACCTGACGCTGGTTGCCCGTGCGCGTGCGTCCGAGTTCGGCAGCGGTGCCGACTGGCTCTACACGTATCTGCGCCAGTTCTACCGCGATCCGGCCCGTCCCACGGGCTGGAACAACGTGATCTTCGCCAACGTCGGCATGCCACACGTGTTCTGGCAGCTCCAGGGCGAACAGGTCGCGACGATCACCGACAACGCGGACGGCTCGAAGAAGGTCGAACTGTCGCTCGCCAAGCCCGGTACGCTGGCGCCGGCCGAGTACGACAAGGCGGTCGCCGATCTGGTCTCCTTCCTCGTCTGGATGGGCGAGCCGGTGGCCGAGAAGCGCAAGTCGATCGGCACCGTGGTGCTGATCTTCCTGGCGGGTTTCTTCGTGCTGGCTTACGCGCTGAAGAAGAACTACTGGAAGGACATTCATTGATCCCAGTCGCCACGGCCCCACGGGCCGGTTAGCGCGGTCCTGACCCAGACGCACCACGCGACAAACGCGTGGTGCGCTTTTGCTTTTGAATTCCGGAGTCGCAACACCATGATGAACCTCTATTCGGGCACGACCGATCCCTTCAGCCACCGTTGCCGGATCGTGCTGTTCGAGAAGGGCATGGATTTCGAAGTCATCGACGTCGATCTCTACAACAAGCCTGAAGACATCGCGATCATCAACCCGTACAACCGCGTCCCGGTGCTCGTCGACCGCGACCTCGTGCTGTACGAGGCCAACATCATCAACGAGTACATCGACGAGCGCTTTCCGCATCCGCAGCTGATGCCGCCCGATCCGATCATGCGCGCGCGCGCCCGCCAGTTGCTGCACACCTTCGAGCAGGAGCTGTTCACGCATCTCGAAGCGCTCGAAGCGGCCCAGAAGGGTGTGGACAAGGTGCGTCTCCATGTGCGCGACCACCTCACCCAGCTCGCGCCGGTGTTCACCAAGCAGAAATACATGCTCGGCGAGGAGTTCTCCATGCTCGACGTGGCGATCGCGCCGCTGCTGTGGCGCCTCGAGCACTACGGCATCGAGCTGCCCAAGGCCGCTGCGCCACTGATGAAGTACGCCGAGCGCATCTTCAGCCGCCAGGGTTTCATCGACGCGCTGACCCCGTCCGAAAAGGTCATGCGGCGCTGATCCGCCCGACCACAACCAGGCCGTTCGCCGCCCGAAAGGGCGCGTCACGGCTGCCGGAGACCCGATGAGCACTGTCTCGACCAAGCCATACCTGCTGCGTGCCATCTGGGAGTGGTGCGTGGATCAGGGCTTCACGCCTTACCTCGCCACCCGGGTGGACGAAAACACCCGCGTACCGCCGGGCTACGCCCGTGACGGACAGATCGTCCTCAACCTGTCGCCCGACGCCACCGGGCAATTGCAGATGGAGAACGAGTACATCAGCTTCCAGGGCCGCTTCGGTGGCGTGGCACATTCGCTGGTGATTCCGGTGGCCAACGTGATCGCGATCTACGCGCGCGAGAACGGGCAGGGCATGGCATTCGAGCCCGCGCTCGAGGCCGGCGAGGAAGTCGCTGAAGAACTCGTCGATGAAGCCGACGCCAGCGCCGAGTCGGTCGAGGACATGGCCGATGCCACGGCCGCGACGCGCCAGCAGCAGGCCCCCGCCGATGCCCCGTCGCGCCCGCCGCGCGGCAGCCACCTCAAGGTCGTCAAATAAGGAATGCAGATGCCCAGCCTGACCTGGAGCGATTCGCTCGCGAACAACCTGGCGCCGATGGACGAGACGCACCGCGAGTTCGTCGACTGCTACAACGCGGTCGCCTCGGCGGCGCCCGAGGACTTCGTGCCTGCGTTTGACCGTCTGATCGCGCACACGGTGGCGCATTTCGACCTCGAGAACGGCTGGATGGCGGCGGTCGATTTTCCCGGCTGCCACCGCGGCGAGCACGATCGCGTGCTGGCGGTGATGCACGACATCCGCAAGCGCGTCGAGAAAGGCGACCTGTTCCTCGGCCGGCGGCTGATCGAGGAGCTGCCGGCCTGGTTCGAGAATCACGTGAACGGCATGGACGCCGCGCTCGCCTTCCATCTGGATTCGATCGGCTTCGATTTCGAGCAGGGCACGCTCAAGCCGCTGGCCGAGGGCGAGCAGCGTGGCGCGGGCTGCGCCTGCGCGAGCATGAACACGCCTGAAGAGGCGAGCACGTCGCCGGCGACTGCCGCCGCCTGAAGCGCGCGCCGCCGTTCAGGCGGCGAGAAAGGGAAAATCCACCGGCGGCCGACGGCCGCACATCAGTTCGGCCAACGCCGCGGCCGAACCGCAGGACAGCGTCCACCCCAGCGTGCCGTGGCCGGTGTTGAACCACAGGTTGGCGCGGCGGCCACGCCCGATCAGCGGGACATTGCCCGGCGTCGCGGGGCGCAAACCCGCCCAGTGTTCCGCGCGTTCGATGTCGATCGCCCCGGGGAAGCGGCTTTGCGCCCAGGCCAGGATGGCGGCGATGCGTTCCGGGCGAACACGGGTGTCGAAGCCATTCAGTTCGGCCGTGCCGGCGATGCGCAGCCGTGAGCCGAGCCGCGAGCACACGATCCGGCGCGACTCGTCGGTCAGGCTCACGCTCGGTGCCCGCGCCGGATCGGCGACCGGTGCGGTGATCGAATAGCCCTTGACCGGATAGATCGGCAGGCGCTCGCCCAGGGCCGAGAGCAGGCGCGGCCCGTAGCTGCCGAGGCAGACGACGTAGGCGTCGGCGTGCAGGGTTTCGATCGCGCCATCAGCCGTGCGGACCTCCACCCCGTCAATGTCATCGTCGTTGCCTGCGGTGCGCAGGCGGACGATTTCGCGATCCCAGTGCAGCGTTGCACCGTGCGCGGCGACATGCGCGGCGAGTGCCTGCGTGAAGCGGAAGGCGTCGCCCGACTCGTCTCTGGGGGCGTAGATCCCACCCGCCAGCGTTGCCCCCTGCGCGGCGAGCGCGGGCTCGATCGCCAGGCATTCGTCCTTGTCGCAGACCCGTGCCTCGATACCGAAGGACGCCAGGGTGCGCACGCGTTCGGGCGCCTGCGCGAATTCGGCCGCGCTGTAGAAGAGATGAAGGATGCCGCGCTCGAGCTGGTCGTACTCGAGTCCCAGCCGCGCGCGCAGCTCGCGCAGTTGCCGCCCGCTCCAGGTGGCGAGCGCAGCCACCGCGCGTGTGTTGCGATGGGCGCGCGCCGGCAGGCACTCGAGCAGGAAGCGCGCACCCCAGATCCACTGCGCCGGGTCGCGTGTGGGGCGGAACTTGAGCGGCGCATCGTCGCGTCCGAGCCAGCGCAGGATCTGCCACGGTGCGCCCGGATTGGCCCACGGTTCGGGATGGCTGATCGAGATCTGGCCACCGTTGGCGAAGCTCGTCTCGCGTGCAGCCTCGGGCTGGCGGTCCACAAGACTGACCTGGAAGCCGGCCTGCTGCAGGTACCACGCCGTCGTCACGCCGGACAAGCCGGCGCCAAGAATCATGACGTGCATGCGCAGCTGTTGCGAAAGAAGGGTAGGCGGGGGCAAGGAGGAGCGTCGGTGGTCGGCGGGGCCGTGGTCGGCGTCGATGATACCCCTTGGTGCTGCGTCGACAAACCACGGCGCAGCGCCGGTGCGCGCGTCTCGATGCACTTTTGTCCGTGCGCTCGTGGCGTGGAACCGCGATAATTCGCGCCTGTCCGTTTCGTACGTCTTCGTGGAGTTGCCAATGCGCCGAGTCACCCTTACCCAGTTCCTGATCGAGCAGCAGCGCGCCGGGCGCATCAACCCCGAGCTTCGGCTGTTGATCGAAGTCGTCGCGCGCGCGGTGAAGGCGATCAGCGTGAATGTCTCCAAGGGCGCGCTCGCCGGCGTGCTTGGCGAGGCCGGCACCGACAACGTGCAGGGCGAGGCGCAGAAGAAGCTCGACGTCATCGCCAACGAGATCCTGCTGCAGGCCAACGAGTGGGGTGGCCACCTCGCCGCGATGGCCTCGGAGGAGGTCGAAACCGTGCACCAGATTCCGTTCGACTATCCCAAGGGCGGCTTCCTGCTGCTGTTCGATCCGCTCGACGGCTCGTCGAACATCGACGTGAACATCTCGGTGGGTACCATCTTCTCGGTGCTGCGCAACCCGCCCGATTCCACCGAGCCGACCGAGGACGACTTCCTGCAGCCCGGGCGCGAGCAGGTCGCTGCCGGTTATGCGGTGTATGGGCCGTCGACCCAGTTCGTGCTGACGGTGGGCAAGGGCGTGCACGGCTTCACGCTCGACCGCGAGATGGGCAGCTTCATCTACACCCAGCCCTTCATGGCCATTCCGGAGGACACCCAGGAGTTCGCGATCAACGCCTCGAACGCGCGCTACTGGGAGCCGCCGGTCAAGCGTTACATCGACGAGATGACGATGGGCAAGAGCGGGCCGCTGGGTAAGGACTACAACATGCGCTGGGTGGCATCGATGGTCGCCGATGTGCATCGCGTGCTCACCCGTGGTGGCATCTTCATGTACCCGATGGACGAAAAGTGCCGCGCCAAGGGCGGCAAGCTGCGCCTGATGTACGAAGCCAACCCGATGGCAATGCTGGTCGAGCAGGCCGGCGGTGCAGCCTCCACCGGGCGCGAGCGCATCCTCGACGTGCAGCCGACGCAACTGCACCAGCGCGTGCCGGTGATCCTGGGCTCGAAGAACGAAGTGGAGCGCGTGGTCGGCTACCACCAGGGTGGCTGAAGCCGGTGCGCGGTCAGGCGAAGCGGTCGATGTGTGCGCGCCGGCTGGGCGCGGCGCTGGCGCTGGGCGTGATGTTTGTCGCCGCTCCGGCCGCTGGCCAGGAGGCGCTGACGGTGCGTCTCGAAGCGCCGGATGCGGTGCGTCCGGTGCTCGAGGAGCACGTCCGCCTGCTCAAGCGCGACACGCTGGCGCTGCCCGAGCAGCAGGCCGATCGCGTGGCGATGACGCGGCGCGCCCGGCGCGAGATCGCCGACCTGCTCGCCACCGAAGGCTATTTTTCGCCGCGCATCCGGTTCAACCGTGACGATCCCGCCAACTGGGTGCTCGAAGTGGAGCCGGGGCTGCGCACCGAGATTGCAGCGGTCGAAATCGCCTTCACCGGCGATTTGGCGGTCTCGGGCGAGGGCGGGCAGGAATACCTCGACCTGCTGCGCGCGAGCTGGGGGCTCCCGGTCGGGCAGCCGTTCCGCCAGTCCGCGTGGGATGGCGCCAAGGCGGCGCTGCTCGATGCGGTGAGTGCGCGCACTTATGCGGCCGCCCGGATTGCCGAGAGCCGCGCCGAGATCGACCCCGAGACCGCGCAGGCACGGCTCAAGGTGCGCATCGACAGCGGCCCGGCCTTCTATCTGGGGGAACTCGAGGTCGAGGGCATCGAGTACCTGCCCGCCGACCTCGTCCACCGCTACAGCCAGTTGCGCCCGGGTTCGCCCTACGATCGCGAGGCGCTGCTCGCCTTCCAGACCGACCTGCAGAACACGCCGCACTTCAGCGCGGTGATCGTCGACATCGAGCGCGACCCGGCGCTCGCCGCGGCGGTGCCGGTGCGGGTGCAGGTCACCGAGGCGCTGCCGCGCTATGCCGGCGTGGGCGCGGGCTTTTCCACCAACACCGGCGCGCGGGTCGAGCTCACCTACCGCGACTCCAACCTGCGCAAGCGCGGCTGGGAGTTCTCCACCGGCCTGCGCGTGGAGCAGCGCCGCCAGGCGCTCTATGCCGACGTGTTCCTGCCACCGCGCGGCAAGCATCGCGACAGCTTCGGGGCGCTCGCCGAAAGCAGCGATCTCGAGGGCCTGAAGGTGGATGCGCAGGCGGTGGGCGCCACCCGCACCACGGTGCGTGGCGACATCGAGACCCAGCTCGCATTGCGCCTGCAGCACGAGAAGATCGAGCCCGCTGGCGGCGAGTCGCGCACGAGCAATACGCTGACTGCCAACTGGACATGGATCAAGCGCGCGGTCAATGATCTGCTCGATCCCACCGATGGCTATCTGCTCGAATTCCAGGTCGGTGGCGGGCCGGAGATCGCCCTGGCCGAACAGGATTTCCTGCGCCTGTATTCACGTTTCGTGCGCTATCAGCCGGTGCGCGGCAGCGACGTCTTCATCGTGCGCGGCGAGGCGGGCGTCACCTTGGCCGAGAGCCGCGCCGGAGTCCCGCAGGCCTTCCTGTTCCGCACCGGCGGTGCGCAGTCGGTGCGCGGCTACGACTATCTGAGCCTGGGGGTGAAGGACGGCGATGCCACGGTCGGTGGGCGCTACCTCGCCACCGCCAGCGCCGAATACGTGCACTGGTTCAAGCCGCAGTGGGGAACGGCGGTGTTCGTCGATGCCGGCGATGCGGCCGACTCGCGCGCGGACTTCGATCTGCGTGTGGGCTATGGCGTGGGCGCGCGCTGGCGCAGCCCGGCGGGGCCGCTCGCGATCGATCTGGCCTGGGGACAGCAGGAGCGCAGCTTGCGGCTGCACTTTGGCGTGGCGATTGCGTTCTAAGCGCCGGCCTGCCCGCAAGACCGCGTGATTTCAGGCCGCCTGCGTTGCGGCGGCCTGTCTTGCAGGATCAGCAGCGGCCTTTCTTGGCCTGGCCCGGCGGGCAGAAGTCGCTGTCGCGATAGCGGCGCCGGCCGTCTTCGTAGTAGTAGCTGCGCTCTTCGTAACGCGCGCCCTCGCGCACGCGGCGGCCGTCGCGTTCGTTGTCGTAGCCGGCCGCGGCACCGACGCCGCCGCCCAGGGCGCCACCGATGATCGCGCCCTCGCGGCCGCCGACGGCTTCGCCGATCACTGCGCCAGCCGCGCCACCGACGGCACCGCCGAGCGCGGTCGAACCACCGGCGTGCACGCTGCCGGCGAGGGAGAGGACGAGGAGGGCGGGAGCAAGGAGTCGGGTTTTCATGGTGAGGTATTCCGTTCTTGTTGGATGGCGCGGATCTTAAGCGCACGCGTGCGCGCCTGTCGAACCCGACTTGTCAGCGGATGTTGCCCTCGGGGGGCTGATCGTCGTCGCGACGGACGGCAGCCTTGCCAGAGCCGAATCTTCGCCCCAACTGCGCCAGCTTCTCCAGGCCAGCGAGCGCCCGGGCATTGATCGAGCCTTGCGGCATCGTTCCTTGTGCATCGGGCACGCCGGCAGGCAGCCCGGTCAGCAGTTCCAGCGCTTCGTCCACGTCGGCGACCGCCCATACCTTGAAGCGTCCTTCCCGCACCGCGTCGACGACTTCCTGGCGCAGCATCAGGTGGCAGACATTGGGGCGCGGGATGAGCACGCCCTGCTCGCCAGTCAGCCCACGGGCGGCACAGATGTCGAAGAAACCCTCGATCTTCTCGTTGATACCGCCCACCGGCTGCACCACGCCAAACTGATTGACCGAGCCGGTGACGGCCAGCGCCTGATGAATCGGCACGCCGGACAGCGCCGACAGCAGCGCGGTGAGCTCGGCGAGCGAGGCACTGTCGCCCTCGACGCCGCCGTAGGACTGCTCGAACACCAGGCTGGCCTTGAGCGACAGCGGCAGGGTCCAGCCGAAGCGCGCGGCCATGAAGGACGACAGGATCAACACGCCCTTGGAGTGGATGGGACCGCCGAGCTTGACCTCGCGCTCGATGTCGATGACCTCGCCCTCGCCGACGCGCACCGTGGCGGTGATGCGCACCGGGTGAGCGAAGCTGTCGTCACCGAGCGGCACCACCGCCAGGCCGTTGACCTGGCCGACGTGGCTGCCGGCGGTGTCGACCAGCCACTGGCCGCGCAGGATTTCCTGTTGGTAGTGCAGGCGGATGCGTTCGTGACGGCGGCGGTGGGCGTCGAGCGCGGCGTCGACGTGTTCGCGCTCGATGCGGGGCGCGCCGGCGGCGGTGGCGAAGTGCGCCGCCTCGCGCAGGCGGTCGTCGATCGGCTGGGTCTGGGTGCTGAGGCGCTCGGCGTCGCCGGCGAGCCGGGCGGCGTGCTCGATCAGGCGGGCGATCGCGGGGGCGGACAGCGGCGGCAAGCCGGCGCGGCGGGCGAGCGTGGCGATCAGGCGGGCGTAGGCGGCGGTGTTGTCCGGCGTGCGCGCGATCTCGCGCTCCATGTCGGCGTTGATGCGAAAGAGCGCGGCGAACTCGGGGTCGTACTGGCCGAGCAGGTAGTAGACCAAGCGCTCGCCGATCATGATCAGCTTGAGCGCGAGCGGCATCGGTTCGGGCTCGAGCTGCACCGAGCCGGTGACGCCGATCAGCTCGGACAGCGACTCGATGCGCAGCCGTCCGGACTTGAGTGCGCGCTTCACGCCTTCCCAGGCGAAGGGCTGGGACAGCAGCTTGATCGCATCGAGCACCAGGAAGCCGCCGTTGGCGCGGTGCAGGGCACCTGCGCGGATCAGCGTGAAGTTGCTGACCAGGGTGCCCATGTGCACCAGATGGTCAACGCGGCCGACCAGGTTCTGCAGCGTGGGGTGGTCTTCGTATACGACCGGGCGGGTACCGTCGGCCGGGTTCGCCACCAGCAGGTTCACCAGGTAGCGCTGCACCGAGATGCTGCCCGAGTAGGTAAGGGTGTCGCTGTCGTCCTCGTTGTGCGGCGAGGCGTGGAGGGATTCGCCGCTGGCGACGATGTCCTTGAGCACGTCGTCCAGATGCGCGCACACGTCGGGAAGGTCCGTATAGCGCGCCTTGAGCTCCTCGATCATGTGGGTGACGGTGGCGCCGAGCGCCTCCCGGCCGGCGTCGCGGATGCGGTCCTGCAGCTCGCGCCGCCAGCGCGGGAACTCGTTCATCAGCCGGTGCATGCGTTCGTGCAGCGCCTTGATGTGCTCGCCGAGTTCGTGCTGGCGTTCTTCGGGCAGCTTCTCGAACTCTTCCTGCGACAAGGTGGTCCCGGCATCCTTCATCGGCAGGAAGGCGAAGCCGTGCGGGGTGCGTAGCAGCGCCACGCCGAGCGTCTGCGCTTCGTCACCGAGCTTGCGCAGCGCGGTCTCCTCGCGCTGCTTGGCCTCTTGCTGCAGAGCCTCGATGCGGTTGCGGTATTCGTCGCTCTCGAACACGGCGGCAATGGCCGGGATCAGCTCCTCGACGAAGCGTTGCATGTCGGCGCGCAAGCCCGGCCCGCGTCCGCAGGGCAGGGGCAGCAGACGCGGCTGCGAGGCGTTGTCGAAGTTCCAGACGTAGCACCAGTCGGCAGGCGGCGGGCCCTCGTGGCGCTCGTCTTCCAGCAGTCGGGTGACGATCTCGTGGCGGCCGCTGCCGGCGTCGCCGAGCACGAAGAGGTTGTAGCCGTCGCCCGCGATGTCCAGTCCGAGCCGGATCGCATCCACCGCGCGGGCGTGGATGTCGGCGGCGTCGAGTTCAGGCAGCGTGTCGGAAGTCTGGAAGCCGAGCGCGGCGTGGTCGCAGGAGGTATGCAGATGCTCCGGCGCAAGCGGGTCGGAAACGGACATGAACGGGCCTCGCGCAGTTCGGGATCTTGCGCACCATCATAAACCCCATGTCGGCGGGATGCCCGGCGATCAGCGCACCCGAAACGGCAGGTTTGCGGTCGCGACCTTGCCGCCACGATCGCGTGCGGTGATGAACAAGCGGTAGGCGCCGGGCTGCGCGGGGGCCAGAAAGTGCACGGTGGTGGCGTTTGCCTGCAGTATGCGGACGTCGATGCGGGCGGGTGGCGTTTCGGCGTCGCCGCCCTTGCGCAGGTCGGTGGCCTCGGCGAACACCGCCCACTCGGTGGTGAGCGGCTTGCCGTCGTGCGCGGCCGCGTCGATGCCGGCCGAGATCTCCGCGCCCGGCGCGAAGTCGTCCGCGCCGATGCCGATGCCGCGCACCACCGGCGCCGGTGCGACCACCGGCCGCCCCCAGGCGGCGGCGAGCGCGTCGCTCATCGCGGTGGCGCTGCCGTCGGCGAGCAGCAGGCCGTGCCAGGTCGCGGTCTGTTCCTGCTTGGCGCCCCACAGGAAGGGGAAGGCGCCGCGGATCTGCGGCTGCTTGCTCAGGAAGACGAGCGCCTCGGTGAAGAAGCGCGCCTTCTCCGTGCTGGTCAGCTCCACCGGTGCCCCCCAGGGTTTGCGTCCCGCCTGCCACTGCCCGAGCGGGCCGAGCTCCGCGATCACCACCGGCTTGGTGATGCCGGCGTCGCGCAGGCGCAGCGGCAGGTCGAACACCGCACCCGCGTAAACATTGATGCCGAGCAGCTCGACGTTGGCGCAGCAGTCGGCGAGTGCCCGGAGGCCCTCCATGCCGGTGTCGGCAACTACCATCATTGTCGGGTGCGCCGGATCCAGGCGCTTCACCAGACCAGCGAGGCGATCGATCTCGCGCCACAGCGGCAGCGGGTCGACGGCGCCGGTCTCGACCTCGTTGCCCACGCCCCAGGCCAGCAGCGCCGGGTGATCGCGGTGACGGGCGACGAAGTCGAGCAGGGCCGCTTCCTGGGCCTGAACCGCCTTTGCATCGGTGTAGTCGAAGCCGTGGCGCGGGTGCTCGACCCACAGCCCCATCACCACCTTCAGCCCCAGGCGCTGCGCCTCGTCCAGCACCCAGGCGTCGGACTGGCGATACACGCGCACGACCTTGGCGCCCGCGGCGGCGAGGCGGGCAAGGCTGGCGGGGTCGCCCTCGAAGGCAGCACCCTGCCATTGCGTGTCGGTGGCGACTGTGTCGGGGATCGCGGCTTTGGGCGGTGTTGCTTTTGCGGTGGCTGCGCACAGCGCCAGCACGGCGATGAAAAAAGTTATCAGATGGCGCACTTGAAATCCCCGGGACCCGTCCCTATTATTAGCACTCGTTGGCAGTGAGTGCTAACAAGTATCGAGCGACGGACTGCAGTCCGTCCGAATTCACTGCAGATGCTTTTCTTGCGGGCTTGTTCCGCATGTTTCATCAACCCACACAGTTGAACCTCAGTTAGGAGAGAACTCGATGAAGATTCGTCCCCTGCACGATCGCGTGATCGTCAAGCGTCTGGAAGCCGAACGCAAGACCGCCAGCGGTATCGTGATCCCCGACAGCGCCGGTGAAAAGCCCGACCAGGGCGAAGTGCTGGCCGTCGGCAATGGCAAGATCCTCGACGATGGCAAGGTCCGTCCGATGGCTGTCAAGGTGGGCGACAAGGTGCTGTTCGGCAAGTATGCCGGCCAGACCGTGAAGGTCGAAGGCGACGAGCTCCTCGTGATGCGCGAGGAAGACATCATGGGCGTGGTCGAGGCCTGAGCCTCCCCCGCATCCCACACCGCTAATCGAAACAATTCCGGAGTTCTGAAGAATGGCTGCTAAAGAAGTCAAGTTTGGTGATTCGGCGCGCGAGCGCATGGTTGCTGGCATCAACATCCTGGCCAACGCGGTCAAGGTGACCCTGGGCCCGAAGGGCCGCAACGTGGTGCTCGAGCGCTCGTTCGGCGCCCCCACCGTGACCAAGGACGGCGTCTCCGTCGCCAAGGAAATCGAGCTGAAGGACAAGTTCGAGAACATGGGCGCGCAGATGGTCAAGGAAGTCGCTTCCAAGACCTCCGACATCGCCGGTGACGGCACCACCACCGCCACCGTGCTGGCGCAGTCGATCGTGCGCGAAGGCATGAAGTACGTCGCCGCCGGCATGAACCCGATGGACCTCAAGCGCGGCATCGACAAGGCCGTCATCGCGACCATCGAAGAGCTGAAGAAGCTCTCGAAGCCGTGCTCGACCAACAAGGAAATCGCCCAGGTCGGCTCGATCTCGGCCAACTCGGACAGCGACATCGGCGAGATCATCGCCCGTGCGATGGACAAGGTCGGCAAGGAAGGCGTGATCACCGTCGAAGACGGCAAGTCGTTGCAGAACGAGCTCGACGTGGTCGAGGGCATGCAGTTCGACCGCGGCTACCTGTCGCCCTACTTCATCAACAACCCGGACAAGCAGGTCGCCATCCTCGAGCAGCCCTTCGTCCTGCTGTTCGACAAGAAGATCTCCAACATCCGTGACCTGCTGCCGGTGCTCGAGCAAGTCGCCAAGTCGGGCCGTCCGCTGCTGATCATCGCCGAAGACGTCGAAGGCGAAGCGCTGGCCACCCTGGTGGTGAACAACATCCGCGGCATCCTCAAGACCTGCGCCGTCAAGGCCCCGGGCTTCGGCGACCGTCGCAAGGCCATGCTCGAAGACATCGCCATCCTGACCGGTGGCCAGGTCATCGCCGAAGAAGTCGGCCTGACCCTCGAGAAGGCCACCCTGGACGACCTCGGCCAGGCTGCGCGCATCGAAGTCGGCAAGGAAAACACCATCATCATCGACGGCGCCGGCCAGGGCGAGCGCATCGAAGCGCGCGTCAAGCAGATCCGCGTGCAGATCGAGGAAGCCACCTCCGACTACGACCGCGAGAAGCTGCAGGAACGCGTGGCCAAGCTCGCCGGCGGTGTTGCCGTGATCAAGGTCGGTGCTGCCACCGAAGTCGAGATGAAGGAAAAGAAGGCCCGCGTCGAAGACGCCCTGCACGCCACCCGTGCTGCAGTGGAAGAGGGCATCGTCCCAGGCGGCGGCGTTGCGCTGCTGCGTGCTCGTGCTGCACTCGGCGAGCTCAAGGGCGACAACCACGACCAGGACGCCGGCATCAAGATCGTGCTGCGCGCGATGGAGCAGCCGCTGCGCGAGATCGTCGCCAACGCCGGTGACGAGCCGAGCGTGGTGGTGAACAAGGTGGTCGAGGGCACGGGCAACTACGGCTTCAACGCCGCCACCGGCGAGTACGGCGACATGGTCGAGATGGGCGTGCTGGACCCGACCAAGGTCACCCGTACCGCGCTGCAGAACGCCGCGTCGGTCGCTGGCCTGATGCTCACCACCGACTGCATGGTCGGCGAACTGGCCGAAGACAAGCCGGCCGGCGGCATGCCCGACATGGGCGGCATGGGTGGCATGGGCGGCATGGGCATGGGCATGTAATTCGCCCGGCCTGGCGGGACGCCTTCGCGGGTCCCGCGCGCTCGCAACACGACAAACAGCCCCGCCCGGGGCTGTTTGTCGTTCACCAGCTTGGCGAGCGCCGTGGTTTCCCCGCTGCGAGCGGGCTTGCCCGCGAAAGCGGTGGTCCTCGTCGCCCGATTCGTGGGCGCGCCTGCGCCCACGGCGAGGTCGGCCGCACGAAGGGCGCTGAAGCGTGGGATAATCCGGCGGTTTTTGCGGTAGAAAAGTCGGTGGGGAGCGCGCACGCCTGATCGTGCGCGCGCTCCCCGGAACGCCGCCGCGCAAGCGCCGGCGTTCCCGAAGACCGAGCAAAAGGAGAACAGCGGAGCCATTCTCGAAACCTCCGCTTACAACCAACTTACAGCCCGGAATCTATGCGTATCCTGTTGGCAGAAGACGATCCGGTGATCGCCGACGGCATATGTCGCGCGCTGCGGCGTGGTGGTTGCGCGGTCGATCACGTGGCCGATGGCATGGAAGCGGACGCGGCGCTGGCGGGCCAGGTCTACGACCTGCTGATCCTCGATCTCGGCCTGCCGCGCATGAACGGCATCGACGTGCTCAAGCGCCTGCGTGCGCGCAAGTCGGCCCAGCCCGTGCTGATCCTGACCGCGCAGGACGGCGTCGATGACCGCGTGCGCGGCCTCGATGCCGGGGCGGACGACTATCTCACCAAGCCCTTTGCGCTGCCCGAACTCGAAGCGCGCGTGCGGGCGCTGACCCGGCGCGGTACCGGCCAGCCGCGCTGCATCGAGATCGGCCAGCTGAGCTACGACCAGGCCGACCGCGTGGTGAAGATCGGCGGCCAGTTGGTGGATCTGTCGGCGCGCGAGATCGGCCTGCTCGAGATCTTCCTGCTGCGCGTGGGGAGGCTGGTGAGCAAGGACCAGTTGGTCGACCACCTGTGCGGCTGGGGCGAAGAGGTGTCGAGCAACGCGATCGAGGTCTACGTTCACCGTCTGCGCAAGAAGCTCGAGGACAGCGGCGTGCGCATCGTCACCGTGCGCGGCCTGGGGTACTGCCTGGAAAACCCCGATGCTGTCCCGGCGGCGAAAGCCTAAGAGCGACAAGGGGGGCAACGCGCCCCGCAAGTCCGGGCCGCCGAATTCGCTGTTCGGCGAGATCCTGGACTGGATGCTCGCGCCGCTGCTGTTCCTGTGGCCGATCTCCATCATCGTCACCCACAACGTCGCCGACAACATCGCCAACCAGCCGTACGACCTGGCGCTGGCCGACAGCGTGCGCGCGCTGGCGCGCCTGGTCACGGTGGAGGACGGCCAGGTCGTGGTGCATTTTCCGGCACCGCCGCGCGCGCTGTTCCGCGCCGACCAGGACGACGCCGTCTATTACCAGGTGGCCGACGCCGGTGGCGCCACCATCACCGGCGATGCCGTCATTCCCGCGGCGCCCGTTCCCGCGTCGCTGATCGGCGAGGACGTGCTGCTGCGCGACGCGCTCATCCACGGCGAGGAGGTCCGCGTCGCCTACCGTTACCTGCGGCCCTCGCCCGAGCAGTCCGATGCGCTGGTCCTGGTCCAGGTCGCCGAGACGCGCAACAAGCGCACCGACCTCGCGTCGCGCGTCGTCACCGGCGTGCTGCTGCCGCAGTTCGCGATCATTCCGCTTGCGGTGGTGCTGGTGTGGGTGGGTCTGAGCCGCGGCATTGCGCCGCTCAACCGGCTGCAGAGCCTGATCCGGCGGCGCCGGCCCACCGACCTGTCGCCGGTCGAGCCGTCGACGGTGCCCGAGGAAGTACGCCCGCTGATCATCGCCTACAACGACATGATGGCGCGCCTGGAAGAGAACCTGCAGGCCCAGCAGCGCTTCATTGCCGATGCGGCGCACCAGATGCGCACGCCGCTCACCGGCCTCAAGATGCAGACCGACCTGGCGATGCACGAGACCGACCCCGAGCAGTTGCGCGAGTCGCTCACGCGCATCGCCGAGAGCACCGACCGTGCGGCGCACCTGATCAACCAGTTGCTGTCGCTTGCTCGCGCCGAGGCCAGTTTCGAGAAGCTCTACGTAGTGGAGACCGTGAGCCTGGATGCCGTGGTGCGCGAGGTCGCGCTGGAGCTGTTCCCGCGCGCGCAGGCCAAGCAGATCGACCTCGGCGTGGAAAGCGGCGAGCATGAGTTGCTGGTCGAGGGCAACCCGGTGCTGCTGCGCGAGATGGTGAAGAACCTGGTCGACAACGCGGTGAAATACACCCCGCGCGGCGGCAGTGTCACCGCGCGCACGCGTTTCGCCGGCTCGCCGATCCTCGAGGTCGAGGACACCGGGCCGGGCATTCCCGACGCGGATCGCGAGCGGGTGTTCGAGCGCTTCTATCGCGTGCTGGGCAGCGGTGTCGATGGCTCGGGCCTGGGCCTGCCGATCGTGCGCGAGATCGCCGACCTGCATCGGGCCACCGTCACCCTGGATGCCAACCCGGGCGGGCAGGGCACCTTGGCGCGCGTGGTCTTCCCGCGCAGCCACCTGCAGCCGCCGCCGCTGGTGCAGGGGGATCACGACGCGCTGCAGTGAGCCTGGGGCGATGCCGGTCGGGCAAAAAAATCGCAAGAAGCCTTTGACAGCGGAAAATCTATGGCTATAATGCCGATCTCGTTGGCCAGTTAGCTCAGTTGGTAGAGCAGCGGATTGAAAATCCGCGTGTCCGTGGTTCGATTCCGCGACTGGCCACCAGAATTCGAAGATGGGCCGACCTCGTGTCGGCCCATTTGCTTTGCGGTCGCCGATCTGCCCAGAAGTGGCTGATTCGGCTCAATTTTGGGGCAGTTTCGCGGTGCTATAATGCGCTTCGCCCCGACCGAACCCCGTTCCGCATGCAACTCTTCGCCCTCGGCCTGAACCACCACACCGCACCGCTCGCGATCCGCGAACGCGTTGCGTTCCAGCCCGAGCGGCTGGATCAGGCCCTGCATGATCTGGCGCGGGCGGATTCGGTGCGCGAAGCCGCGATTCTGTCGACCTGCAACCGCACCGAGCTCTATTTCGCGGCCGAACAGCCGCAGCACGCCGCCGACTGGCTGGCGCGCTTCCATCACCTCGCGCTCACCGAGGTCTCGCCCTACCTTTACGCCTACCCGCAGCGCGACGCGATCCGCCACGTGTTCCGGGTGGCGAGCGGGCTGGATTCGATGGTGATCGGCGAACCGCAGATCCTCGGTCAGGTCAAGGACGCCGTCCGTCACGCCGAAGAGGCGGGCACCATGGGCGTGCTGCTGCACAAGCTGTTCCAGAACACCTTCGCGGTCGCCAAGGAAGTGCGCTCGACCACCGCGATCGGCGCCAATACGGTGTCGATGGCCGCGGCGGCGGTGCACCTGGCTGAGCGCATCTTCGAGCGTGTCTCCGACCAGCACGTGCTGTTCATCGGCGCAGGCGAGATGATCGAGCTCTGTGCCGCCCACTTCGGCGGTGCCCGGCCGAAATCGATGACGGTGGCGAACCGCACTGAGGAGCGCGCGCAGGCGTTGGCGGTGCGCTTCGGCGCCAGCACCATGCGCATCGACCAGATCGGCGAGGCGCTGCCGCGCTTCGATGTGGTGGTGTCCTGTACGGCCGCGCCCTTGCCGATCGTGGGCTTGGGCATGGTCGAGCGTGCGGTCAAGGCACGCCGCCACCGCCCGATGGTGATGGTCGACCTGGCCGTGCCGCGCGACATCGAGCCCGAGATCTCCGATCTCGACGACATCTTCCTGTACACGGTCGATGACCTCGCCCAGGTGGTCGAGGCCGGCATGGAATCGCGCCAGCAGGCGGTGGTCGAGGCCGAGCAGATCATCGACACCCGTGTCGACGGCTTCCTGCACTGGATGTCGGCGCGCGATGCGGTGCCGGTGATCCGCTCGCTGCGCGAGCACGCCGAATCCTTGCGCCAGACCGAGCTCGAGCGTGCGGTGCGCCTGCTCGCCAAGGGCGAAGACCCGCAGCGCGTGCTGGAGGCGCTGTCGCATGGCCTCACCAACAAGCTGATGCACGGCCCCACCCGCTTCCTGAACCAGGCCGAAGGCGAACACAAGGCCGAAGCCGGCCGCGTGGTGCGCGAACTCTTCAACCTGTCCCGCGACCACCACTAGGCCCAGGCGTGCGCGCGACCGCCCGCGCGGGCGGTGCGTGCGTGTCAGTTGATCACGATGAAGCAGCGCATCCGCGACAAACTCGAACACCTCGCCAATCGGCTCGAAGAGCTCGATCGCGCGCTCGCGTCCGAGGACGCCGCGCGCGACATGAACGGGTTTCGCGACCTGTCGCGCGAGCGCGCCGAGATCGAGCCGGTGGTGGCGCTCTACCGCGACTACCGCCAGGCCGAAGCCGATTGCGCCACCGCGCACGAACTGCTCGCCGATCCCGAGATGCGCGAACTCGGCGAGATGGAGCTGGCCGCTGGCGAGGCCCGCATCGCCGAGCTGGACGCCGAACTGCAGCGCGCCCTGCTGCCGCGCGACGCCAACGACGAGCGCAACCTTTTCCTCGAGGTCCGCGCTGGCACTGGCGGTGACGAAGCCGCGCTGTTCGCTGGCGACCTGCTGCGGATGTACACCCGCTATGCAGAGCGCCAGCGCTGGAAGGTCGAGATCGTGTCGGCGAGCGAGTCCGACCTCGGCGGCTACAAGGAAGTAATCGCGCGCGTGGTCGGCAACGGCGCCTACTCCAAGCTCAAGTTCGAGTCCGGCGGCCACCGCGTGCAGCGCATCCCGGTCACCGAGACCCAGGGCCGCATCCACACCTCCGCGTGCACCGTCGCGGTGCTGCCCGAAGCTGACGAGGTCGAGGCGGTGGACATCAACCCCGCTGACTTGCGCATCGACACCTTCCGCGCCTCGGGCGCGGGCGGCCAGCACATCAACAAGACCGACTCCGCGGTGCGCATCACCCATCTGCCCACCGGCATCGTCGTCGAATGCCAGGACGACCGTTCGCAGCATCGCAACAAGGCGCAGGCGATGGCGGTGCTGGCCGCGCGCCTGTACGACGCCAAGGTGCGCGCCCAGCAGAGCGCCGAGGCCGCGCAGCGCAAGAGCCTGGTCGGCAGCGGCGACCGCTCCGAGCGCATCCGCACCTACAACTTCCCGCAGGGGCGCGCCACCGATCATCGCATCAACCTCACCCTGTACAAGCTCGACGCGGTGATGCAGGGCGAGCTCGACGAGCTGATCGACGCGCTGACCCTGGAACACCAGGCCAGCCTGCTCGCCGCGCTGGCGGACGACTGATGAACACCCGCACCCCGCCGCCCGCAGACGCGGTCGACATTGCTGGCGCGCTTGCCTGGGCGCGCACGCAGATCGACCAGATGGACGCGCGCGTGCTGCTGCGCCACGTGCTGCAGTGCCCGGCGGCGCGCCTCGTGGCCTGGCCGGAGCACAAGCTGGCCAATGAGGACTGGGCGAACTACCGCGGCCTGGTCGAGCGTCGCGTAGCCGGCGAGCCGGTGGCTTACCTCACGGGCACGCGCGAGTTCTACAGCCGCGAGTTCATGGTCACGCCCGCGGTACTCATCCCGCGCCCCGAGACCGAGCTGCTGGTCGAGCTCGCGCTCGCCCATTTCGCCGGCCAGCGCGGCGTGCGCGTGCTCGACATGGGCACCGGCAGCGGCGCGCTGGCGGTGACGCTGGCGCTGGAGATGGACACGCCCGACGTGATCGCGCTCGACCGCTCGCGCGAGGCCTTGTGGGTGGCGATGGCCAACGCGGCGAAGCTGGGCGCGAGCGTGTCCTTCGTGCAGAGCGACTGGTTCGGCGCGCTCGGTGACGAGCAGTTCGGCCTCATCGTCGCCAATCCGCCGTACATCGCCGCCGCCAACCCGCATCTGGAGCGGGGCGATGTGCGCTTCGAGCCGCGCGGCGCACTCGCCGCCGGCCCGCAGGGGCTGGATGACCTTGCCGAAATCGTCGCCGGCGCGCCGGCGCGTCTGATCGACGGCGGCTGGCTGTTCCTCGAGCACGGTTACGACCAGGCGGGCGCCGCACGTGGCTTGCTCGCCGACGCCGGCTTCGCCGCGATCGCCTCGTGGACCGACCTCGCCGGCATCGAGCGCGTGACCGGCGGGCGCTGGCTCGGCCGCAGGGGCTGAGCACTGCATCACCTGTTGACGCTATCCAGCCCCGCCGCCTAGAATTCCCGACTGTTTAACTCGACTTTTTCAGGTATCAACCATGGACATCCAGGACGTCATCCGCGATCAGGTCACCAACAACGACGTGGTGCTGTACATGAAGGGCACGCCCCAGTTCCCGCAGTGCGGCTTCTCGTCCACTGCGGTGCAGATCCTCAAGGGCTGCGGCGTGCGCGAGGTGCTCGCGGTCAACGTGCTCGCCGACAACGAAATCCGCCAGGGCATCAAGGAGTTCTCCAACTGGCCGACGATTCCGCAGCTTTATGTGAAGGGCGAGTTCGTCGGCGGCAGCGACATCATGCGCGAGATGTATGAGAGCGGGGAGCTGCTGCAGGTGCTGAAGGATGCAGGGGTGGTGGGCGAGTGAGCCGCTGAACCGGCGCCGTCTGGCGCACCGCCACCTCAGGGGATGTCATCGACTGGCATCCCCGTTTTATTGGCGAGTCGCGCGCGCAAGCCGATGAGCGACTTCCGGGCGAGATGCGGCGCCAGCAGATGGAGCGGCATGCGCAGCAGGTGGTAGCGGATCCGCATCAGCACGCGCGCGAGGCGCACGGAAAACGCGGGTGGAAAGTCCGGGTCGGACGGATACATCGCCACTGGCACAAGCGCGCCCATTGCCTTGCGGTTCAAGGGCGAAGGTGCCGGTAAGGCCTCCAGGATCGCGGACGGAACCGGGCAGCTCAGCCAGGCCCGCGCGAAATGTAGTCCGTACCAGAGGGGGCGCTGCAGGCCCAACTCGCTGGCCCGCTTCGTAAGCTCATCCCAGAAACCCTCGCGCTCGGCGAAGGCTCGCAGCAAGCCGTCGATGTCCACGACTTCGCGCAGGCGCAGGTCCAGTTCGCCGTCGTGGAAGCAATGCAGACAGGCGTGCAGCACCTGGTCTTCGGGGCATAAGGCGCGAAAGGGCGTGCCGGGGATGGGTTCGCTGCGGTCGAACAAACTGGCGGGATCGAAGGCGAGCGAGCCGGTGACCGGCGTGATGGCGTGGTGAAGATCCACCTCCAGGCTGCGCCCCGGGAAGCGCATCGGCGGCGTCTCGTGGCTCCAGTCCCGGTAATAGCGTTCATCGTAGGGCGCGAGCTTTTCCGCCTGCCAGCCAGCAGACCGCAGGCGGCCTTCCATCGTTCGCAGGTGGTCGGCCGGAACCAGCAGATCAACGTCTGACACGAAGCGTCCTGTAGCCATTCGACGATGCTGCAGCAGGTAGGCACCTCCCTTCAGCACGATGACAGGAAAATCGCCGGCGGCGAGCGGGGTCAGGTGGAACAGTTCTGCACGCACCAACTGCGCTCGGTAGGCGGCGATGCGTGCTGACGACAGCAGGTGACGGCGCACCACCTCGGTGATCGTTGCGTTGTGGAGGTTGGCTTCCGCCAGCCGCGCGTGGAGTCCGCTTGCGCGCGCAATCCGTAGCAGCCGTTCCCAGCGCGCCTCATCGATGTCGAGCGGTTCCTGCAGTCCGCGCAACAGTAGCGCGATATCGGCCTTGTGATTGGGCGTCACGGCGCTCGCTCCGACAGCGTTTCGATTTGGGCGATCGCGTCCTTGAGTTCACCATAGACCAGCTCGTAGGCGACCGTGCGCTGCGCCAGTGCCACCACGGCCTGAAAGCCGAGCGGGCCGAGCGCCTGATAGTTGAAGCTGTTTAACCCGATGCGCATCGCAGCCTGTGCTCTCGGTATCGGTGCGCACCGCAACACGGCGCCCGTCTGGAAGCGCGGAAACACGACCAGCGCCGGCTGCGCGCGCTGGTGGCGGGCGAGAAAACTCTCGCGATCTGGCACGAAATGCGCAACGTCGCCCTTGCGTGTCTTCGGGAACACTGGGCCGAGCACGACGCCGGGGCGGCTGCCGATGAGCTCGATCGAGCGATTCTTGAGCGGCGCTGGTCTCACCATGGGCAACAGTTCACCAGTCTCCATGTCGATGACACCGAACTCATCCGACAGGAAGCGCCAGCCGGCCAGGTGCAATGCGCAGGTCAGCGTGGTCTTCCCCGCGCCGGGCGCGGCAGGGAGGATCAGGGCGCGATCATTGCGCGCAACGACGCCAGCGTGCAGCAGTAGGTAGGCGTTCAGGCGCTGGGAGAGCAGGTAGTTGCTGCCCCACTCGAAAAGCGGTAGCGCGCAATCGTAAGGGTAAGGTTCGAAAGGCCGCTGGCCATCGGCCCATAGCTTGACCTGCCGGCCACCGGGGCGGAAGCGCGAGCCGGGCAGCAGCGAGATGCAAACATCGGCGAAAACTGGTGTTGTGATCGGCTCGTGATGGGGATAGACACGATCCAGATGGGCGTGGAAGCCGCCGATTGGGCAGTGCACCGCAAGCCTTGCCGCGCCCACGTCAAGCAGGCGATAACCGTCTGCCTTCATGCTCTTGGCCAGGACTCGCTCGAGTCCCGGAGCGTGGTCAGCGTGCGCGCCAGAAACTCAAGCCCGGCCGGCCAGCCTCCCGCTTGCGCAATTTCGGTCTGGAACGCATCGAAACGCCCCTGCTCGATTGCCGCAGCCGCTTCCTGCAGAACCGTCACGGCGCCCTCTGTCAGCTGGAAGGTTTGCCAGGACACTGGGTCCAGAAAAAGAAACTGCCCGTCGAGAGACGGGCAGTAGCGCTGGAGCCATTCGCTGGGAATCGGACCCGCCTGCGACGCCATCCTTGCTCAACCACCGTAGAAGATGTTGGTCTGACTCATGTGCGGGTTGAGGGAGGTGAGGCAGGAGCCTTGCGCTGGGTAGTCACGGCCCGCTTGCTGGGTACGCTTGGGGAAGAAACCGAGTATCGACCCCTCCACGTCGAAGTAGATGATGACGTGGGCGTACTGTCCATTTATCCCCGTGCCCTGAATCTCTATGCCGTTGGGAACGGTGGCGTCTCCCGGGAGGAGGAGGGGGGGCGAGTTGCCAGCGGTGTCCTGATAGAAGTACGTTGTTGTGTCGGTGCTGGTTGGTAGCGAGCCATTCGGGACCTTGACTGCCCTCCAACTGCCCTGGTTGGTATTGCCCTTGTTGGTATCGAACACCTGCAGCCTGAGCCAGGCCCAGTTCGATGAATTATCGATGACTTTCTTGAAACCGAATTCGCCGACGGCGGAAGTGCTGGTGACACATTGAAACGATGCCAGCGCCGAACCGCTGTAACCCATAGTCACGACGCCGGATGCGGCAAGTGCGCCCTTGAGCACCTTGCGGCGTTGCTCAACGGCATTGTCAGGCGTGGTGTTCGACATGGTGAACCTCTTCATTTCGCACGCGTGCGATCGATCCCAATTATAGCGACGCTTGCGCAGCCAACTTTCCTTACTTTGTGTGATGAGTAGCAAATTTCACGCCGAGGCATCCGTGGCCATGGTAAGTGATTGATATAGCGTCGAAGTCTGATTCCGTTCCTTCGCCTGGATTCGGGTCAGTGTAAGAAATTCCGACAGCTCCGCGGCGATTCACCAGGTGCTTCAATCCCGTCGCCGTGACAGTTCCCCGTTCAGCCGTATCGCCAGCCGCATCGCCTCGCGCAGATACCCCCGTCCGAACAGGTTCAGATGATTTAGCACGTGATACAGGCTGTACACCAGCTTCCGCTGCTCGTAGTCCTCATGCAGCGGCCAGGCCTTGCGGTACTCCGCGTAGAAACTCCCCGGAAAGCCGCCAAACAGCTCGCTCATAGCCAGATCCGACTCTCGATCGCCGCGATGCACCGCCGGGTCGAAGACGACCGGCGTGCCATCGGCCAGCACCGCTGCGTTACCGTGCCAGAGGTCGCCGTGAACCAGGCTTTCCTGCGGGCGGTAGTCGAGGAACAGGGCGGGGACGCGATCGAACAGGCGGTCGCCTTCGCGCTGGAGTTCGCTGCCGAAGCCATTCGCGCGCGCGAGTGCAAACTGCGGGCGCAGGCGGTGTTCGACGAAGAAGTGCGCCCAGTTGGCGTGGGGTGCGTTCTGTTGCGGGCTGCGGCCGATGAAGTTGTCGCGCGGCCAGCCGAAGGCGTCGCCGCGGTCGCGGTGCAGGCGCACCAGAGCGTCGGCGAAGCGCTCGCCGTCTGCGGCGGATTGCAGTGGGTGCGGGTCGAGGTGTTCGAGGACGAGGAAGGCGTGCGCGCCGTCGGTGCCGCAGGCGATCACCGCCGGGGTGCGAAAGGTCGCGCTCGCGGCGATTGCGGCGAGGCCGTCGGCCTCGGCGTCGAACATCGGCGCGCAATCGGTATCACCGAGCTTGACGAAGTACGCGGCGCCGGTGGCGTCCTCCACTCGCATGGCAGTGTGGATGCTGCCGCCGCCGACCCCACGCGTCGCGGCGATGTGGAAGCCGTTGCCGGCCTGTGTGCGGATGGCGTGCTCGATCGCGGGCAGGGCCGGGTGAGCGGCTGCGCTGGGCTGGGCGCCGTCGGGGCGGGGCGTGGTGGGCGTCATAGGTTGGCGATGCGGGCGCTGGTCTGCGACAGGCGGGTGGCCAGCACCTCGAGAAAGGCCTGATAGAAGTGCATGCGACAGGTGTCGCTGGCGCGTCGGAGGGCGCTGGCGCGGATGGTGAGGAGCGCGGTGTCGGTGGCGGCCTCGACCGAGGCCGAGCGCACGCCGCGCACGGTCGAGAACACGGCGATCTCGCCGAAGCAGTCGCCGGGGTTGAGCACGTCGAGCAGGTGGCCGTGCTTCTTCACCCGCGCCTCGCCTTCGATCACGAAGCAGATGGCGTCGCCGCGCTCGCCTTCTTTCATGATCACCGTGCCGGCGCGGGTGCGGCTGAAGCGCGAGAAGGCGATGACCTCCCACAGCTCGGCGTCGGCGAAGCGGTGGAAGAAGCGCATCGCGCGCAGGGCTTCGAACTTGCCGGTGTCACCGAGCGCCGCTTCGCTGGCGAGCAGGGCGCCGAGGTTGCGGTAGGCGAGCGCGAGGTCGTGGGAGAACTCGCTCCAGCTCTGGTAGCGGCGGTCGACATCCTTCTCGGTTGCGCGGCGAACGATGGCGTCGAGCGCCTCGGGCACCTCGGGACGCAGCTCGGAGGGCGGGGGCGCGACGTCGTGGGCGATGCTGTAGAGCAGGCTGTAGCTGTTCTCCTGCTCGAAGGGCAGGTGGCCGGTAAGGAGCTGGAACATGACCACGCCGAGCGAGTAGATGTCGGTGCGGTGGTCGAGCGGCACCTCGCGCACCTGCTGCGGCGACATGTAGGCGGGCGAGCCGACGCCGGCGATCTGCGTGGTCTCGCGCGCGGTGTGCAGCGCGGCGCCGAAGTCGGAGATGCGGATCTCGCTGCCGCCGGCCTCCATCAGCAGGATGTTGGCGGGCTTGATGTCGCGGTGGGTGATGCCTTGGTGGAAGGCGTAGTCGAGCGCGCGCGTAGCCTTGAAGATGATCTCGATGACGCGCTCGATGGGGGCGAGCGATTCGGGGCGGCCGATGGCGTCGAGCGTGCCGCCGGGGACGTAGTCCATGACCAGCCAGGCGTCGCGGTCGGTCACCATGGCGTCGTGGATGCGCACGATGTGCGGGTGGTTGAGCTTGCCGGCGAAGGCGGCTTCGTTGAGGAAGAGCTGGCGCAGCAGGCGGCCGCGCTGCGGATCGTCGAGGATCTCGCGGCGCAGGCGCTTGACGGCGACCTCGGTCTGGCGGAAGGGGTCCCAGGCGAGAAAGACCGCGCTCGTGGCGCCGCCGCCGATCTGGCGGCGGAGCTCGTACTTGCCGATGTAGTCCGTCGCCGGCGCGGTCATGGTGGGTGCGACGGGCTCCCGCTCAGGCGAGACGGGCGCGGGCGCGCGTCACCGCGGCACGCACCTGCTCGGGTGCGGTGCCGCCGATGTGCTTGCGCGAGGCGAGCGAGCCTTCGACCGTCAGCACGGCGAACACGTCGTCACCCAGGCGCTCGGCCGCGCCCGGTACGTGGGCCATCGCGATGCGCAGCTCGTCGAGCGAGAACTGCGGCAGGTCGCAGCCCTTGACGTCGGCCGCACGCACGGCGAGCGCCACGGCTTCGTGTGCGTCGCGGAAGGGCAGGCCCTTCTTGACCAGGTAGTCGGCGAGGTCGGTGGCGGTGGCGTAGCCCTGGCTGAGCGCGCCGCGCATGGCGTCGGCCTTGACCTTGATGCCGGTGATCATGTCGGCGTAGATGCGCAGGGTGTCGATCACAGTGTCGGCGGTGTCGAACAGCGGCTCCTTGTCTTCCTGGTTGTCCTTGTTGTAGGCCAGCGGCTGGCCCTTCATCAGGGTCAGCAGGGCGACCAGGCTGCCGTTGACGCGACCGGTCTTGCCGCGCACGAGCTCGGGGACGTCGGGGTTCTTCTTCTGCGGCATGATCGAGCTGCCGGTGCAGAAGCGGTCGGCGAGGTCGATGAAGCCCACGCGCGGGCTCATCCACAGGATCAGCTCCTCGGACAGGCGCGACAGGTGCGTCATCAGCAGCGCGGAGGCGGCGCAGAATTCGATCGCGAAGTCGCGGTCGCTGACGGCGTCGAGCGAGTTGAAGCAGACCTCGTCGAAGCCGAGTTCAGAAGCGACGAACTCGCGGTCGATCGGGTAGCTGGTGCCTGCGAGCGCCGCGCTGCCCAGCGGCAGGCGGTTGACGCGGCGGCGGCAGTCGGCGAAGCGCTCGGCGTCGCGCCGGCTCATCTCGTAATACGCCATCAGGTGGTGGCCGAAGGTCACCGGCTGCGCCACCTGCAGGTGGGTGAAGCCGGGCATCGGGGTGGCGGCGTTGGCCTCGGCGACGTCGAGCAGGCTCTTCTGGAAGTCGGCGATCAACACGAGGATCTGGTCGATCGCGTCGCGCAGCCACAGGCGGATGTCGGTGGCGACCTGGTCGTTGCGGCTGCGGCCGGTGTGCAGGCGCTTGCCCGCGTCGCCCACCAGCGCGGTAAGGCGCTTCTCGATGTTGAGGTGGACGTCCTCGTCGTCGAGGTTCCAGGCGAATTCACCACGCTCGATCTCGCCCTTGATCTGCGCCATGCCGCGCTCGATGTCGGTGAGGTCCTGCGCGCCGATGATGCCCTGCTTCGCCAGCATCCTGGCGTGGGCGAGCGAGCCGCGAATGTCCTGCGCCGCCATGCGCTGGTCGAAGAGCACGCTGGCGGTGTAGCGCTTGACGAGCTCGGAGACGGGTTCGGTGAAGCGGCCGGACCAGGCCTTGGCGGGGGCGTCTGCGGATGCGTTGGCGCCGGCGGCCGGCGTCGTGGTGTCTGTCATAATGGGGCGCACAAAACGAGACGGCCGGCAGGGTGCAGCCGGCCTGGCACAAGGAAAAACGCCGCCTGCGCGGCGCAGAGGAATGGCCGAAAGTATAAAGCAAAAGCCCGGCCGGCTTGCCGGCCCGGGGCTGCCCGACTTCCGCAACCTGGGGGTGATGCTGCGCGTGCTGCTGGTGGTGAACCTGCTCGCGCTGCTGACGGTCGCCCTGCGTGCCGACGAACTCGAGCGCCTCACGGCGGAGCTGGCGCTGATGGCGGGGCGGGTGGAATTGCCGCTGTTGCTTGCGGTGCTGCTCCTGTATCTGTTCGGGCCCGCGCTGAGTCGCCTGGGCGCCCGAGCGGGGCAAGCGGCGGTGTTCGGGGTGGCGAGTCTTGCGGTGATGTTCAGCAGTCCATTGACCGGCGCCGACGCCCCGGCGCTGTTGCGCGCGCTGGCCTGGAGCTGGCTGGCGGCGGCGGTCGCACTGCTCTATTTCGATTATCGAAGCTGGCGCTTCACGCCGGCGCTGGCCGAGGCCCGGCTGATGGCGCTCACCGCGCGCATCCGGCCGCATTTCTTCTTCAACAGCCTCAATGGCGTGCTCGGCGTGATCCGCTCCGACCCGCGCCGGGCCGAGCGTGCGCTGGAAGAGTTGGCGGACCTGTTCCGCGCGCTGATGCAGGACCACCGCGAGCGCGTGCCGCTGCGCGACGAGGTGGAGTTGTGCGAGCGCTATGTCGATCTGGAGCGCCTGCGCCTGGGCGATCGGCTGTCGGTGCGCTGGGAGTTTGGCGATGCAGGCGATGCGGGTATTGCCCCGAACGCAGCGCGAGAAGCCCTGCTCGCGGCGCGCGTGCCGCCGCTGCTGCTTCAACCTTTGCTCGAAAACGCCGTTTACCACGGCATCGAGCCTTCGACCAAGAGCGGCGAAGTGGTGGTTCGTGTCGCCCGGCGCGGTGAGGTGCTGAGTCTCGAGGTGGACAATCCGGTGTGCGACGCCGTCCGCCATCACGCCGGCAACCGCATGGCGCTCGACAACATCCGCGAGCGCCTGATGCTGTTCTACGACCTGGAGGCCGGGCTGGAGATCGACGCGGGGGGGGGACGCTACCGGGTGCGCATCCGCCTGCCGTATCGCACGAGCGATTGATGCCCTTGCATCCCGGCGCTCGCGAACCGGCCGAGACGGACGAACCGAATTCAGGAAGGAAGCAGGAAAGACGCATGGATACGCCAAAACCTGCCGCGTTGCGCGTACTGATCGTCGATGACGAGGCGCCCGCGCGTACCCGCCTGCGCGACCTGCTCGGCGACATCGCGGCGCGCCACCCGACCGAGATCGTCGGCATGGCCGCCAACGGCGTCGAGGCGCTGCGCCTGCTCGAGGCCGCGCCCGCCGACGTGGTGCTGGCCGACATCCGCATGCCGGTGATGGACGGGGTGGAGCTCACCCGCCACCTCGGCAAGCTGACCTCGCTGCCGGCGGTGATCTTCGTCACCGCCTACGACCAGTACGCGGTCGAGGCCTTCGAGCTGGCGGCGGTCGACTACCTGCTCAAGCCGGTGCGTGCCGAACGCCTGGCTGCGGCGCTGGCCAAGGCCGAGGCGCGCCGGCCTGCGCCCGACGATGCCGCGCTCGCCGGCCTGGCGCCGGGCGAGCGGCGCCACTTCAGCGTCAGCGAGCGCGGACGCATCCTGCTGCTGCCGGTGAGCGAGGTGCTCTACCTGCGCGCCGAGCTGAAATACGTGACCGCGCGCACCGCCGAGCGCGAATACGTGCTCGATGAATCGCTGGTGCAACTGGAGGAGGAGTTCTCCCGCCGCTTCCTGCGCCTGCATCGCAACTGCCTGGTGGCGCGCGATGCGGTGCAGGGCGTCGAGCGTGTCGGCGATCAGGACGGCATCGATGCGCACTGGGCGGTACTGATCCGCGGCGTGCCCGAGCGCCTGCCGGTGAGCCGCCGGCAGTGGCCGGTGGTGAGGCAGATGCTCGGGCTCTGAAGCGCGCGTGGCTCAGCCGCTGTTGCGCAGCCCCGCGGCGATGCCGTTGATCGAGATGTGGATGCCGGTGCGGATGCGCGCGTCGGTGCCGCCATCCCCCGCTGCCGTCTCGCGATGGCGGCGCAGCATCTCGACCTGCACGTGGTTGAGCGGGTCCAGATACGGGAAGCGGTTGCGGATCGAGCGCTTGAGCAGGGGGTTGCCGTCGAGCAGTTCCTGCTGACCGGTGATCTGCAGCACGGCCTCGAGTGTGGCCTTGTGCTCGGCGCGGATGCGGCCGAAGATCGCATCGCGCAGCGCGACGTCCTTGACCAGCGCGGCGTAGCGGCTGGCGATGGCGAGGTCGGTCTTGGCCAGCACCATGTCCATGTTGGACAGCAGCATGGTGAAGAACGGCCATTCGCGGTTCATGCGCTGCAGCAGCGCCAGGCCGTCGTCCGGGCGCGCGGCAAGGAAGTCGCGTACCGCGCTGCCAAAGCCGTACCAGCCCGGCAGCATCACCCGGCACTGCGACCACGAGAACACCCAGGGGATTGCGCGCAGATCCTCGATCGCCGTGCTCTTCTTGCGCGAGGCCGGGCGCGAGCCGATGTTGAGCGCGGCGATCTCGCTGATCACCGTCGATTCCCAGAAGTAACGCTCGAAGCCCTCGGTCTCGTAGACCAGGCCGCGGTAGGCGGCGAAGGCGGCGTCCGACAGCGCCTGCATGGCGTCGAGGAAGGCGGGCGGCGTGGGGCTGGCGCTGGCCGGGCGCAGGCTGGTCTCGAGCGTGGCGGCGACCAGCACTTCGAGATTGCGCCGGCCGACTTCCGGATTGCCGTACTTGGCACCGATGACTTCGCCCTGCTCGGTGAGACGGATCTGGCCCTGCACCGCGCCATCGGGCTGGGCGAGGATGGCCTGGTAGCTCGGCCCGCCGCCGCGGCCCACCGAGCCGCCGCGGCCGTGGAACAGGCGCAGGCGCACGCCGTGGCGGGCGAAGGTGTCGACCAGTTCGCCCTCGGCCTTGTACAGCGCCCAGCCCGAGGTCAGGAAGCCGCCGTCCTTGTTGCTGTCGGAGTAGCCGAGCATCACCTCCTGGGTGTGTGCCTGCGCGGCGAGCAGGCCGCGGTAGGTGGGCATCGAGAAGATGCGCTCCATCACCCCGGCGGCGTTTTCCAGGTCGCCGATGGTCTCGAACAGCGGCACGATGTTCACGTCGAGCGCGTTCTCGAGCGGGCGCAGGATGCCGGCCTCCTTGAGCAGCACGGCGAGTTCGAGCAGGTCGGAGACGTCGTCGGTCTTGGAGATGATGCAGTTGCGGATCGCCGCCGTGCCGTAGCGCTGGTGAGCGCGGCGCGCGCTGCGGAAGATCGCCAGCTCGCCTTCGCTCTCGTCCGAGTAACGCACGTGCGGCGAGGCCAGCGGGCGGGCGGTGGCGAGTTCTTCCAGCAGCAGCGCGCAGCGCGCCTCCTCGTCGAGCGCGGAGTAGGCGCTGCCGGGGCGGGCGACTTCGAGCAGCTCGGCGACCACGCGTTCGTGCACGTCCGAGTTCTGGCGCAGGTCGACCGGCGCGAGGTGGAAGCCGAACACCCTTACCGCGCGCCGCAGGTGGCGCAGCCGGCCGCGCGCGAGCGCCGCCGAGCCGTTGGCCACCAGCGAGCGATGCAGCGTGTCGAGGTTCTCACTGAGCGCGGCGGCGTCCGCGTAGGGCTGGGCTTCGGCCACCGCATGGCGCACCGGCGCATGGCCGAGCAGCTCGCGATAGGTGGCGGCAAGCCGCGCGTAGATGCCGGAGATGGCGCGCCGGTAGGGCTCGTCGCTGCGATGCGGCGAGCTGTCGGGCGAGGCGTCGGCGAGCGCGAGCAGCGCGTCGGAGGCCGACACCAGGCCGAGGCCGAGCGAGAGCTGCGAGCCGAGGGTGTGCAGCTCGTCCAGGTAGTAACCGAGCGCCACCGCGCACTGCATGGCGAGCGCGCGGTCGAGCACCTCGGCGGTGACGAAGGGGTTGCCGTCGCGGTCGCCGCCGATCCAGCTCCCCACCTGGACGAAGGCGGCGAGCTCGGGGGCGCCGAGCGTCGGGTCGGCCGCGGCGAGGCGGTCCTCGAGGCTGGCGTACAGACGGGGCAGCTCGCGCAGGAAGGTGGTCTCGAAGTACGACAGGCCGTTGGTCACCTCGTCGATCACCGACAGCTTGGAGGTGCGCAGCATGCGCGTCTGCCACAGCGTGAGCACGGCGCGCTTGAGTGCCTCGTGGTTGGCCTCGGCCTCCTCGGGGGTGAGCCGCATGCGGTCGCGTTCGTCGAGCAGGCGCGCGAGCACGGTCTCGCAGTTGAGGATGCTCTTTCGCTGCACCTCGGTAGGGTGGGCGGTGAGCACCGGCGACACCAGCGCGGTGTCGAAGAATTCGGCGAGCGCGGCCGGGTTCATCTCGCCGTTGTCGAGCGCATTGGCCACGGCATGCGCCAGGCTGCCTTCGCGCGGGGTCGAGCCGGCGATCAGGTGGGCGCGGCTGCGGCGGATGTGGTGCTGATCCTCGGCGATGTTGGCCAGGTGCGAGAAATAGCTGAAGGCGCGCGCCACCTGGATGGTCTGCTCGCGCGACAGGGCGTCGAGCATGGCCTCGAGCTCGCGCCGCGCGGCGATGTCGTCGTCGCGGCGAAAACGCACCGAGTTCTGGCGGATGCGCTCGATCAGCTCGAATGCCGCGGCGCCCTGCTGGTCGCGCACGGTGTCGCCGAGCAGGCGGCCGAGCAGGCGGATGTCTTCACGCAGCGGGGCGTCCTTGTCCTGGGTCATGTCGTTCGTTGTTCCGTATGTTGAGGTTCGAGGGATGGCGGGTAGGAGCAGGCTTCAGGGCTTGCCGGCAAGCGTCGCCCGGGCGTCGTCGATCGCATTGTCGAGGTACTGGCCATAGAAGTCGGCCAGCCGCATGCCGACGATCGGCTCGGCCAGCGTGCGGCCGTCGGCATCGAGCACGCTGACCGTCGGCGTGACCCTCGCGCCGAGCTGCCCGGCCAGGCGGCGGTGGGTCGTCGACTGGCCGGCGAAGTCGGTGAGCGCTGCGTCCGAGTCGATGTCGATCTGGCGGAACAGGGCGCGCTTCGCGTTGGCCGGCTCATTGGCCATCGGCACAATGTAGGTTCGCGCCTCGTCGCAGTAGCTGCAGCCGGCCTGGCTGAAGAGCACGACCATCGGCACCTTCGCCGCACGCATCGCGGCGCCGTCGCTGGCCAGATCCACCGCCCCGGACAGCCCCGGCTGGGCCGCCGAGAGGGCGATCGGCACGCATGCTAGAATGCCGGCCAGACCGCGCACCATAGGTGCCAACCCTGATGCTGCATTGCGGCAATTGTCAGGCGTTGTCCGCATGAAACCATCCTGTCAGGTAAATATCCATCGTGAGCCAAGCGACCCCCGCGCGCATCGTCATTGCTACCCGTGAAAGCCGTCTCGCCCTGTGGCAGGCCGAGCACATCAAGGCCCGGCTCGAGGCATTGTATCCCGGCTGCCAGGTCGAACTTCTGGGCATGACGACCCGGGGCGACCAGATCCTCGATCGTCCGCTCGCCAAGGTCGGCGGCAAGGGCCTGTTCGTCAAGGAGCTCGAAACCGCGCTGCTCGACGGCCGCGCCCACATTGCCGTGCATTCGATGAAGGACGTGCCGATGATGATGGAGCCCGAGTTCGCGCTGCCCTGCATCACCGCGCGCGAAGTGCCGCTCGACGCCTTCGTCTCCAACCGCTACGAGAGCCTGGCCGACATGCCGCCGGGCGCTGTGGTCGGCACGTCCTCGCTGCGCCGCGAATCGCAGATCCATGCCCAGTACCCCTTCCTCGGCGTGACCAGCCTGCGCGGCAACCTCGACACCCGCCTGCGCAAGCTCGACGAAGGTCAGTACGACGCGATCATCCTCGCCGCCGCGGGCCTGAGCCGGCTCGGCATGGGCGCGCGCATCCGCTCGGTGATGGCGGCCGAAGTGTCGCTGCCGGCCGCCGGACAGGGCGCGCTCGGCATCGAATGCCTGGCCGCGCGCACCGACGTCATCGGCTGGCTGCAGCCGCTGGTCGACGCCGACACCACTGCCTGCGTGCTTGCCGAGCGTGCGGTTGCGCGCGCGCTGGCGGGCAGTTGCGAGGTGCCGCTGGGCGCCTATGCGGTGATGCGCGAAGGCCGCCTGTGGCTGCGCGGCTTCGTTGCTCGCCCGGACGGCAGCGAGATCGTTCGCGCCGAGCGCGAGGGTGCGCCGGCCGACGCCGAAGCGCTCGGCCGCGCGCTGGCCGACGATCTGCGCGGGCAGGGCGCGGAAGCGATCCTGGCCGACATCGGCTGATGTGGCCGCTCCGGATTCGCCGATGACGGGCCACGACACCGCAACGCTGCCCGTAGCGCCCCTGGCCGGGCGGACGCTGGTGGTGATGCGTCCGCGCGAGCAGGCCGGCAGCCTGTGCGAGCGCATCCGTGCCGCGGGCGGCGAGGCGCTGCTGTTTCCGGTGATCGCGGTCGGGCCGGCGCTCGATCCGGCGCCGCTGGAAGCGCTGATCGAGCGCCTGGATGCGTTCGATCTCGCGTTCTTCGTCAGCCCGAACGCGGCCAATTACGCGCTGCAGTTCATCCTGCCGCGCCGCGCCTGGCCGGCGACGCTCAAGGTGGCCACCGTCGGCAAGGGCAGCGAGCGCGTGTTGCGCGGCTACGGTTTCGAGCACGTGATCGCGCCGCAGGACGGCTTCGACAGCGAGGCGGTGATCGCACTGCCGGAATTTGCGACTGAAGCCGTCGCCGGCCGCCGCGTGCTCATCTTCCGCGGCGACGGCGGGCGGGAATTGCTCGCCGACACCTTGCGCGAACGCGGTGCGAGCGTTGAATATGTAACGTGCTACCGTCGCTTCTGCCCCGATCTCGATCCGGCGCTGCTGCTGCAGCCGGTGGCAAGCGGCGAGGTCGACGGCTTGCTGCTCACGAGCAGCGAGGGCGTACGCAACCTGCGTCAGATGCTGGGCGAAGAGGGCTTGACCGCCTTGCTGCCGCTTACGGTGTTCGCTTCGCACCCCCGCATCGTTGCGCAGGCGCGGGCGGCGGGGTTCGATGATGTCGTGGAAACGCCCGCCGGCGATGACGGCCTGATGCGGGCGCTTGTGACCCACTTTGGTTAGAACCGAGGCCATGAAAGAAGAGATTCCCGCCCTGATCCAGCCGCCGCCGACGGCGCAGCATGCGTCGGTGAAAAACGACCAAGGAAGCCCCCGAGGAGATGCTCGCGAGCCTGCTGGCGCCGAGGTGAGCAACGCCACGCCGACGCCTCCTGCCACGACCGGCGATGCGGGCGAATCGGGGCGCAGCCCGGCGGCATGGTGGGCACTGCTGCTCGCCTTGATCGCGCTCGGCGGCGCGGGCTGGGCGATCTGGCAGGCGCGGGATACCCGCGTGCAGTCGGTCGAGCTGCGCGAGGAACTGGCCCGGCGTCTGTCCGAGGGCGAGTCGATCGCGACCGAGGCGCGCGGCATCGTGCGCCAGCAGCAGGAGGTCATCGCCTCGCTGCAGGGCAAGCTGGGCGCGCTGGAATCCAAGGTCGAGACCACCGAAGGCCAGGCGGCCGCGCTCGAAGCCCTGTACCAGGAGTTTTCGCGTAGCCGCGAGGACGGGGTGATCGCGGAGGTCGAACAGGCGGTTGCGCTCGCCGCGCAGCAACTGCAGATCGCCGGCAACGTCGAGGCGGCGCTGATCGCGCTGCAGGAAGCGGAGGCGCGGCTTGCCATCCACGACCGTGGCCAGCTCGCTTCGCTGCGTCGCGCACTGGCGCGCGACATCGACGAGCTGCGGCTGCAGCCGGTGCTGGACGTCTCCGGCCTCAGCCTGCGCCTCGAACGTTTGCTCGAGCGCACGGACGCGCTGCCGCTGGCTTTCGAGGGCCAGTTGCCCATCGAGGCGGCGGTCGGTCGCGAGATGGGGCCTGCGGAGAGTGGCGGCCTGGCCGGCTGGATGGCGGGCATATGGCGCTTCACCCAGGCGCTGGCGGCCGATGTCTGGCACGAAGTCCGTACGCTGGTGCGGGTCGAACGCCTGGATCAGGATGATCCGGTGCTGCTCGCACCGGCCCAGAACACCTTCCTGCGCGAGAACCTGAAGCTCCGCCTGCTCACCGCGCGCCTCGCGCTGCTGGCGCGCGACGGTCGCACCTACGAGGCCGATCTCGCGCAGGCCAAGGCCT
>JAANMY010000617.1_pt1 | contig 48927 bp, 44 predicted proteins | sample 7279691 | NCBI WGS metagenome assembly JAANMY01 (sample SAMN14094543, study PRJNA606508) | bioreactor metagenome | isolation source: A lab-scale SPAN reactor treating ammonium-rich wastewater day 388 | place: Ireland: Galway | collected 2018-02-07 | reverse complement strand
GTCGCGGTGATGTAGGGATGGAAACGCTTATTAATAAGCCATCAACAGTTTTAACCGTTCAAAGTTCTGACTCCTGCAACGTTCCGCTTTACGGTTACGTCCAGAACGCAAGCCTCACTGATCTATGTGATCCATATCATTCATGAACGGCGTATTCTTTGCGCTGAATTTGAAACCTCTTGTTTTGGCAGATGCGTACTCGATGCGTTCCGCTTGAGAGAGATACTCTCGCAATTTTGAACTCAATGGTAGTCCTAGTCGCGACAGTTCATACAATTCTTCGCGAACAAGCTTGTCGCCAATCGGAGTGTCAAAACCCACCATGTCCAAGTAAGCGTCATCGCGATAAATCCCCTCAATCAGGTACAACCCTTGATGTTGTAACCGTACTGCCGAGAAGTCGGTGCTCAACTTTGGTACAATCGTGTCGACTTGCCATATCCCGGTTACATTCATCCGTAAAAGAACGCTTCGGATGGTGCTTTCATCCATGGGACACCAAGACCTAATGTAATCAAGAATGGTGCCCACTGCGCAGTAACCCTTTCCTGCGTTGGGGGTATCTTCAGAGTGCGACAGAAGGAATCGCAAGATGTGCAGAACCACGAAGTGACTGTAAGACTTCTCGCCTGCAGTCGGCTGGAAGACGTTTGCTACAATGCCGTCTCCCTGATAGTAGTACGCTCTTCTTCCGCACATCACTGATTTCAACACAGTTGTTCGGTCTGTGACGAACGGCTGATCTGACAGTACTGGCGGGAGAAAGGTTTTGGTTGCGAACTTGGAAGATCTGCACATGTCGCGGAAACTGTCCAACCCACGACGTAGGTCCGTGCCGCATACGCCGTCAAGCGGAGACATTGTGTCACCGGTGTGGAGCGCTGTAGAAAAGCCGTTCAGAATTCTGACCGCCGCAGACTTCGAAACCTCCAGTTTCTTACCATCCCATGGAATAATTGCTGTGGTCTTTCGATCATCGCCATATCTGGTATCAAGGTGGCCAACTCTTGCCTCAACAACATCAGCGATGGAAACGCCTGGTACATGAAAGTACTCAACGTCATGGTAAGCATTGAAAGGCTTTTGATGGCGATACTTCAGCCAGGTTTCCTCTCTAAGAGTCATCACCGTAAACACCTTGAACTCACCCCCAAACGGGCGAAGTACCGTAAAACCCGTTACCTGCTCGCCAAGATCGGCTGTATCTAGATTGTCTAGGACGAGGGCTACCGGGATACCTTTGCTTGCGAGATGAGTTACAAGGAGCTTGAGATACTTGTGTGGGGTGCTTCGAATTGAGCGTGCGAGCTCCGGGAACTTTGTATCCAGGTACTCATCTTGTTCCATTTTGGGGTAGAGGCTTCGATGCTCTTCTTCCCACTCGGAACGGAGAGTGTTTCTAAGCTGCTTCGCATTGTCACCGCCATACATTGTCTCGCGAATCACTTCCTGTGTTTTCGCGACGGTCAGTTCAATAATTCGAGAGTAGAGCGCTTCTGGCTGTTGCGGAAGGTCCCTCCCGTCAACAAATACAGATACAACCTTTTGTCTTGGAAGTTCAAATCGTCGGTACCAGTCGAGTAGAGTTGTCTTTCCGACGCCCGACCCACCTAACAGCACTGCCATCTGAATCGGTTTGGCTGACCTGTGTATCAATGAATCGGCAAACTCAAGTAGGGTTGAATTCAGTGCTTCCCCAACGTTTTTAGAAGTGATGTTCTTTGCATCACTCCCCGCAGGTCGCCTGTCGCGGAGTACGTTTTCATGCTTCCGATCCTTCATTACTCTTGATTCAGCACAATATGCCGCCTCGAACGCTTCGTCATCTAACTGACTAAGGTCAACGAAACCTTCCCGTAACAAGGGCTTGAGGGCAGGAAAAAACTCATTGCCAATGTCTTCTTCTGGTTCCCCTCCTCCGTAGCGTCGTTGGCGAATGCTGTGGGCCTCTCCGAGCCGGCGATTTGCTCGTACATCTTCGGCGTGTCTGTTTAGAGCAGCTCGACCTGCGAAGTGCTCCAGTCTCGCAAAATCATACTTCTTATCGAGCATCTCAAGGACGTTGAGACGAACGGCATCCTTGTCCTTCGTATGCGTGTGACCAACTAAAATGTCTTTGCCGTTGCACGCCATAACCATATGGATGGCTGAAATGTCTGAGTGGTTGCGGTTGATTTCGTTCGCATACATCTGAGCTTCACGCCACGCTTCTTCGACAGGAACTGTCGAATTTTTGACTTCGATCACGCCTACGCGTAGCCCGAATAGCCTGAACATATAGTCGGGCTTCCAGTCGGTGCGCTTCAAGTCGCCCTTGCCAAATGTCGATTTGGGAATCTGCTCTTCGGGCACCCAGTCATCAGGTAGGATGCCAAGTTTGGCGATTAGCCCTACCATCAACTTTTCGCGGACCTCAGTTTCGATTGCAGAAGTTGCTGCGATCTGCGCTCCGCGTACCAACTGATCGTGGTCCATAGCCCGTCGCTCTACATGGAGGCGCGGCGCTCCCTTCGCAGAGAGTCCGCTTTTTTAGCTGCTGAGATATTGTGAACCTATTCTGGTTGACTACAAGCCCAATGCGGCCATTCGCCACTCAAGGCTGGACTTTGGGACGCAAAGTAGTTCGGCAGTTGCTTCAACGGACAATCCCAACTCGCGCGCGCGGTGAATTTCTTCCGCTGGCATCAGGAGGCAGAGGGCGTACTCATTGGCTGTGCGCTCAGACTTGAAGTCCAACTCTGTGGTACCAGCTATGCGCTGGCCAAGTTGTCGGGCGATCGCAAGACGCCTATCCGCAGCAGCAAGTCCCGGGCTAACACGAATTGTCCACACGCCGTTGAAACCGTCGGAGTCTAAATCCCGACTGAAATCCGGGCCTGCCTCTTCGATTTGCAGGCCTTGTGCGTGGCACACCTCATCAAGATCTACGGCTTCGAGACGCATCTGAACCACCTCGCACACTACTTCCCAGACAGGATTTCGTGCACATTACCTGCCCGGCAAACGATTGGGCGGATCACTTTAGTCCGAGTTTTCCACAATGCAAGGGTGAGCAAAGAACATCCGGACACTCAGACAGCTTCAGAACCTGCCGCCAAACATGCGTCAATGGCAAGGCGCCTTATTGGGCCAACGAATCAGGCTACTTTGGCTTACGGACTGTGGCCCGGAGCGGGTAGCGGATGTTCCTGACGATGCCTCTTGCGCGGTGTTGCGGCGGTGTCGGTAACTGGGCCTCTTTACGGGGTTGCTTTGGTGTTGGTTACTGGCGGGGCTGACGAGCCCTGTTGTGCCGGCGAATAGGGGTCAGGCACCCGCCTACGCCAAGGCTACGGCGGGCAGGCCGGCGCGATGCGATTAGGGAATGCAGCCGGAAGTGGGCAGATCCATCCGGCCTGAAAGGCCGTCTCTGTCAGCCCGGGCCAGAGGCCCGGGATTCGGGAAACGGGTTCATTGCCGGCCTGAATGGCCGGTTCATAGGGCGCTGCGATGAACGGCCCCTTCAGGGCCGTACCGGAGACGGCTCCGTAATCCCAGGGCTTCGCCCTGGGCTGGCAGAAGCGGCCCTTCGGGCCGAAGCGCATCCGGGCGAAACGGGGCGACGGGTTCGGCGCGGCGGCTTCCTCCGCCCCTTTGGGGCGGTGCTCTGCTTTCCTGCTTTCCACGGGTTGCGCTCGGCCGGCTGCGCCGGCCTGGCTTCACCCGTGGCTACAAACCGGCGCCCCTTCGGGGCGCGGCTGCGGGCGGGGCGCCCGCATCACTTGCTGCCTGCGGGCGGGGCGCTCGCATCACTTGCTGCCTGCGGGCGGGGCGCTTGCATCACTTGCTGCTTGTGGAGGGACTGTCCCCGCATTTGGGGACTGTCCCCGTTTTCGGTCGGCTCTTGAACTTCCGGAACGAGAACGGGCCCGGGCTGGGCTTGGATTTCGGCTTGATACGTGAGTGACGTAGCGCCACGGCCGTGGCGCCGGCAGGCTGGCAGCCTGCCCCACTTGCCCTTGCAGCTCGGACTGGTTGGCGAGGGTTTTGGCGGGGAATCTTTGGTTTTTTGTGGGACGGCCTTTGACGGCCTGAATATCGGCCTTGCCGGGATGCTTGCCCGCTTCGCTTTCTGCAAATTCTTTTCGGGGCTCCGTGCGCCGCATTCGGTGGGGGAGGTGTCTCTCCACACGAAAGGAATTGCCATGGACAAACCTGCTGAGCAACCCGCCGAAAGACCCGCCGAAAAGCCCGTCTCGTTGCGCGGGACGAACGGCCTGCTGCCGGACCTGCGCCACGCGCCGCGCTTTCACGGCATCAAGCGCGAACGCACGGCGCTGTCGGACGCCGAAGTCGCCGTGATGCTTGCCGACGTCACCCTGTTCCTGCACCAGGTCGTGATGGCCACGGGCCACGTGCTTGAAACCGTGCCTGCGGGCGAGCTGCGCAAGATCGTCGCCGCGGAGTGCGACATGCCCACCAGCTTCGTGGACGAAAACGGCATCCAGAGACTCGCCGTCGCCAACCAGCCCGGACGCGACCACCGCAAGGAACCGCGCGGCCGTAAACACCCGCTGATGGCGCTGCTGAACCTGGCGCTGCAGGCGGCGCGGCTGCTGCGGCAGATCACGGCCGGCACGCACCCGAAGCTGCACAACCAGCGCAACAAAGATGAGGCGGATTTTAATCGCATGCTGAACGACGCGGATGGTTGGGTGAACGCGATCATGAAGGGGGCGGAGGGGAGTTAAGCGGCAGGCGGGAGTAGGCAGGCGGGAGTAGGCGGGAGGCGGGAGGCGGGAGGCGGGAGGCGGGAGGCGGGAGGCGGGAGTCAGGTTGTAGGTTGTAGGTTGTAGGTTGTAGGTTGTAGGTTGTAGGGAACTGCGGCCTCTGGCCTCCGAGCTCCGAGCTCCGAGCTCCGAGCTCTGACCTCTAACCTCCGACCTTCGACCTCTGACCTCCGACCTCTGACCTCTAACCTCTGACCTCTAATCCGAACCTCTGATCAACCCGGCCCTTGGCCGGGTGTTGCTGATTTGAGCTAACTGCTTGGCAGCGCTTGATTTGAGTTGCGTTCGATTGCGATGGGGTGCAACAAGTTGCAAAGTAGTGCATCTGCCGGGATTCTTTGGCCCGAAATGGGCGGCTCTAGTGGTGACTGTAGTCACCTAAAGAAGTTGCTGCCGGTGGGGGCGCCGCGGCGTGACAGTGGCGCTACAAGCCTTGTTCTGGATTGAACTTGCGGGCCTGATTAGGCGCGGGTAGCATTTCGGCTCGCTAACTGACAAAGAATCTTCGCTTTTAATCAGGTGGGAACGAACCACCTTGCACAACCCCCGTTTATTCAGGGGTCGCAATTAAACATCCCTTCCCGGGGATAATGCCGAGATTGAGGAGGTCGCTGTGGCGGGTCAACAGCAATATTACGAAGAGCCGGCGGATCAGGAGTACTACGGGCAGGAGGAAGTGCCCGCAGGTTCGACCGGCGAAGATCTTACGGCGCTGGCTTCAGTGCCCTGGGTGGCGATCGCACTGGCCGTGCACGTCATCCTGCTTGTGATTGCCTGGTTCATCATTCCGGCCGTGCCCGAGCGGGTGCAGGTTGAAGTGATTCAGGCGCAGCAGGAGCAGATTGCGGAGCCTCCACCGCCCGAGCAGCCGCCCGAGAAGCCGGTTGAGTTCCCGAAGGATGAGCCCGAGCAGGTCGACCCGACCGAAGACGAGCGCATCGTCGAGGACGCGAAGGACGACCTGAACGAGGACCCCTCGGACAAGCCGAACAACGACCTGGCCGAGAACCCGAACGACGACCCGTCAGACAACGAGTCCCCGCACCCGAACCGCGACTCCACCACCAGCGCGGTGGGCCTGGGCGGCGGCGTGGGCGGCGGCGGCGGTCGCGGCGGCGCGGGCGGTTTCGCCCACCGTCGGGCGCGTGGCGGCGGCGGTCGTCCGCACGATGACCGCGTGCGCGGCGCGCTGGAGTGGCTGAAGGACCACCAGAACCGCGAAGGTTACTGGAGCGCGACCACCTTCAGCGACGACTCCACCCGCACCGGCGCGAAGAAGACCTACAACATCGAGTTCGTTGATCCGGGTTCGGCCACCAGCGACAAGGGCTGGGAGGCGACCTGCGACATCGGCCTGACCGGCATGGCCCTGCTGGCTTTCGTCGGCGCGGGCTACGACCACAAGGAAGGCGACTACCGCGCCACCTGCCGCCAGGCGATCCTGTACCTGCGCAAGGTGCAGGACAACGACGGCTGCTTCGGCGCCAAGGAAGACGACCACTTCGTGTACAACCACGCCATCTGCGCGATGGCGATGGCCGAGGCCTACGGCCTGTCGGGCGACCAGGTGCTGAAGCCGATCGCGGACAAGGCGGTCGAGTTCATCCTGAAGGCGCAGAACCCCGGCTTCGGCTGGCGGTACGGCGTGCAGCCGACCTACAACGACAGCTCGGTGAGCGGCTGGATGGTGCTGGCGCTGAAGAGCTGCAAGATGGCCGGCCTCGAGTTCGACACCACCAAGTGCTACAACGACGCGGCCGAGTGGTTCAAGCTGGTGACCGTGGACGTGAACGGTTACCCGAAGACCGGTTACGACACCCCGGGCAGCAACAACGCCCGTCTGCGCAGCTCCCGCGAGTACGACAACAACCCGTCGATGGATTCGATCTACGTGATGAGCATGCTGTTCATGGGCAAGGCTGACCTGAACGACAAGAACATCAAGTCCCTGAGCCGCGTCTGCATCGAGAAGGATTACCTGCCGGTCTGGGAAAAGAACAAGATCGACTACTACTACTGGTACTACGCCAGCCTGGCGCTGTACCAGGTCGGCGGCGCCACCTGGAAGTCCTGGGAGAAGTCCATGTCCAGCGTGCTGCTCAACAGCCAGCGCGGCTACTGCGAGGCCGACAAGAAGGCCGGTCTCGTCAGCAAGGAAGCGCTCGATGAGCACGGCAGCTGGGACGCGGTTGACGCCTGGGGCTCGGCCGGTGGACGCGTCTACTCCACCGCCATCAACTGCCTCACGCTGGAGGTTTACTACCGCTACCTGCGCCTGGAAGAAGGCCACTAGACAGAGACCGCATCAGACCGAAAGGCAGCCCTTGGGCTGCCTTTCGCGTTTAATGGGTCTCCCATCGCGCTTGCGCTCGGGCTGCTGCTTCTCCAGAATCCCACCACCATGGCCAAAAAGAAGAAACCTCGCCGGAACAATCCCCAGCCGCCCCGCCCGCCCGTGCAGCCGGCCACGGCGCCTTCCACGGCATCCACGGACACCGTGCGGCTGCCGTCCACGCTCAAGCAGGCGCTGAAGGCCGACTACTCGCAGATGCTGCGCATCCGCAACGTGCAGTGGCTGATCGTGCTGGGCGCGGTGGTGGGCGCGCTGCTGCTGGGCTATTACCTGTCGGCGGTGTTCGTGCCGCTGCTGGTGGCGATGGCCGTGGCGTACATCCTGGACCCGCTGGTGCAGCGCCTGGTGAAGCGCGGCATCAAGCGCTCGCGCGCCGTGCTGCTGATCTTTGTCGCCTTCCTGGCGGTGGGCGCCGCTGCCGGCACCTGGTTCATGGCCAGCGTGGTCAGCGACGTGCAGAGCCTGTCCACCCAGGCCCGCGGCGTGTGGGATGACCTGCGCTCCAACCAGGCCGAGTGGGTGGCAAGCTGGAACGAGATGGCCCCCGAATCGATGAAGCTGGATGAAAAGGAAGACACCTTCTCCCAGGCCGGCCAGTACATCGTGGATTCGCTGTTCCCCACCGAGTCGCAGGTCGAGCCCGCGGAGGCAACCCAGGCCCGCGCCGAGATGGCGGCTGCCCGGGCCGAGCTGCTGGCCAGTTTCCAGGCCGCGGACAAGAGCAGCGACCTGGCGCTGCAGGCCGGTGAAATCGGCGAGGCCAACGTCAAGCTGATGGACAAGGACGGCGACGGCAGCGTCTCGACCGACGAGTGGTTCATCGCGTTCGGCGCCACGCCCGCCAAGGCCGACGCGCGCACGGTATCGGGCGCCGCCTCCCGGGCCACCAGTTCGGTGATGAACCTGGTGGGCACCGGCCTGCTGGGCCTGCTGACGCTGCTGATGTTCGTGGTGCTGGTCCCGATCTACACCTGGTACTTCATGGTCGGCTGGGACAAGGTGATCGCCAAGGGGCGCGAGTTCCTGCCCGGCTCGCACCGCCCGCGCATCGAGCGCATCCTGCGCGAGATCGACGCGATGCTGAAGGCGTTCTTCCGCGGGCGCATCGTGATCGTCTTCATCATCACCGTGCTGACCACCGGCATGTACCTGGCCTTCGGCGTGAAGTACGCGGTGCTGCTGGGCCTGCTGGGCGGGCTGGGCATCCTGATCCCGTATGCCGCCATGGTGCTGAGCTGGGTGCCGGCCATGATCGTGATGGGCATCGACCCCGAGACCGGCGTGGCCGCGATCATAGCCATGAGCGTGTGCTTCCATGCCATCCAGGCGCTGGAGCAGTTCGTGCTGGCGCCCAAGCTGCTGGGCGACGCCGTGGAGCTGCACGCCGTGACCATCCTGGTGGGCGTGTTCGTGATGGCCTCGCTGTTCGGGCTGTTCGGCGCGCTGCTGGCCGTGCCGCTGACGGCGATCGCCAAGACCCTGGGGCGCGAGTTCCTGCTGCCCTACTTCAGGAGCCTGGCTTCCGAGAAGCCCAAGGCTGCCGCAGAGCCATGAGCGAAGGCCCGGTAGACATCCACAAGGACAGCGTGCCCGGCGCGATCCGCGTCGCGGCCCGGGCCCTGATCATCGAAGACGGCAGGCTGCTGGTGATGACCTACCAGGACAAGTACGGCGCATGGTGCGTCACGCCCGGCGGAGGCATCCGCAAGCAGGAGACCCTGGGCGAGGGCCTGCAGCGCGAGGTGGCCGAAGAGCTGGGCATCGTGGTGCGCCCCGGCGACATCGTGTACGTGCGCGAGCTGCTGGGCCGCACGGCCAAGGTCAAGCACGGCGGCATCACGGAGCAGACCCACCAGCTCGAGATCTTCTTCCGCTGCAGGCGCGAGGGTGAAGTGAAGGTCGGCAAGGCGCTGGACAACTACTGCACCGGCTACGACTGGGTGCCGATCGCCGAGCTGCAGCAGCGCAACTTCTTCCCGCACGCGCTGGCGGGCAGGCTGGCAGCCGACGTGGCCAGCGGCTTCAAGCCCCACAACAACTACCTCGGCGACGCATGAACCCGGCCGCAGCCCTGGCATCCGGAGTGCTTGACCTGCTGCTGCCGCGGCGCTGCGCGGTTTCCGGGCGGCCCTTGCTGGGCGAGGAGGGACCGGTCGCGCAGGACGTGCTGCGTGAGGTTGAGGTGGCGGGAGGCGACTACTGCTCGCGCTGCGGCGCGCCGCAAGGACGCGGCGTGGGGGTGATCCGCGGCTGCATCAGCTGTCGCGACTACCGCGAGGGCTTCGGCACCCGCGAGGTCGTGGCGGTAGGGCGCTACGAGGGGGCGCTGAAGGAGCTCTGCCTGGCGCTGAAGTTCGGGGGCGAGCGCCGGCTGGCCGCGCCGCTGGCCGCCTGGCTGGCGCAGCAGCTGTTCGAGCGCGGCGTGGCGGACAAGGTCGAGCTGGTTGTGCCGATGCCTCTGCATCCCTTCCGGCGCTTCAGCCGCGGCTACAACCAGGCCGAGCTGATCGCGAAGCCGCTGGCCAGGGCGCTGGGCAAGCCGCTGCTGGACGCGCTTCGCCGCCTGCGCCGCACGGAGCGGCAGGCCACGCTGTCGGCGGCGCAGCGCAAGGGCAACGTGGACAGCGCTTTCGAGGTGCGTTCCGGGCAAACGTCCGGTATTGAAGGCAGGCTGGTGCTGCTGGTGGACGACGTGATGACCACCGGCGCCACACTGGGCGAAGCCGCCCGCACGCTCAAGAAGGCCGGCGCCAAGGGGGTTTTCGGCGCGCTGGCCGCCCGGGCAGCCCTGGGCTCCGACGGCTGATTCCGGTTTTCCTCAATTCCTGCTTTGCGCCCTGCCGAAGACAGACATGGCGCGGCGTCTGCGCGCCGCCTGTTCATCCGGTTCAGCAAACGAGGTCAGTCATGGCATCACGCAGAAGTGGACGCGGCAAGAAGGGCGGAGGCAAGGGCTTCCTGGTGATCGTGGCGGCCGTGCTGATCACGGCCGGCGCGGGCGGCTGGTACGTGTTCGGCGGTGAGACCGAAGGCGCCAAGGAATCCGCGATCAGCGAGCTGATCCCCGGCATCGACTCCGGCGCGCCCGAGGTGGGCCCGCAGACCGGTGGCGAGTCGCAGTCGCTGGCGCAGGTGGAAAGCCTGCTGCACGAGGTAAGCGCCAACCTCGCGACCACAGAAGATGAAACACGCGAGAAGGCTCTGCGCGACGGCTACACACGGCTGACCACGCTGCTCGAGAACCCGCTGCCGCTCGAGGAGCGCAGCCGCGCCATCGAGCTGTTCCACAGCATCACAACCGAGCTGTTCCTGAGCTCGGTGCACAACGAGTTCAGCGACAACTACGTGGTCCAGCCCAACGACAGCTTCGACCGCATCGCCCGCAAGTACAAGATCAGCAACAACCTGCTGTATGACCTGAACAACCGCCCGCGCGGCAAGGCCATGCTGCACCCCAACGACAACCTCAAGGTGCCCAAGGGCGAGCCACGCCTGGTGGTGCAGAAGCGCGACTTCACGGCCAGCCTCTACTTCGGCAACTACCTCGTGCGGCAGTACATCATCGCCCACGGGCGCAACAACAACACCCCGGTCGGCAGCACGAGCATCATCAGCATGACCATCGACCCGGAGAAGTCGGCGCAGGGCCCCAACGACCCGCGCGGCGAGATGAAGCTGCGCTGGATCGGCCTCGACAAGTACGCCGGCGACCGCACCGGCTTTGGCTTCCACGGCACGCAGTACCCGGACAGCATCCCCGGCATGTCCAGCGCTGGCTGCATCCGCATGAAGGACGACGACGTGGTCGAGCTGTACGACATCGTCCGCATCGGCAACAAGGTTGAAATCAAGGCCTGATACCACCCGCCTTTCCCCACGGAGCAAGCAATGAAGAAGCTCATGTACACCCTGATGCTCTCGGCCCTGATGGCCGGGTGCGCTCTCACCACCCTCAACGACAAGGGCGAGGTCAAGAACCCGCAGCCCGAGCCGGTCGAGTCGACCGCCGAGCACCTGGGCGACCCGACCTTCAGCGAGCCCGCCACAGAGCCGGAAGCCGAGCCCGACACCGAAAGCGCGGTGGTGGATGCCGGCAACACCGTGCCTGCCAAGATCGTGCCCGCCATCGACCTCGACTACGCCAACGGCATGGCGCTCTACCAGGACATGAAGCTGCGCGACTCGCGCATCGCCCTGACCCGCGCCCTCAACAACAACCTCAGCCCTGAGGACGAAGCCGAGGCGCTGAAGGTGCTGCGTGAGATCAACGCCCGCATCTTCCTGAGCGCCGGTGAGGGCGGTGACCTCAAGGTCTACAAGGTCAAGAGCGGCGATACGCTCGGCAAGATCGCCAACCAGGCCGGCACGACCTGGGAGATGATCCAGCGCCTGAACGGGCTCAAGAGCACGCGCATCGACGTCGGCCAGGAACTGCTGATCCTGGGCGGCAAGTTCGAGCTGGTGGTGCGCAAGGAGAAGTTCGTGATGGACCTGATGCTCGACGGCGCCTTCATCCAGCGCTACGAGGTGGGCCTCGGCCTGGCCGGCTGCACGCCGCTGGGCGAGTTCACGGTCAAGAACCGCATCCCGAAGCCGGCTGACGGCAGCTATCCCTGGGGGCACGAAAAGCACCGCATCGGCTCCAGGTGGCTGGGTTTGAAGGGCGACCCGAAGTACCAGGGTTACGGCATCCACGGCTGCCGCGCTGAGGAAGAGACGCAGATCCCCGGCGAATGCAGCCAGGGCTGCGTGCGCATGAAGAACGGCGACATCGAGGAGATCTACGACATCGTGCCCGTCGGCACCCGCGTCGTGATCCAGGAGAAGTAGCGGCCTGCCGCTCGACGAACCGGGAACCGCAGTGCGGTTCCCGGTTCCCGTTTCCCGGCCCGTTGTAAAGCGCCGCGCAAACTGCGACCATAACCCGGATGCCCGAGACCGAACCGAATCCGAATGCCGCGCTGCTGCGCCATGGGCGCCGCGTGCAGTGGGCCGCGGGGCTGTGCTTCGCGCTGCTGCTGCTGATGGGCGTCAGCGGCCTGGCCAGCATCACGCTGCTGCATGACGACCGGCTCTACACCGAGCAGATGCAGGGAATCGAAGGCGTCACCCTGCGTACAGTGATCGCCCTGCGCGGCGTGATCGGCCTGATTCACGGCTGGGGCGGCTACCTTGGCATCGTGCTGGCCGGTTTCGCGGCGCTTGAGGTGTTTCAGTTTGCATGGCTGCTGCGCCGCGCCGACCGTGCCGACTGGCGCGGCACCGGGCGCTGGCTGGGGCCGCTGGGCATGCTGGGCGGGCTGGTGGTTGCCGCGGCGCTGGTGCTGCTGCTGGCCACGGGCGTGGCCGCGAACGCGTACGTCATGCAGGTCGGAAGCCAGAATGCGGATGAGCTGTCGGGCATCGACCGCAGCCGCGCGATGGGCTCGCCTGTCGAGGAAAGCAAAGACTTCCCGAAGTCGGAATTCGCCGAGCTGCACGTCAAGGAACTCAACTACCTGATGGCGGCCGGCGCGATCATGCTGGTACTTGCGGCATCCGTAACCCGCCGCATCGAGCTGGAAGCGAAGAAGCAGGCCTGAGAGCCTGTCTGGTAACCCAGAGTGAGACTGCTTCGGCGCGCCGGGCGAGCGATGCGAGGCGTCCGACTGAGGCGTAGCTGAGGCTACGCCGCAGGGAGGACAACGAAGCAGCGCGAAGCTCGCCGCCCGAATCAGTCCGCGAGTGGGTTTCCAGGCAGGCTCTAAGCCGGCAGCAGCCAGAAGTACACCACCAGGTAGGTCAGCAGCATCAGCACGATCACGAACACCGGCACGCTGACGGCCCAGTTGCCCGGCAGGCGACGCCGCACCTGGGCGGGCAGGTTGCCGTCGTCACTGGCGCTTGAGGGCAGCCACTCCAGCACCGCCTTCTGGGCGCGGTCCAGCCCCTGCAGCAGCGGCAGCAGCACGTCACGCCAGAAGTGCGGGATGAAGCGGCGCCAGATCCAGTCGAAGTCCAGCGTGATCGTCTCCGTGCGCTTCAGCATCGGCAGCAGCACGAAGAACGCCAGGCCGCTGAACAGCAGCAGGCTCAGCATGATCAGCACGTGCCCCACGCCGTACACCACCTTGGCGTACTCCGCCGCCTCGGCCTGGTAAGGCAGAATCTGGTACAGCGGGCCGGGGAACACGCCCAGGAAGATGCAGATCGCCGCGAAGCCGATCATGGCCGCGCGCATGTTCCAGGGCGGGTCGGGCGGACGCAGGCCGGAATCTTTCTGGAAGAACACGAACCAGGGGAACTTGATGCCCGCGTGCAGGAACACGCCCGCGGAAGCCGCCTCCAGGATGAACCAGGTGACGATCAGGTGGTTGTGGCTCAGCCCCGCGTCGGCCAGCAGCGCGGCCTGCTCGGTCACCGACTGCGCGATCATGCTCTTGGTGGTGAAGCCGCTGGTGAGCGGGAAGCTGGAGATCGCCAGCGCGCCGATGATGCCGCACCACATGGTGATCGGCATGGTGCGGTACAGGCCGCCGAGCTCGGTGCATTTGCGCTTGCCGGTGGCGGCCAGGACGCTGCCGGCGCTCATGAGCAGCAGGGCCTTGTAGATGATGTGGGCGAACGCGTGGGCGGAAGCGCCGTCGATCGCCAGCTTGGTGCCGACGCCGATGCCGACCAGCATGAAGCCGACCTGGTTGATGATCGAGTAGGCGAGGATCCGCCGCATGTCGTTTTCCAGGATCGCGTACACGATGCCGTACAGCGCCATCCACAGGCCCAGGTAGATCAGCGGCTCGACGCCCGCGAACGCAACCATCAGCGTGAACACGGCGGTCTTGGTGGTGAACGCGCTCAGGAACACCGTGCCCGACGAGCTGCCCTCGGGGTAGGCGTCCGGCACCCAGGCGCTGAACGGCGGCGCGCCCGCGTTCACCAGCATACCCAGCATCACCAGCCACATGCCCGCGCTGTCCCAGCCGAAGCTGCTCCAGAGGCTGACCATGGACTCGAAGTGCCGGAATGCCAGCGGATCCGGGTCGCCCGAGGCGATGCGCTGCTGCACCACGATCACGATGCCCATCAGCAGCAGCACGCCGCCCACGGCATGCAGCCCGAAGTAGCGCAGGCCGGAGCCCTCGCTGTCAGCCTGGCGCCCGCTCCAGATGATCACCGTGCTGCCAAGCGTCATCACCTCCCAGAAGATGAACATGGTGACCAGGTCGCCCGCGAATAGCACGCCCAAGGCGCCGCCGGCGTAGACGCACACGGCCGGCAACTCGTGCTCGGTCTTCTGGTTCATGCTGAACAGCAGCCCGCCCGCGACCATGATGGCGAACACCGTGGCGAACACCGGCGTGGGTGCGTGAACGTGCACCGGGTTGAGCTGCATGCCCAGGAACGGGATGTAGCTGTCGGCGCCCTCTGTGATGATCTGCCACGCGTCCGCCAGCGCCAGCACCGGCAGGGCGAATGCGACCACCCAGCGCAGCTTGCCCTTCAGGAAGGGCAGCAGCAGCGCGCCGCTGAGCAGCACCAAGGCCGGCGGGAAATCAGTCATCTGCATAGAACGTGTCCTTCCGTTTCAATGCGATGGCCAGCGTCTTGGCGAAAACCACGAGCACGAACGAAGCCCCGAAGCCGTAGATCGGGTAGAACTCCGGCAGCGTGTCGATCGTGATGCCGTCTTTCTCGAAGTGCGCGTGGTGGTGCATGAACAGCTCGACCACCACGATCGCGCTCAGCACCAGCAGGCCCACGATCCATGCGATGCGGACGAGCTTCTTCTCGGTGGGTGTCAGCTGGTACTTCATCCGACCGCCCTCCGCACCAGCTCGGCCAGCTCATAGGCCGGCTTGTTCCAGAAGAAGAAGAACAGCGTCAGCGCCGCGGTGAAGGTCAGCGCCGTCACGATGGGCCAGGGCGCCTCGCCGTGCGGGTGCGCGCGGTCGGAATCGGAAAGCGGCTTGAAGAAGGCGCGGTACACGATGGGCAGGAAGTAGCCCGCGTTCAGCAGCGTGCTGAACAGGATCACCACCAGCGCGAACACCTCGGCGAAATGCCCGTCGGGGATGCTCCAGGCTTCCACCACGCCGTTGATCAGCAGCCACTTGCTGGCCATGCCCACCACCGGCGGCACGCCGATCATGCTCAGCGTACCGATCGCGAACGCGCCCATCGTCCAGGGCATGCGCCGCCCGATGCCGTCCAGCTGGCTGACCTGCGTCTTGTGCGCGGCCGTGTAGACGCTGCCGGCCGCAAAGAACAGGGTGATCTTGCCGAACGCATGGGCCACGATGTGGAAGGTGGCGGCCATGATCCCGAGCGGGGTGAACAGCGCCACGCCCAGCACCACGTAGCTGAGCTGGCTGATGGTCGAGTAGGCCAGCCGCTTCTTCAGGTTGTCCTGGAACAGCGCGATCAGCGAAGCCGCCAGGATGGTGGTGCCCGCCACGTAGATCAGCCAGTCGCCGCGGCCCTGGCTCTGCAGCAGGTCAACGCCGAACACGTAGACCGTCACCTTGATCACGCAGAACACGCCGGCCTTCACCACCGCCACCGCGTGCAGGAACGCGCTGACCGGCGTGGGCGCTACCATCGCGGCCGGCAGCCAGCGGTGCACGGGCATCAGCGCGGCCTTGCCGATCCCGTAGATGTACAGGAAGAACAGCAGCCCGAAGATGGCCGGGCTGACCGCGCCCGAGGCAAGGCCCTCACGGAAGATGCCGCCGTGGGTGAAGTTCAGGCTGCTGACCGCGCCGCCGTTGTGCAGAGCCGCGATCCACAGCACCGCCAGCAGCTGGAAGCAGACCGAGGTGGTGAGCAGGATGCCGAGGTACACCCGGCCGCTGCGCACTGCGTCGGTGTTGCCCTTGTGGGTGACCAGCGGGAAGGTGCTGAGCGTCAGGGTCTCATAGAACACGAACATGGTGAACAGGTTCTCGGCGAACGCGATGCCGATGGCGCTGGCGATCGCGAGCGGGAAGCAGATGTAGAAGCGGGTCTGGTGCTTCTCGTTGTTGCCGCGCATGTAGCCGATGCTGTACAGCGAGTTGGGCATCCACAGCAGCGTCGCCACCAGCGCGTACACCATTCCCAGCGGCTCGACCTTGAAGCTGAGCGGCACGCCTGGGATCACCGTCAGCAGCTCGACGCGCGGCTGCCCGCCCGCGATCACCAGCGGGTACAGGCTGGCCACCAGGCCGAAGGTCGCGACGGCCGTCAGCAGCGTGAAGGCTTCACGCAGGTTGGGCACGCGGTCGGACATGGCGATCAGCACCGAGCCGAGCAGCGGCACCCCGATCGCAAGCAGGATGGTCATCTCGGGGGTCATGGCGTCACCCCCAGCAGGAAGTGCGCCGCCGCGGTGGCCACGCGCGCCGAGGTTGACGCGTCAATGCCGAAGTAGATGCTCGCGCCCGCAAGCAGCAGCGTCGGCACCAGCATGGTGAGCGGCGCTTCCTTCACGCCCGGTACGTTTTCAGGCCGCTTTCCGAAGTAGATGGCCTCGACCACCTTCCAGACATACAGCAGCGCGATCAGCGAGCCGACCAGCACGATCGCCGCCATCTCGTAGCGCCCGGCCTCGATACAGGCCGTCACCAGGTACCACTTGCTGACGAAGCCCGCCGTCAGCGGCACGCCGATCAGCCCCAGGCCGCCCGCCGTGAAGGCCGCCATGGTGAACGGGAGCTTGCGACCCAGGCCCTGCACATCCTGCAGCCGCGTGTTGCCCAGCCGGTACGCCACCACGCCCAGCGCCATGAACATGCCGCCCTTGGTCAGCGCGTGGTTGAACAGGTGAATGATCGAGGCCGTCAGTCCGTTCACGTTGCCGAGCGCGAAGCCAAGTGTGATGTAGCCGATCTGGCCGATGCTCGAGTACGCCAGCAGCTTCTTCAGGCTGGTCTGCCGGAACGCCATCCACGAGCCGACAAGGATCGCGGCGCCGGCAGAGACCATCAGCACCACGTCGGTGTGCAGCATGCGGTAGGCGAAGCCGGTGCCCACCAGCGTGAAGATCACGCGGATGAACGCGTAGGCGCCCACCTTGGTGGCGGTGCTGGCCAGCAGCGCAGACACCGATGAAGGCGCGTAGGTGTACGCATTCGGCAGCCAGCCGTGCAGCGGGAACAGCGCCAGCTTGAGGCTCAGGCCCACGGCCATCAGCGCGAAACCCACGTACACCGTAGTGCGGTACATGGGCGCGTCGGTGCCCCAGGTGGGGAATACCTTGGTGGCCAGGATGTGCTGGATGTCCGCGATGTTCAGGCTGCCGGTCACCATGTACAGGTAGGCGATGCCCAGCAGGTAGAAGGTCGCGCCGATGCTGCCCAGCACCAGGTAGTTGATCGCGGCCGTGAGCGCGCGGCGGTTGCGCTGGCGCCCCAGCGCCACCAGGGTGTAGGTGCTGAGCGAGCTGATCTCGAGCAGCACATAGAGGTTGAAGGCGTCGCCGGTGATGGTGATGCCGAGCAGGCCGGTCATGCAGAACAGCCATAGCGCATAGAAGAAGTGCAGGCGCCGCGGGTCCATCTCGCTGGCGATGCTCTTGCGCGCGTACAGCGTCACGATGGCGCCGATCAGCGCCACGATGGTCAGCACACCCGCGTTCAGCGGGTCCACGACGTACACGATGCCGAAGGGTGCGGGCCAGCTTCCCATCTGGTAGGTGACGGTCAGCGTGCCGCTCTCAAGCACGTTCACCAGCAGCTGCACGGCCATCGCCAGCACGGCCGATGCGGTGCCCATCGCCAGCCACCAGCCCAGCCCGCGACGGCCAATGATCGACGTGATCAACCCCATGCACAGGGGCAGCACGACGATCAGTGCGGGAAGGTTCTGGTGGATGCGTTCCACGGGTCGGGTTTACTCCTGGGCCTGGTTCTCGATGTCCTCGATGTCGCGCTCGTCGATGGTGCCGTAGCGCTCGCGGATGTTGACGATGATCGCCATGGCCACCGAAAGCGTGGCGACGCCGACCACGATCGCGGTCAGCATCAGGGCATGGGGCAGCGGGTTGCTGTAGACGGCCTCGGGGTTGCGCGGGTCCAGCACCGGTCCGGTGCCGCCCTCAACCTTGCCGATCGAGATGTAGAACACCAGCACGCCGGTCTGGAACAGCGACAGCGAGAGGGCTTTCTTGATCAGGTTGGTCTTGGCGATGACGCCGTAGAACCCGATCATCATCAGGATCACGCACACCCAGTAGTTGTAGTGATCGAGCACAACCTGCATGGCCTACAGCACCTCCTTCGTGCCGCCCGGCTCCTGCCCCGGCAGGGTGCCCTCTGTGATCTCGTTGAACACCGTCAGCATCACGGCCGCGACCGTGATGCCCACTCCGTACTCCACGATCACCATGCCCCAGGGCTCGGCGCCGCCGGGGTTCGACGGCACCAGGGCCGCGTAGTCAAGGAAGGTGTAGCCCATCGCCATGCAGTACACGCCGGCGCCGGCGTAGATCAGCACGCCCGCGGCCGCCGCGAAGTCCGTGACCCAGCGCGGGACCACGCGGCGCATTTCGTCGGCGCCGAATACCATGCCGTACACGATGAACGCGGCGGCGATCATCACGCCGGACTGGAAGCCGCCACCCGGGCCGAGTTCGCCGTGGGTCTGCGTGTACAGTGCGAACACCAGCAAAAACGGCATGTTCCAGCGGGCCGCCACGCGCATCAGCACGTTGTCTTTCATAGCAGCCCGCCTTTCAGCGGGTTGCCCCGCCGCCCGCGCAGCAGCACGATCATGCCCAGACCGGCCGTGAAGATCACCGCCGTCTCGAACATGGTGTCGAACGCGCGGTAGCTGACGATGATGCTGGTGACCTGGTTTGGGACGTGGCCGTGGAAGTAGTCGCCGTGGGCGTGTTCTTCGCCGTGTTCGGCCATGTAGGCCTGGTAGTCCTGGTCGCTTCTGCTGCCGGGATCCTTGAGCACGTCCTGCTTCGTGAACCCGCCGTACAGCGGGTGGGTGTGTGCCGGGGCGTTCGGGTCGCCGAAGGCCGGCATGTCCACCGTGCCGTAGATCAGCAGCGCGCCGACGCACAGGCAGGCCAGCAGCGCCGGCCAGTGCACGGCTTTGCGCACGGTTTCGCGCGGGCCGGTCAGCACCAGGGTGCCGATCAGCAGGATGGTGGAGATGCCGGCGCCCACCGCGGCCTCGGTGTATGCCACGTCCACGGCGTCCATGGTGGTCCAGAAGCAGGCCATCAGCAGGCTGTAGATCGAAGCCAGGATGGTGGCCGAGAACAGGTTGCGCACCTCGACGGTGGCGATGGCGGCAACCACCACCAGTGTCAGCAGGATCAGGTCCACGATGATGGTGGCGTTCATCGGCGCGGCTCCCCGTTCCGCCAGGGTTTCAGGCCGTCGAGCCAGGCCGCCTGCGTGATGGCGTGGCAGGCGATCGGGCTGGCCATCATCATGAACAGCACCATCAGCACCAGCCGCCCCGCTACCAGGTAGCCGTACTCGTACTTCATGCACTCGATCAGCATCCCTGAGCAGAACAGCAGCACGCCCAGGGTGTCGTTTTTGCCGGCCGGGTGCAGGCGCGAGTAAAAGTCGGGGAAGCGCACCACGCCCATCCCGGCGGTGATCGAGAAGAAGCTGCCCAGGCCGAGCAGCAGCCAGACCAGGATGTCGAGCACCAGCTGCATCAGCCAAGCCTCCGGTGCCGGATGAATTTGAGGATTGCGATGGTGCCCAGGAAGTTCAGGATGGCGTAGGCCAGCGCGATGTCGAGGAAGTCCGGGCGCTGGGTGATGAAGCCGAGCATGGCGATCAGAAGTGCCGCCTTGGTGCCGATCGCGTTCATGGCCAGGATGCGGTCATAGGCGGTGGGGCCGGCCACGGCGCGCACCAGCACCAGGCTGATGCCGATCAGAAGCGCCACGCCGCCGACCAGCGCGGGGATGTCGGTGCGCAGCAGGGAAAGTTCCATCTGCGCCAGCATCACAATTCGCCCCCCTCGCCCTCGACGCGGGCCACGCGGTTGTGCATGTCCTTCAGGGCTTCGCCGTTGCCGCCGGAAAGCTGGTGGATCAACAGCTCGCGCTTGTCAACGTCGATCTGCACGGTGACCGTGCCGGGCGTCAGCGTGATGCTGTTGGCATAGATCGCCACCGCCAGCTCGCTCTTGAGCTTGTAGGGCGTGCGGGTCATGGCCGGGTCGATGTTCAGCTTCGGCGACCACACGCGGCGCGCGACATCCCAGTTGGAAAGCAGGATCTGCCACAGCAGCCAGAACAGGTAGGGGATCTGCCGGAACGCGATGCGGACGAAGTTGCCTTCCTGCTCCAGGAAGCCGACCCGCCGGCTGAGCAGTGTCGCCAGCGCGCAACTCACCACGCCGCAGAGCATGAGGTAGCGCTGGTGTGTGTCAGTCCAGTCCAGCTGGCCGGACAGGACCGCCCAGAACCCGAGCAGCACAACGAACAGGATCAGATGGCGCAGCACGTTGACGCTCCCATGCGATTTGTCGCGCCTGTGCCGCCGCTACGCGGGCCTTGCGCTGGTTGTCTCATCCATGCTGAACGACGGTTGGGCCGAAGTATCGCCCTGCGCCCAACCCGTGTCAATCACAACCGGCGCGGCGTTCCGCGCTGCGATATCACGGTGAAACAACGGTGAAAGCCGGGGGTACCACCTGCAAACGAACGAGCCGCGCCAAGGTTCATGACCCAAGTGCGAGCAGGATCACCGCCGCCGCCGCGCCGACCAGCACCAGGCGCAGCAGCCACTTCAGCAGCCTCCGCGGCGGCGGGTTTTCCGGCGCCCCCAGCAATTGCTCGCGCAGGCGCCGGCCGGTGTGGATGCCCGTGGAGCGGCTGTCCTCCTGCATCGGCGGCGCGATCGCGCTGTCGTGCGGGGTGTAGACGCTGTAGGCTTTCTCGAGCTGGAGGATCGGCACCTCGACGCAATAGCGCCCGCCCTGGCTGCCGACACGGGACTCCACGCCGCCGGTCTCGAGGTAGGTGCAGGTCATGCGTGCCGTGAGCTGGTCAGGCTGCCAGGCGAACACCACCCATTCGCGTGAGTCACGCTCGATCCACTGGATGTCGGTGTCTTCACTCCCGGCCATGGTCAGGCTCCGGGCGGCTGAACCCTGCCGGTGCTGCGGCGCGTGGTGGCCGTCTCGAACTCGGTCTGCAGTACCTGGGCGAACTCCGCCACCGCGTCGAAGCTGCACACCATGCCGCAGCGGTGCTCGATGCTGCCGGCCTGGGCGTTGCTCTGGCGGTACGTGGCGCCGAACGCGACCCGCAGTTCTTCGGCGACGTCCGGCTGCTGCGCGTCGTCGCGCGGCACGCCGGCAAGGCCGGTCACGTTGATCTTCTGCGTCCACTTGCTGCGCTTGGCGGCGAGGCTGAGCTCGATTTCCTGGGCGTCGCTGCGCAGCTGCATCATGCCGGCGCGCTTCTCGGCGAAGCCCTTCAGCTTCTCGACCATGCGGGTCAGGCCGCCGCGCGTGAGCTGGGCCTCGCCCTCGATCGGCTCGCCGTAGGCTTCGAAGCGCACCTCGCACACCACGCCGTCGCCCTCGCCGGCTTCGCCCCGCCCGCGCGAGACACGTACGGGCGTGAGTTCGAAGAAGCTGCTGCCGTCTGTGGAAAGGATCCGGGCCATGAGCCGAGTGTGCCATGGGTCTTATTCGGTGCAATATGGCTTCCGGGCGGCAGGCGGCAGAAACAGGAGCCGCGGATGCGCTGTGCCGCTGAGCATGAAACGAAACAGGCCCGGCCGAAGCCGGGCCTGTGGATCGTGCGGGCCTACTCGTTCTCCAGCGCTTCCATGGCCTCGCGCTGCAGGGCCCTGGCTGCGGCGTCCTGTGGAGCTGCCTTCAGCGCCCGGTCGAGCCTGTCCGCGGCGGCGGAGGCGTCGCCGCTGCGCAGCGCCAGATAGCCGCTGAGCAGCAGCAGATCGGAATCTTCCGGGTACATCGCCAGCTCGGACTCGAGCGCGCTGACGTAGTCCTTGAGCCTGGCGGGATCGCCGAACACGCGGGCCATGTCGATCTTGCCGGCCTCGTAGTCCAGGTTCACGCCGCGGCGCAGGGCGAAGGCGGCGAAGGCGTACTTGCCCTCGGCAAATGCGCTGATCGCCAGGCTGTAGCGGGCGTCGGCGCTGTCCGGGTTCAGGATCACCGCTTCCTTGTAGGCCCTGGTGGCAGTCTTGAAGTCGCCGTTGCCGAAAGCCTCGGTGCCGCGGCTCATCTCGTAGCGGTATTCCTCGGCGGCGTCGGCCTTGGCCTTGTCGATCTCGCTGTCCGGCACGCGCGGGCGCGGCTTGCTGCCGATCTCGTCGCGACGGCGGTCGTCGCGGTAGCCGGTGGCATCCTCGGCGCCCTCCTCGTAGCCCCGGTTGTAACCGCGGTCGTAGCCGGCGTCGTAGCCGCGGTCGTACAGCGAATCATAGACCAGCGACACGTAGCCGTAGCGGTATGGCGAGTAGTCGTACCAGCGCGTGTAGCCGTACCAGTAAGGGCGGCACACCCGGAAGTAGAAGCCGCGATAATGGTAGCGGTGGTATCGGCGCCAGGAGCCCCAAGGCCAGTAGGTGCAGTATCCGCCCCAGTTGTAGCCGACCCAGCCCAGCGCCGTGTACGGGATGATGCGCCAGGCGGTGCCCACCAGGAAGGCCGCGGCGAAGCTGCCGGAGAAGGGGTGGTAGCCCCAGTACGAGTAGGACGGCCAGCCCCACCAGCTGGTCCCGAAATAGAAGCTGCCGATCTGGAAACCGATGCCGAGCGAAAAACCGCTGTAGTACCAGGGGTAACTGTAGTAGCCCGCGCTGTAGTAGTAGCTCGGCGTGTAGTAATTGCTGGGATAATAGTACGGCGAGTACGTGGTCGTGCGGTAGGTCGTGGTGGTGGGCAGCGGCTCGCGCGGGCTGCTCACGCTGCTGCGGAAGCTCTCTGTGGGCGTGGTGCGGAACGATGTCAGCGTGCTGCGCTCCGAGATTTCACCGCTGCCTCGCGTGCTGAGCCGGCTGGAGGTCGAGCGCGTCGCCAGGTCGCCCGTCGCGCGCGTGCTGCGGCTGGAAATCGAGTCGGCGCGGGTCAGCGAAGGCACGCTGCTGGTGCCGCGAGTGCTGCGGGTGTCGCTGCGCGGCACGGCCGTGGCGGCGGTGTCGCGACTGGATGTGCGGGACGAGCCGGGCTGAGCGCGAGAGATGGTCGGCACACCGCTGGCCGTCGTGCGCGAAGGCGCGGGGCGATAGCTGGTGCGCGACAGGGATGAAACCCCGCGCGATGAGCTGCTGCTCGGGGCGCCGGAATAGCTGCTGCGTGCGGGCGGCGCCGAGCTGCGACTGGATGTGCCGGAGGAGCGGCTGATGCCCGGACTGCTGCCTGAAGAGCGCGAACTGCCGGCTGAGGGCGTGCTGCCGGATGAGCGGCTGATGCCCGGACTGCGGCTGGGAGAGCGCGAACTGCCGGCTGAGGGCGTGCTGCCGGATGAGCGGCTGATGCCCGGGCTGCTGCCGGATGAGCGCGAACTGCCTGAAGAGCGCGTGATCCCGGAGCTCCCGCTGGAAGAGCGCGAGCTGCCGGCCGAGGGTGCACTGCCGGACGAGCGGCTGATGCCGGAGCTGCCGCCGGATGAGCGTGAAATCCCGGAAGAGCCTGAAGCGCGCGACGAGCCCGAACTGCCGGAGGCTTTCGAGCCGCCGGAACTGCCGCTCGAGCCGCGCGTGACGCGCTGGGCGTCCACGTTGGCTACCGGGGCCGCGAAACACACCACCGCCAGCACAGCCAACAATGAGAAGAAGAGCTTTCTGGGGGTGAACATGGCTGACCTCCGTCCGACCGGTCAGGGCCAAAGAAAAAAGCCCCGGCGGCAATGCATTGCCTGAAAGGGGCCCCGTTTCGCCCGCAATCATAACGTCGCGCACGCCCAATCCGAAGCCAAAAAAGTGCTAAATGGGAACAAGAGCCGCCAGCGCAAACGCGCGGCAGGGTTCCTCTACCCCCGCAGCGACTTCAGCACCCGGCTCAAATCCTTTGGCAGCTTGGCTTGCAGCTTCAGCTTCGTGCCGGTGATGGGGTGTTCGAACTCAAGTTCCCGCGCGTGGATGAACTGCCGTTGCAACCCGTGTTTCTGGCGCAACTCCGCGTTGGCCTTCTTGTTGCCGTAGATGTTGTCGCCCGCGACCGGGCAGCCGATGTGCTCGAAGTGCACGCGCAACTGGTGTGTACGGCCGGTATGGATGCGCGCCGCAACCAGTGCGTAGCCGCCCAGGGTTTCTTCTACTTCATACTCGGTCAGCGCCGGCTGGGCGTGCTCGGCCGTGCTGACCTGCATCTTGCGGCGCGGGTGCTCGATGCGTTCCATGGCTGCGTCAATGCGCCCCTTGGCGGGTTGCGGCACACCGACGGTCAGCACCCAGTAGCGCTTCTCCAGCTTGCCGTCACGCAGCAGCGCGCCCAAAGCCTCCAGCGCGCGGATCGTGCGACCGAACACCACCAGCCCGGAGGTGAACCGATCCAGCCGATGCACGGCCGCAATCTCCGGCTGCCTGAAGTGCGCGCGCAACTGGTCCTGCAAGGTCTGCTCGGCGTCTTCGGCCATGTTGGTAAGCAGGCCTGCGGGCTTGCTGACCACGACAAGATCTGCGTCTTCATGGACGATGGCGAAACTGCGGTAACTGGAGCCGCGCTGGGGGACTGTGCGGTGGGGGACTGTCCCCGCCTTTGGGGACTGTCCCCGTCTTCGAGAATTCATGTGTGCCTCGACTACGGGGACAGTGCCCTAAAACTCGATCTGCTTGGCGGGCGCCGGCTTCTTCTCGCGCGGGTCGCCGCCTTTGCCGTCTGTGATGGTGCACTCGGGCAGGGCTTTCAGCATGCGCTTGCCGTAGCCCTTGCTGATCACGCGCGAATCCAGGATCACCACCGTGCCGAAGTCGTCCTTGCGCCGGATCAGCCGGCCGAAACCCTGGCGCAGCTTGATGGTGGCCTCGGGCACCATGTAGTCATTGAAGTCGTTGCCGCCAGAGCGCCGCACCTCCTCCATGCGCGCGGCCACCAGCGGGTCGCTTGGCACGGGGAATGGCAGGCGCACCAGGATCACGGTGGTCAGCGCCTCGCCGGGCACGTCCACGCCCTGCCAGAAGCTTTCCACGCCGAACAGCACCATCTTTTCGCCTTCCTTGAAGCGCTCCAGCATGCGCTGGCGGCCCAGGCCCTCGCCCTGGCGCAGAGGCGTGTAGCCCAGGAACTCCAGCTTCGCGTGCAGCGCGTCGTACACCCGGCGCATCTGGCCGTAGCTGGTGAACAGCACGAAGGTGCCGCCGCGGCTGCGCTTGATCGCTTCCGTGACTTCCTCGTTGATGCGCTTGTCGTATTCCTGGTCCTGGCCGCCGCCTTTGGGGGGCTCGGGCATGTCGCGCGGGATCACGATCTGGGCGTTGTTCTTGAAGTCGAAGGGGCTGCCCACCTGCAGCTGGTCGGCGTCGTCGGGCACGCCCAGGCGGCCGCGCACGTAGTCGAATTTGTCGGGGCCGGTGGCCAGTGTCGCGCTCGTCAGCACCACGCCCTTGCAGTGCTCGAACAGGTGCTTGCGCAGCAGGTCGCCGACGTGCACGGGCGCCGCGTGCAGCTCTACGTTCTGCTCGTTGCGGCCGACGTTGGTTTCGACCCAGTAGACCTGGCCCTCAAGCTGCTGGTTCACGAAGCTGAGCATGCCGGCGGCCGCGTTGTTGAGGCGTTTCATGACGCTCTCGATGTCCAGGCGTTCTTCCTCGTTCTCGGTGCGCAGCGTGCCTTCCTTTAATAGCAGCGCGAGCTCGACCAGTGCCTCGGCCGCCTCCGTGGGGAACAGCTCAGGTTTGCCGACGCGCACGGGCGACTGGCCGTTGCGGCGCGTCCAGGTTTCGACCTCGATGAAGAAGCGTTCCACGGCGTCGCGGGCCTTGCGCACGGCGTCGTGGCAGCCGCGCAGGAAATCGAAGCGGTCGATCAGGCCCTTTTTGCTGCGGGCGTTGAACACCATGCCCAGGGAGTAGCGCACGCCGTCGCGGTTCACGTGGATGCCCAGGTGGTCGCTGGCGTAGCGTTCGAGGTCGTGGGCTTCGTCGACGATCAGGTAGCGGTAGTCGGGCAGGTAGTTCACGCCCTGGGCCTTGAGCGCCAGGTCGGCGCACAGCAGGGCGTGGTTCACCACCAGGATGTTGGCGTTGTAGATGCGGCGCTTTGCCCGCTGGTAGAAGCACTTCTGCTCGAAGTTCGGGCAGGCGCGGCCGAGGCAGTTGTCGCTGCTGCTGACCACCTGCTCCCAGGCTTCGCCGCTGGGTGTGAAGTCCATGCTGCTGCGGCTGCCGTCTTCGGTTTCTTCGGCCCAACGGCGCAGGCGTGCAAGCTCGCGCCCCAGGTCGCCGCTGCTCTGCCGGTCTTCCTGCTTCAGCGCGCTGTGCAGGCGGCGCAGGCTGACGTAGTTGCTGCGCCCCTTGGCCAGCACGGCCGTGAACTCCTGCCCCCAGACACTGCGCAGGAACGGGATGTCCTTGTTGAACAGCTGCTCCTGCAGGGCGATGGTGCCGGTGCTGATCACCACGGGGCGGTCGTCGGGCTTGCCCTCCACGGCGCGGCGGATGGCGGGCACCAGGTAGGCGAAGGACTTGCCCACGCCGGTGCCGGCTTCCACCACGAGGTGGCGGTTGCCGTCCAGGGCGCGCTCGACGGCCTGCGCCATCGCCAGCTGCTGCGGCCGGTCTTCATAGCCGGGCAGCTTCTGGGCGATCAGGCCGGCCGGGCCAAGGATGGAGTCAGAGAAACTCATGCCGCGAGTCTAGCAAGCGGTGCGACAAATCGAGGGATGGGGAACGCTGTTCAACCAGTGTGACTACTTCTTGCGGCGGCCGAACTTGAACCAGCTGGCGGCTTCCTTGATGGTTGCCGCGAAGTTCTTGATCATTCCGCGCCTGGTCATGCGCAGCTTGATCAGCTCCATCAGCTTGGCCGTGGGTTCATCGCCGGGCATCAGCATCTCGGCCCGGGCGGCGTACTTGGCGGCTTCGTCGACCCGGTCGTTCTCCAGCAGCGCGGCCGCGTAATTGGTCAGCAGCGTGGGGTCCTCGGGTGCTGCATCCATGGCCTGTTTGGCGCATTCCAGCGCTTTCTCGGGCTGGCCGAGCTGCGAGTAGATGCCGGTCAGCTCCTTGTCGATGCCGGGCAGCTGCTGGTTTGCCTTCAGGTGTTCGAGCACCTCGCGCGCCTCCTGCCATCTCTCCAGGCGGCGAAAGGAGATGCCCAGGAACAGGTGGGCCTCCCAGAATTCGGGGAAGCGCTCGATCAACTCGCGCATCTCGGCCTCGCCGCGTTCGGCGTTGCCGCTCAGCGCTGCGTCGGCGGCCGTGCGGAAGCGCTGTTCGGCGTCCGGATGCTCCGCGTAGCGGCGCTGGCGCGTGACCAGGTCGCGGATTTCCTCCACGCCCACGCACACTTCGGCTTTATCCAGCGATTTCAAGGCGCGCTTGTGCCTGCCCAGCGCGTTCAATGAGCTGGCCGTCAGCACGTGAGCGATGGCGTCGCCCGGGTGTTCGTCGGCGTAGCGTTCGGCTGCGGCAAGGGCCTGTTCGTGACGGCCGTTGACCACGAAGAACTCGGCGGCATCTGCGAACACCTCGCGTGGCAGGCCGTGGGCCTTGACCAGTTCCTCGTATTGCTCGGCGGCCTTGTCTGCTTCGCCGCGTGAGCGGTACAGGCGCGCCAGGTAGAGGCGCGCGGAGATGCTCTGGGGCTCCAGCTCGAGAGCCCGGCGCCAGAGGCGCTCGGCGACCGCGCTCTCGCCCATGGCGGCGCTGGAGGTCGCGCTTTCGACAATCGCCTCCACGCGCAGGTTCTCGGCCTGCATGGCGACGCTGAGCACGCGCTGGGCCTCGACGTGGCGGTCCGCCAGGTTGAAGGCCTTGCCGGCCAGCAGCGCGGCGCGCATGCGCTCGTTCTTGTCGGGCGCCTCGTGCTTGCCGCTCAGCACCTGGCAGAAGGCCTTGGCGGCGTGGGAGGGCTCGTTGGCCGCCAGCATCAGGTGCCCGCGCGCGCGCAGTGCGCGCCAGTCGGTGCCGGCGCGTGCCACGGCCTGGTCGAGCGCCTTCACGGCTTCGCCGGGCTCAAAGCCGCGTTCCAGCACCAGAACCTGGGCCAGGTCGCCCAGCTTGTCGCGGGCGGCGGTGAAGGCGGGGTCGAGTCGCAGGGCCTCCAGCGCCGGGTTGTAGATGCCCTGTGCGTTGCGCGCGACGGCGCCGACTTCGGCGGCCAGGATCAGCGCCCGGGTGATCAGCAGGTTCAGCCAGGCCTGGAAGTTGCGGGTGATCGTGGCGTAAGGCGTCTTCCGCTCGAGCCCCAGGGCCTCCGCGACCTGGCCGAACAGTGAAGCGATCGAATCGCCGAAGCTGACGGGCATCAGGTCGGCGGTGAAGCGCCCGCGCGGAAAGCCGCCGGCGATGTCGGTGACCGAAACCGCTATGCTGAGCCCGTCCTGGAACGGGGTGCCGCCGATCTGCTCGATGATGCCGCTGACGACCAGGCGGTACTCGGGCTCGTGGCCGTTTTCGTCGGGGATGCCATGGATCAGCTCGATCACGGCCTCGGGCGGCAGTTCTTCGGTGAAGCTCACCAGCTTGCGCCAGGCGCCGTCTTCGTCGGTCTGGGCGCTGGGAAGCACCAGGCAGTCGCCCCCCAGGGTGCCAAGCCAGTCCGCAAGCTCGAGGCTCAGGCCGCGGGCAACGTGCCCGGCCAGCTCGTCGGAAATGCGGGTGGAAAACGGGATCACGGCAATGCTGCTCATGCCGACATTATGCCACAGGGGCGTTCGGCTGGGACACAATTCGGCCTGCTTCCCAATTGGGGGTGAAGTTGGCCGCGAAGGTAGCTGAAAGGGGACAGTCACCAAGGTGACTGCTGCCGGTTGCGGGTGAATCAGTTGGCAACCGGCTCGGGCACCAGTTGCGCAAAGGCGTGCTCGGCCGCGCTGATGGTGGCGTCGATGTCGCGGAAGGTGTGGGCGTTGCTGACGAACCAGGCTTCGAACTGGCTGGGTGGCAGGTAGTGGCCCTGCTCGCGCATCAGCGCATGGAAGCGCGAGAACTGGCCGGTGTTGCTGCGGCGCGCGCCGTCAAGGTCATGCACCGGCCCGGCCTGGAAGAACACCGTCAGCATGCTGCCGCAGCGCGCGATGTAGACCTTCACGCCCGCGCGCTCGGCGGCCTTGCGCAAGCCGAGCTCAAGCCGCGCCGACAGCACCTCGAGGCGCCGGTAGATCTGCGGGTGGCTGCGCAACTGCGTCAGCGTCGCCAGCCCGGCCGATACCGCCACCGGGTTGCCCGAAAGCGTGCCGGCCTGGTACACCGGGCCCTCGGGCGCCAGCTGGTCCATCAGGTCCGCGCGGCCGCCGAAGGCCGCCAGCGGCATGCCGCCGCCGATCACTTTGCCGAGCACGGTCAGGTCCGGCTGGATGTTCAGCAGCCGCTGCGCGCCGCCCCAGGCGACGCGGAAGCCGGTCATCACTTCATCCATGATGAACAGCGCGCCCGACTCGCGCGTGATGGCGGCGACGGATTCCAGGTAGCCGCGCACCGGCATCACCACGCCCATGTTGCCGGCAATCGGCTCCACGATGGTAGCGGCGATCTGGTCGCCCCACTCGGCGTAGGCGCGCTCGACGTGATCTACGTCGTTGTAGGGCAGCACGATGGTGTCGGCCGCCACGCTGGCCGTCACGCCCGCGCTGTCCGGGCTGCCGAAGGTCAGCGCGCCGCTGCCTGCGCTGACCAGCAGGCTGTCCACGTGGCCGTGGTAGCAGCCCGCGAACTTGACGATCTTGGGACGGCCGGTGGCGCCGCGCGCGAGGCGCAGGGCGCTCATGCTGGCTTCGGTGCCGCTGTTGGTGAGGCGCACGCGGTCGCAGCCGGGCAGCGCCTCGCAGATCATGCGCGCCAGGGTGGTCTCGCTGACCGTGGGCGCGCCGAAACTGGTGGAGGACTTCGCGGCGCGGGTGATGGCGGTGACCACCGCCTCCGGCGCGTGGCCCAGGATGTGCGGGCCCCATGAGCCCACGTAATCGACGTACTCGCGCCCCTCGATGTCGGTGATCTTGCAGCCGTAGCCCGAGGCGAAGAACAGCGGCGTCTCGCCTACGGCCTTGAAGGCGCGCACGGGGCTGTTCACGCCGCCGGCGATGTAGCGGCGCGCTTCGTCGAAAGCCTCGCGGTTGCTGGCCATGAAGTTCTCCGCGTTGAACTCTAGTCTGGCGGAGCAGACGGTTCAAGCGACTCCGGCACTTCCTCGAGTGCGGGCAGATACCGGTAGGCCTCGACTCTTCCGTCAGGCCGGACTGCCCCGGGGATTCCCTGGGCATGAGTCAGCGGCAGGCGCAACACCTCGACGGTGTATTGCCGCGGCAGCAGATCGTGCCCTTTGCGCCAGGTACGCAGGTGATTCAGCAGCCTTCGCGAGCCTTCGTTGGCGCGGTTGCGTTTTTCCGCGTCGGCGAGCAGCCCGTCGCCCCGCTCGATGTCGCCGCTCTCGTAGGCGCGAAGCGCGCGGGCGGCGTACCAGCTCGAGCGCGTGAAAGGCGCGATGCAGAACGCCAGCAGCAGCGCGATAGACGCGCACACCAGCGCCGCGCCGAGCTTGTGGTAGATGTCCAGCTCACGCCGATAGCGGTGCTCAAAGAACATCCCGAGCACCACGCCCGGCACGAAGCCGCCCAGGTGACCGAGCATGCTGACGCCCGGCCGCAGGCTGAGGTACACGCCGAACGCCAGCCAGATCAGCAGCGTGCGCGCGAGCGGGATCTTCCACAGGTCGGCGATGCTGCCCGTTCGCGCGTACAGGCTGCCCAGCACGGCGCCGAACAGGCCGTAGGCGGCGCCCGACGCGCCCAGCAGCGGAGTGCCCGGGTCCATGAACGCGATCGCCAGCGCGCTGCCGCCCAGCAGCGAAGCCAGATAGATCAGCAGCAGCGTTTTCCAGCCGTGCAGCTGTTCCGTCAGCATGCCCAGCACGTAGATGCCGTAGGCGTTGAACGCGATGTGCATGATGTCGGCGTGCACCCACGCGCAGGTGAACAGCCGCCAGTACTGGCCGTACTGGATATCGATGCCGCGCGCCCAGAACAGCCGCTCCAGCATGCCGCTGCTGAGCATGTCGATGATCGCGATGCCGACGTTCACGCCCACAAGCGCCAGCGTGGCCGGCGGCTTGTAGCCGGGGTTGTAGCGCCGGATTGCCACGGCCTAGGCGGTCCCCGCCTTCTGGCGTTTCTCGTCTTTGTTCGGAAGCACGTCTGCGTCGAGGCCGGAGATCTGCCCGGTGACCAGCTTGTGGAAGCCCAGGCCCGCGATCATCTCCGCGTTGTCGGTGCACAGGTTCAGGGGCGCGGCCATGAAGTGCGTGTTCTTCTGGGCCTTGCAGGCGGCGGCCATCACTTCGCGCAGGCGCTTGTTCGCCGCCACGCCGCCGCACAGCACTACGCTGCGGCAGCGCGCCTTACGCGTGGCCGCCAGTGTAGCGCGCACCAGTATGTCCACGGCCGCCTCCTGGAAGCTTGCCGCGATGTCGGCCAGCGGCAGGCGCACGCTGAGGGTGCGGGTTTCGCTGGCGGGCACCGGCGTTTCCGGGGCGCGCGCGGTGATCAGACGGCCGGCGTTTTTAGCGGCCTCCACCACGAAGCCGCGCTTGCGCAGGTCATTGAGCACGGCGGTCTTGAGGCCGCTGAAGCTGATCTGCAGGCCCTCGGGGCCCGCGTCGCCGCGCGGGTAGGCCACTGCTTCGCGATTGCCGCCCAGGCTGGTGGCCTGCACGGCCGGCCCGCCCGGGTACCCGATGCCGAGCAGCGCCGCGACCTTGTCGAAGCATTCGCCGGCGGCGTCATCGAGGGTGCGGGTGATCAGCGCGTGCTCAGTGGGCCCGGTGCTCAGGAAGATGTCGGTGTGGCCGCCGCTGACGACGACCGAGACGTGGGGGTAGTCGAGGTCCGGGTCGGCCAGGTGGGCGGCGTAAATGTGCGCTTCAATATGATCGACGGTGACCAGCGGCTTCTGCAGCGCCCAGGCCAGCGCCTTGGCGGCGCTGAGGCCCACGTACAGGCTGCCGACCAGGCCGGGCTGGTTGGTGACCGCGATGGCGTCCACGTCGGCGAGGCTCTTGCCGCTCGCGGCGCACACTTTCTGCACCAGGGGCAGCAGCGTCTCGTAGTGCATGCGGCAGGCGACCTCGGGGACGATGCCGCCGTACTGGGCGTGGACTTTCTCCTGGCTGGCGCGCGCGCCGCCCAGGATTTTCTGGCCGTTCTCCACCAGCGCCACGCCGGTGTCGTCACAAGAGGATTCAATACCGAGCACGATCATGGCGTGATTGTGGATTATGCTGGCGGGAATGGAAGCCACCGCCGGGCTGAGCAACTGCAACAGCGAATTACCAATGACCAGTTACCAATGACCAATGCCCATGCTTCGCGGCGTCATTGGTAATTGAAAATTGGTTATTGGTAATTTGCTGTTGATGACTCGTGCGAGTTTCAGCCCTACTCGGCCGGCTTGACCGGTGCCTTGCCGATCCCGAACAGTGTCATCCCCAGCTCGGCCGCTTTCTTGCGGTCGATGCAGTTGCGGCCGTCGAAGATCATGGGCACGCGGATACTGGCCTTGACCTTGGCGAGGTCGGCCTCTTTGTACTGGGGCCACTCGGTGCAGACGATCAGCGCGTCCGCGCCGCTGGCGGCGTCGATGGGGTCCTTGGCGTAGTAGAGGTCCGGGTGCAGCTTGCGGGTGTTGGGCATGGCGACCGGGTCGTGCACGCGCAGCCTGGCGCCGGCGGCCTTCAGCTTTTCGATCAGGCGCAGTGCGGGCGCCTCGCGCAGGTCGTCGGTGTTGGGCTTGAAGGCCAGGCCCCAGATCGCCAGCGTCTTGTCGTGCAGCACCCACAGCTCGGACTCGATGCGCTGGTAGAAGCGCTCGAGCTGCGACCTGTTGGTGTCGCTGATCAGCCGGATCATGGGCGCGTCCACGCCCAGTTCCTCGCTGATGTGCGCCAGCGCGTCGACGTCCTTGGGGAAGCAGCTGCCGCCGTAGCCGATGCCCGCGCCGAAGAAGTGGTGGCCGATGCGCTTGTCGAGGCCCATGCCGTGCACCACCTGCTCGATGTCGGCGCCGCTGGCCTCGCACAGGCGCGACAGCCAGTTGGCGTAGGTGATCTTGAGCGCCAGGAAACTGTTGCTGGCGTGCTTGATCAGCTCGGCTGAGCCCACGCTGGTGACGACGATCGGGCAGTTGAAGCCGCCGTAGATCTCGCGCAGCAGGCTTTCGCCCTTGGCGGAATCGACGCCCACCACCACGCGATCCGGGTTCAGGGTGTCGTAGATCGCGCTGCCTTCGCGCAGGAACTCGGGGTTGCTGGCCACGTCGAAGTGCACGTCGCCGCGCACGTAACGGCTGATGGTGCGGCGGATGCGCTCGCCGGTCTTGATGGGCACGGTGCTCTTCTCGATCACCAGCCGGTAGTCTTTCAGGTTTTCCGCGATGGTGCGGGCGACCTTTTCGACGTAGCTCATGTCAGCCTTGCCGCGCTCCGTGCTGGGCGTGCCGACGCAGATGAAAACGGCCTGTCCGAACTCGACGGCGTCCTCGGTGCGGTCGCTGAAGACCAGTCTCCTGCTGGCCACGTGCTTCTGCAGCAACTCGGGCAGATCGGGCTCATAGAACGGCACTTCGCCCTTCTTCAGCCTGGCGAGTTTTTCCCGGTCGTGGTCGACACACAGCACCTCGTGGCCCTTCTCGGCGAAACAGACGCCGGTGATCAGGCCGACGTGACCGGAACCGATAACGCTGATCTTCATCGCTGTCTCCGCAAACCGCCGCGCAGCCTAGTTTGGGCAGCCGCAAGGGGAAGGGTTGAGGTCGTACCGGGCCGGAAGACGTGCTTATCGCAGCAGTCCTGCCGAGCCGGTGGGGGCGCGGAACGCGGCCGAGATACTGAGGTAAAAGCCCACGTCGCCGTCCACCGCGTCGCGCACGAAGACGAAGCCGAGGTCGAACGCCTCCAGCACCCGGCGCGTCAGCTCAACGCGGGTGTCGCGGAACTTGCCCTGCTGCAGGTCGTATTCCTGCTTCACGCCGATGCGGTACAGCTCGGAGACCGCCAGGTTCGCCTGCACGCCGACCACCTGGTGCTGTCCCTTCAGCAGCCGGTAGTAGATGCTGGCCTGCCCGAAACTCAGCACGTCGAAGCGGAAGCTGCCCGAGGCGCGGTTGACGTTGCCGGTGAACGTGTCGATGAACATGTTGCCCGCGATCGCGAAGCCGGGGGCCGGGCGCCACACGGCCGCGAGCTCGAGGTCGCCGAAGTTGCGGTCGCCGTTGTCGCGGCGGCGGTTTGGATAGATGGGCAGCTCGGCCATCAGTTCGAAGTAGTCGACGGTGCGGCGCTCTTCGCCCCAGCCCTGGCGGGTCTGCAGGCGCTCACGGAAGCCGACGCGCACTTCATGGAACTCGTCCAGCGTGTCGACCGGGTCCAGGGGCACGAAGCCGCGGCCGGGGATGTCGTCGAGGCTGTTGTAGACGATGTTGGTGTAGCGCACGAAGGGAGCGAACACGTGGCGCAGGCCGTCGATGGCCAGGCCGGGGACTTTCACGTCGCCGAAGGTGCCGGTGAAGAAGGTCTGGAAGTTGACGCCGAAGAAGGGCAGGAAGCGGTACAGGATGCCGCCCGCGTGTTCGTCGCCGGGGCGCAGGCCGGGGAAGGTGCCGTCGGCGCTCAGCGAGGGTCGCGAGGCGTCTTCGTCGAACTTGAGGTGCGTGGTGGCCACCGTGGCCCGGGCGCCGACGAAGGGGTCAAGCGCCAGGGGGCCGAGTTCGAAGGGCAGGTTGAACCACGAGGTGCTGTCGGCGCGGATCGTGGCGATCTCGCTGCGCGGGTCGCCGTCGCCCGGCCGGAAGCGCAGCACGCTGGCGTCGGTGCGGCTCGAGAACTGCAGGCCGAAGTCGCCCAGCGCTACCCTTGACGTGTCAAAGCCGAGCTTCGGCAGGTACTCGGTCTTGTTCTGCCAGGGGTGAAGCTTGGGCTCGACCAGCAGGTAGAAGTTCAGGTTCTCGTAGCGCCTGGTCAGCTGGATGAAGCTGTTCTCGGGCTCGTTGTTGTCGTACTCCGGCTCATAGAACTCGCGGCGGAAGTTGCGGTCACTGGAGTAGTTCAGCAGGTGGTCGAACTGCCAGCCGTCGCCGAAATGCTGCGAGTACGCGCCGTAAAAGCGGCCGCGGCTGTGCTTCTCCACGGGGTACCAGCCCAGGTCCTCGGCGCGGCTGCGCTTGTCGCCCGGGTCGTTGATGTACAGGCTGCGCACGCTGGCGGCCCCGAAGTTGCGGAACGCGCTGACCCCGCCCCAGTCCAGGTTCACCCCCAGGCCGAGGCCGCGCCGGCTGAAGAAGTCGATCTGCGGCCCGATCTGCAGCGGGTTGAAGGGCGGCTCCGGGTCGGCAAAGAAGTCATAGGTGGCGATCGCGTCGATGTAGGTGCGGAACGCGTACCCGAAGCGGCTGTTGGTGATGAACTCGAGCTGGCGGATCGGGAACTGGCTGTCGATGTCGTAGGCGTAATCGTTCACGGGCAGGGTGAGCAGCGGGTAGTCCAGGATGCGCACCCCCGGCCGCGTCATGTAGATGGTCTGGCGCACGCTGGTCAACCGGATCGTCAGGCTTTCCGCGTACAGCGAGTAGGAAGCCACAGCCAGCGAGCTCGAGCTCACGCTGCCTTCCTCCAGCTCAATCTCCTGCAGGGCTTCGCTCAGGCTCACGATGCGAAGTTCCTGGGCGCGCGCAAAGAGGCGCAGGCCCTGTTCCTGCGGCAGCGACTTCTGCCGGCCCGCGGGCTGCGGTATGGCGTCCTCTGAGGGCGCCGCGCCCACGGATTCGTCGCGCGTGGCGCCGGCGGCCGAGTCACCCGCCGCGCCCACGCCGATCCCGGTCTTGATGGGCACGCCGCCCGGTGAATCGACGGCCTCCTCGGCCGATGAGTGCACGCGGGCATTGGAGATGCGCCCGCTGAGCTTCAACTCCTCGCGGGTATCTTTCCCGCCCTTGGCGTTGTAGGTGACGATCCTGCTGCGCGAGAAGTCCAGGAACACGCGGTCGGCGCGCACGGTGACGTAGCCGGCGCCCACCGAGTATTTGATCCAGATGTTGCCCTCGCCGTAGAACTGCAGGTTCTTGATGCCCCTGGTCATGGCCAGGAAGGGGTCGTTCTCGATCTCGGCTTCGTCGGAGCCTTCGGGCGGCTCGAACCACACCAGCGCGCGGTCGGCCAGCAGCAGCAGTTTGCGCTCTTTGGCCGGGTCGGTGCTGCCGTCGTGGTAGTGCATGCGCACCGCGTAGGGCAATGCCACCACGAACGGGCCGTCGTCCCCTTCGCGCCACCATTCGGAGAAGGTTTCCTGCTCGTCGTCGACGATGAAGCTGATCTCGACTTCGCCGGCCGGACTGGTCTCCTGCGCGAACAGGCCCGCGGCCAGCAGCGCGGGCAGAAGCAGGCAGAGCAGAATGTAACGCGCGTGCGTCATTCGGGCCCGAGGAAGGGGGCCGCCACCCTACTAGAACTCCGTGGTCAGTGGCCAGAGGTCAGGGAAAGACGAAGGCCCCCTCTGGCCACGCCCATCGCGAGGATCCCTGAGCTCTGTCCCCCAACCTCTGACCTCTGACTTCTGACCTCTGAATCAGCTCGGCCAGTTCAGCGCGATCGCGTCGCAGCACAGCTTCAGGTTCACGTTTCCGTCGAGGGCTTCGCGCAGATCGTCGAGTCTGTGCAGCGAGGCGGCCAGCCGGTCGGCGCTGTGCGCCTCACTCTGCACGACGCGGGTCAGGGGCTTCAGGTCGGCGCAATGCAGACTGGCCAGCATGCGGTCGCGCAGCGCGGCGCTGAGCAGCGCGATGATCTCGCGAAGCTGCACGCGCTTGGCCTCGCTGTCGTCGCCACCCTGCACGGCGCCCACCAGCGTATCCGCGGCATGGAAAGGATCGTTGCCCACGGCCTTCAGGAAGTCGCGCACGGTGTCCAGCACGCCGGCGTCGGCCATGCGGCGCAGTCGGCCGGGGCTGCCCTGCGACGCGCGGATCAGCACGGCGCGCGATTCGGGATTTACCGGCAGGCCTTCCCAGCCGCGACTGACCTCGGCTACCAGTTCATCGCTCAGCGGCGAAAAGCGCACCGACTGGCAACGCGAAAGAATGGTAGGCAGCACCTGCGAAAGGTTCTCCGCCAGCAGCACGAACACCAGGTCGGCCGGCGGTTCCTCCAGCGTTTTCAGGAACGCATTGGCCGAGCTGTCGTTGAAGCGGTCGGTGTCGGCCACGATGAAGGTGCGTACGCCTGGCTCCAGGCGTTTTTTGGCGGCCTCGTCCACGATCTCGCGCACCAGCTCAACGGGGAAGGCGGTCTTGTCCTCGGGCTTGGACCAGCTTCTCACGCTGGGGTGTACGCCCCTGGCGATGCGCGCGCATTCGTTGCAGGCGCCGCAGGACCAGCCGCCCTGCGGCGAGTCGCAGCGCAGGGCGGCCGCGAACTCCAGCGCCATGGCGGACTTGCCGATGCCGTCAGGCCCGATGAACAGGTAGCCGCCGTTTGCCTTGCGGGCGGCGATCACGCGCTTGAGCCAGGTGCGGACCTGGTCATGGCCTTGAGGACGGAACAGCACGTCAGTCATGGCCTGATTGTGATTTCAGCGGTACGGATTGGAATGGCCTGCGTATGCCCGGGCGCGTGGTAGCTCCAGAGGCCACGCAAATGCGCGGTTGCGCGGGTGTGATTCAATCCAAAATCCAAAATCTAAAATCCCGAATCGCAAGCGGCTTGACCGCTGCGGGCTTCCTTTACAGACTCGCGCGCCCTGACGCAGGAAATGCCATGGCCGAATCGCCCAAAGAAATCCGCAAGCGCATCCGCTCGGTGACCTCTACCAAGAAGATCACCAAGACCATGGAACTGGTAGCTACCAGTAAAATGAAGCGCGCCCAGGACCGCGTGCAGGCGGCCGGCCCGTACACCGAGAAGCTGAACGAGATCATCAGCGCGATTGCCGCCGGCGGCGCCAACCTGGACCTGCCGCTGCTGCAGAAGCGCGGCGAAGTCAAGAAGGTCGCCCTGGTGCTGCTGACCGCCAACCGCGGCCTGTGCGGCGGTTTCAACGCGAACCTGATCAAGCTGGCGAAGCGCACCTACGCGGCCGAGAAGGCGGAAGGTCGCGAGATTCAGCTGACCTGCGTGGGCAAGAAGGGCGCCGGCACGCTGCGCTTCCAGGAGTACCCGATCCATCGCGTGATCACGGACATCCCGGACAAGGCGACTTTCGCCGACGCGCACCGTGTGGTGGACCCGCTGGTCGAGGACTTCGTCAACGGCGTGGTCGACGAAGTGCTGGTGGTGTACCCGCACTGGCAGGGCATCGGTGCACAGCCGCCGACTGTGAAGAAACTGCTGCCCATTGAGCCGCCCCAGGCCGAAGAAGGTGATGAATCCAGGCTCAATTTCATCTTCAGCCCGCCGGCCGGGCAGATCCTGGCCGACCTGCTGCCGCGCTACGTGACGCAGACCATGTACACCATGCTGGTGATGAGCCACGCCGGTGAGCAGGTGGCGCGCCGCACCGCGATGAAGAGCGCGACTGACAACGCATCCGAAATGATCACGCACCTGACCCGCACGCTCAACCGCGCGCGCCAGGCCCAGATCACCCAGGAAATCGCCGAAATCGTCGGCGGCGCCGCGGCCCTGCAGAAATAGAGCCCCGCCCGAAAGGGTGGGGACGCCGCGCCTGCGCGGCGAACTGGTCTCCGTCTCAGCTGTGTTCGTTGCCGCCTTCGGCGGCTCCCCGGCCTTTCGGCCGGGGCTCTACCCACAGTGTTCTTGCTCCCAGCTTCTCCGGCTTCAGGCCTGCGGACTTGCCCAGCAGGTGCACACGTTCGGGTAGCTCGATTTCAAAATGCCACTCGTCTGCACGGCCGCCAAGTTCACGCACGCGTTCTGACCACTCCTGCCACCAGGGCGCGATGCCTGTGGCCAGGGGCTCCAGCACCAGCAGGCGGCTGCCGCCCTTGACTTGCCTCTCCAGTTCGCGCCACAGGCGTTCGCGGTCGCGTTCATCGAGTTCATTGATGGTGAACGCGGCCACGATTCCCAGCGGCGGCTTCGGCCAGCGGTACCGGGCAATGTGGCAGCGCACGATGCCGCCGCGCACGCCCAGGTCCTTGAAGGTGAAGGCCGCCTCGCGCGCGACGTCAGGATCCAACTCCACGCCCACCACGTTGCCGCCGCTGTGCAGCGCCCACGCGGCACCCGCCACACCGCTGCCGCAGCCGAGATCAACAAGTGGCATCGGCGTCTCGCCGATGGCCGCAGCTCCCAGCGCCTTCAGCACTTCCCGCACGATCACGAAATGCCTCGGCGCATAGTAGCAGGCGAAGGCGGCCTGCTTGCCGCGGCCTTCCAGCGCCTTGCCGCGCAGGCGCGTGCGGCGCTGCACGTAGTCGCGCGTGAGCGCCTTCAGTGCGCGCGCGATTTCCTGGTGGGTCAGCTCACCGAGCCAGCGCTGAAACAGCTTGTTGATCCAGTTTTCGAAGGGGTCGGTCATGGCACGGAACAGGAGCGCGACCTGCGCGACGTAGCGCTCGCGAAGTTGTGAGCGCAAGCGAGGGGTCAGCCTACCCTTAGTGGCTCGGGTGCTTACCCGTCGCTGGCGCTCCGGGCTCCTGTCTTCATAAGCGATCCAGTTCGTCCGGCTTGCGCGTCCACTGGTTGGTTGGGGCGTCTCCGGTGTTGAGTGTACTCGCCGGCTCGAACAGCAGCACGCTGCATGGTGTGACGGCCACGGGCTTGTGCTCGACGCCGTGGGGGACGACGCAGAACTCTCCCGGCTTCAGCTCGATGGTGCGGTCGCGCAACTCAATGTTGAGGCGGCCTTCAATCACGTAGAACAGCTCGTCCTCAACGTCGTGCTTGTGCCAGACGTATTCACCTTCGAACTTGGCCAGCTTCACGAACTGGCCGTTGAGCTCAGCCACCACGGTGGGGGACCAGGGCTTGGTGATTTTCGCCAGCTTCTCGGCCAGGTTGACCTTCTGCATGGTTATCGGAGCGCCGTGCGCTTGAGCGTCCAGAACAGCCAGTTGGCTGAAGTGGCGCAGGTGGCGACTTCCCAGCCATCACGCCCAAGCTCGGTCAACAGTTGCACCACGGCGGCGTACTCGCCGCGGGCGGACTTGGTTTCGCCGCCGGGCAGGTCGGCGCGCAGTGCGCCCTGGTCCCAGAGCCATTCGACGGTGGCGTACTCGAAGCGGTTCATCTGATTCCTTTCGAAGAGGATTGCTGATCATCCCGTGCGGGTGATGTATGCGCCAGAGATTTGCGGGTGGAAAAGCCCATGTGCGTGCAGTGCGCTTCCGGAGATCTTTGCCGTTTCGGGCTGGCTGATGAAGGCGCAGGAGTAACCACGAATCGCCCTGGAATGGCTGAAAATGGGCCACGACAGGAAAGTGGTCAATTTCCAGGCTGAATTTCTGAACCTGTCCAAACCGCCGCCGTTGAATCAGCACGCCGTACATCGAAGGTGAGGCAGGGTGTCCGGCGACGTTCTTTCATTTCTTTACCAGGAGGAGGTGTCACATGTCGTACACACGTTGTCGACTGGGCCGACAGCTCGTCCTAACTGCTGTACTGCTTGCAAGCGTCGGGCTTGCCGCCAGCACAGCGTCCGCACAGGCTATCGGGAGCCAGGCGGGCAACATTCCGTTTGCTGATCAATGGCAAGTGCCGGCCGGCGTCAACGAACTGAATGACTACTTCGCAGCACCCGGTTACATCACAATGTTGGAGTTGTGGGGGATCAACTGAGGGATCTGCCAAAGTGCAGTTCCGCACTTGAACTCGCTTCACAACAACAATGCAGGCTCGGACTTCCAGATCATTGCCGTGAGCATGGTCGGCTGGTCCGGCTGCACCGCCAATTCCCAGATCTGGTCGACCGCCCAGGCCTGGGGCTCGCTGTATGGCATCGCGGCGGCCAGCTCGGTTCCGGCCTACTACTACCCGAGCGGCAGCCTCAGTTTCGGTACCAGTTGGGTGTTTGACCGCACAGGCAAACTGCTCTGGACTGGTCCCGGCACCCAGGTGACAGACACCATGGTGCAGGGCTGGATTTCCAGCTCAGGCGGCGGCGGTGGAGGCGGCGGCGGCGGCGGTAACAACCCGCCCGTTGCCAACGCCGGCGCCAACCAGAACGTGTTTGAGGGTGCCACGGTCGTCCTGAGCGGAAGCGGCAGCTCCGACCCGGACGGGGATACCCTCAGCTACTCCTGGACGCAGACCGCCGGCCAGACCGTCAGCCTGCAGGGCGCCAACACCGTGTCGGCCAGCTTTGTGGCGCCGACGGTGGGGGCGGTGCGCACCTACACCTTCCGGCTGACTGTCAATGACGGTAATGGCGGAACCGACACGGATGACGTGACGATCACGGTCACGCCCTCCAACTATCCGCCCAATGCCAACGCGGGGCCGGACCAGGGCGCGGTGTTCAACGCCTCGGTGATGCTGAACGGCACCGCGAGCACGGACCCGGACGGCGATCCGCTCAGTTACAACTGGGTGCAGGTCGGCGGCACGCCGGTCACACTCAGCAACGCCGGCACGCCCTCGCCTTCCTTCACGGCGCCCGGTGTCAACGCGACGCTTGAGTTCGAGTTGACCGTCACGGATACCTCGGCCGCATCGGATACCGACCGCGTGAAGGTGCACGTCAACGCGACGGGCACCATCCCGGTTGACATGTCCGGCGCGGGCGCCGGTGGCGGCGGAGCCGGCTGCGCCTCCGGCAGCGGAAGCAGCTATGCGTTGTTCCTGGTCGTTGCGCTGCTCGGCCTGGCGACACTGCCTCGTCGCCGCAGGGCCTGATGCCTGCACATGACCAAACGGAGAAGAGGAGCCCGTCGTCAAGGCGGGCTCTTCTTTTGTGCGGACCTGGGCTGTTGTCACCGACGTACTGGTGGCACAGAACAGTTGCAGTCAGCGTCGGGTGGCGCCGACAATCCTGTCGGCGGGCGCGCCGATTCCGGCGCGACAAGTCGGCTTCGCTCCGCTCAGCCGGCCCGACAAGATTGTCGGGCCCACACAATGATCAACGATGATGAGTCGTTCACGCCAGGTGCTTCAGCTTCTCGCGCAGCTTTTCACGGCCGCGGTGCAGCCTTGAGCGCACGGTACCGGGCGCGATCTTGAGCGTCTCGGCGATTTCCTCGTAGCTGAGGTCCTGCAGGTCGCGCATCACCACCACGTCGCGGTACTCGTCGTCCAGCTCGTCAATGGCGGCGCGTACCAGCACCCCGAGGTCGGCCGCGGCTACGGCGTCGTCGGGGGTGCGCTGGTCGGCGCCGGGCTCGGGCATGCCCTCGATGTTCAGGCTGGTTTCGGTCTGGCTGCCGCCGCGCTTCTGAGCCCGTTCGTGCCGGTAGTGGCTGGTGATCAGGTTCATGGCGATGCGGTACATCCAGGTGCTGAAGCGCGCGCGGTCTTCATAGGTGTCAATGGCGCGGTAGGCCTGGATGAAGGCCTCCTGGGTGATGTCCATGGCCTTGTGTTCGTCGTGCACTTGGCGCAGCACGCTGGCGTAGATGCGATCCTGGTTGGCCTGCACAAGCTGGCCGTAGGCGTCGCCGTCGCCTTTGCGCGCCCTGGCAATCAAGGCCAGTTCGGCATCCTTATCGTGGGCCATAGGACGCGAAACTGCCTTGTTTGCCGGCATCTTGTCAACTGCGTCTGTGATGACCCTCAACACGGCGCACCAGTAAGGCGCCGCCCCGGGGAAGTTTCAGCGGCGCCAACAGGTAATACCGGCCGAAGGGCAAAAGGGTTCACGGAAAAACGCGTCTGAAACCGCAAAGGTCAGCGAACGCCCGCCAATCAATTGCTTCGCGGTCCTTTGCGGTTAAACAGCTTTTGCAGTTGCAGCCGGTTCGTCGCTACAATCCGGACCCAAGGAGTCCTCAATGCTGAACCGTGAAGAGTCGAAGGCGCTGGTTGACAAGGTGATCAAGCTGGCGGATGCCGAGCAGGTTGAAGCAATCGTCTTCTCCAGCACCACCAACAGCACGCGCTTTTCAAGCAACGTGATCACCCAGAACGTCGGGCTTACCAACCAGACCCTGCGCCTGCGCGTGATCAACGGCAAACGGCAGGGCGTCGCCAGCGTCAACCAGTTCGACGACGCCAGCATCAAGCGCTGCGTGCAGTCGGCGCTCACGGTTGCCCGCGTCGCGGCCGAGGACCCCACGTTGCTGCCGCTGATCGACAAGCAGCCGCAGTACGAGCAGGTCAACGCCTGGCACGAGGGCACGGCGAAGTTCACACCCGCGCAGCGCGCCGAGGCGATTGGCAAAGTGCTGGCCGACTACGACAAGCGCGGCCTTGAGGGCGCGGGCATTTTCGACACCGACGAGGGCGCGGTCGCCTACGGCACCAACACCGGCGTGTTTGCCTACAAAGCCGGCACCAAGGCCGAATTCAGCGTCAGCGCGTTTCTAGACAAAGGTAGCGTCGAGGGCTGGGCGGAGGCTTTCTCGCTCGACGTCAACAAGGTCGACACATGGGCCGCGGGCCAGCGCGCCGCCGAAAAGGCCGAGCGCGGCATCAAACCCCAGGCCATCGAGCCGGGCGAGTACCCGGTGATCTTCGAGCCCGCGGCCGTGGCCGAGATGATGCTGTTCTGGGGCTGGCTGACGGCCAACGGCCTGGCGTTCGCGGAAAAGCGCAGTTTCCACCGCGGCGAGCTTGGCCAGCAGATCCTCGACAAGAAGCTGACCATCGTCGAGAACCCCTATCATCCGGAACTCGGCGGCACGCCCTTCGACATGGAAGGCTTCGCGACCCAGAAGGTCACGCTGGTGGAAGGCGGCACGGTCAAGGCCGTGGTGCACGACCGCCGCAGCGCGGCCCTGTGCGGCCAGCAGAACACCGGCCACGCCAGCCAGCAGCCCAGCGCCCAGGGCGCCGGGCCCGGCAGCCTGGTGGTAAGCACCGGCGACCAGAGCGTCGAGCAGATGATCGCAAACACCAAACGCGGCCTGCTGGTGACCAAGCTGCATTACACCAACGTAGTGAACCAGCAGGAGGTCAGCATCACCGGCATGACGCGCGCCGGGACCTTCATGATCGAGGACGGCAAGCTGACCCACGCCGTGAAGAACATGCGCTTCACGCAAAGCCTTTTGTCGGCGCTGGCGCACATCGACGCGATTGGCAAAGAGGCCCACGCCACAGGCGGCGCACTGTTCGGCGGCAACTTCGTGGTGCCGGCCATGAAGCTGAGCAAGTGGCGGTTCAGTTCGCCGACGGGATTCTAAAACGATGCAGAATTGAGGATTCAGGATTCAGCTTGGAAGCGTGCTGAATCCTGAATTCACAATCCTGCATTCCTTAGTCCGGCTTCTTCAGGTTGTATTCGCTGATCTTGCGGTCCAGCGTCGGGCGCGAGATGCCCAGCAGGCTGCTGGTTTCCTTCTTGTTCCAGCCGGTCTGCTTCAACACCTTCTCGATGTGACGCGCCTCCATGCCGGCCAGTGAACTGTCGGCGTTGGGCGGCACGATCTCGTCGGTGCTGCTGGGCGCGACCGCCAGGCGCAGGTCGTCGGCGCGGATCATGTCGCCGGGCGCCGCCACGCTGGCGCGCTTGATTACCGCGCGCAGCTCGCGCACGTTGCCGGGCCAGTTGTGCGCCTGCATGCGCTGCATGGCCACAGGCTCGATGCCCTTGATATGAGTGCCAAAGCGCTCGTTGCACTCCTTGATGAAACGTTGCGCCAGCGGCTCAATCTCCGCCTTGCGTTTGCGCAGGGGCGGCACCTCGATGGTGAACTCGTTCATGCGATAAAACAGGTCTTCGCGGAACTTGCCGCTGGTCAGCAGCTGCTCCATGGATCGGTTCGTCGCGGCGATGATGCGCACGTCCGTGTGCAGGGTCTGCTCGCCGCCCACGCGCTCGAACTGCCGGTACTCGAAGGCGCGCAGCACCTTGGCCTGGGCCACGGAGCTCATATCGCCAATCTCATCCAGAAACAGCGTGCCGCCGTCCGCCAGCTCAAATTTGCCTCGCCGCAATTTGTCGGCGCTGGTGTAGGCGCCCTTCTCGCTGCCGAACAGCTCGGCCTCCAGCAGCGTGTCGGGAATCGCGCTGCAGTTCACGCTCACGAACGGCTTGTTGTGGCGGCGTGAAGCGTTGTGAATCGCCTGGGCGATCAGGTTCTTGCCGGTGCCGGTTTCGCCCAGCAGCAGGATCGAGACGTCCTTGCTGGCCGCGCTGGCCGCCAGCCGCAGCGCTTCGCGGAACTCCTCGCTGTTGCACACCAGCGACTCGAAGGTCACGCCCACGGAACGGTATGCGCTGGTAATGGTTGGCTGGTCTTGTACTGACATGAATTCCCGGCCGTGATAGCTTTCGTGAGCGACGAAGCCCCAAGGCCCTTTAGTAATAGTCAATCCCGGACACATGCGCAACGCCTGCATCCTGCTGATTGTTCTGCTTTTCGCGGCGCCCCTTGCGGCGCAGGAGGCCACGAAGGTCGTGGTGCTCGGCGTTGACGCGCTCGACAAGCGGCTGATGGACCAGTGGCAGCAGGCCGGCGACCTGCCCAACTTCAGCAAGCTGGCCGAACAGGGGCATTACGACGCGCTCGAGACCTCCTACCCGCCCATGAGCCCGGCCGCGTGGTCCACCATGACCACCGGCCTGAACCCTGGCAAGACCGGCATCTTCGGCTTCATCAAGCGCAAGGAAAAGAGCTACGAGCCCGAGCTGTCGCTGGCCCGCGCCAACGAGCAGCCCCTGGCCGGCGGCAGCCCCTGGCTGCGCCTGCCGATCGCGCTGGGCGCCGCGCTGGGTGTAATCGCGCTCAGCCTGTTGTTCGGCAGGCTGCTGGCCCGCGCCACCCGCGGCCGTCGGCCGGTGCACCAGCTTGTGCCCGCCAGCCTGGTGCTGGCCATGGTGGCGGTTTCGCCGGCCGGTGCGTTGGATAACCGGCTGGCTGCGCTGTACGCCTTGGGCGGCATTGCGCTGGCGGCGCCGATATTCAGCTACCTGGCCGCGCGCAACGGCTACAAGCTGACGCGCTGGCTTTTCCCGCTGCTGGCCCTGTGGCTGGGCGTGTTCGCTTTCCTGAACAACCTGCCCGAGACCGTGCCGCAACCGGTAACTTCGCGCACCGGCACCACCTTCTGGAAGCTGGCCGACGACCACGGCCTGCGCGCCCGCGTGATCGGCGCGCCGGTGAACTGGCCCGCGGCCGAGGACTTTGCCGAGACGAAGATGACCACCGGCCTCGCCACGCCGGACGCCATGGGGACGTTCCACACCTACACGCTGTTCACCGAGCCCCACCACGAAGGCGTGGGCCGCCTGACCGAAATGTCCGGCCGTATCGAGAGCCTGGAGTTCGCGGCCGACGTCGCGCAGGCGCGGTTGCTGGGACCGCCGGCCAAGTTCAAGCGCGCGGAGTGGAAGAAATGGGAAGACGGCGAGCTGGCCCTGATGCCGCGCGAAGAGATCCCGTTCAAGGTCACACGCGCCGAAGGTGGGGGAGTGACACTGAGTTTCGGCGAGGCGTCGGTGGAAGAGCCTGAGTTCACGCTGCAACCCGGTGAGTGGAAACGCCACCTGCGGTTAAAATATCGCATCGGTGGGCTGTTCGACCTGCACGGCACGGTCAGCTTCAAGCTGCTGGCGGGCGGGCGCCAGGTGCGGCTGTACGCCACGCCGGTGAACTTTGACCCGAAGGAGCAGCTGCCGCAGTTCGCGGTTTCGCAGCCCCTCGAGTTCGGCGCTTGGCTGGCCGACCAGTACGGCATGTACGAGACGGTGGGCTGGGCCGAGGCCACCAGCGCTTTGCAGGACGGCGCCATCGACGACGGCACGTTCCTTGAAACCTGCCAGCTCAGCTTCGACGAAAAGCGCGCGCAGATACTGGGCCTGCTGGGCCGCAGCGACGAGTGGGATTTGCTGGTCGCCTTCACCTACGAGATCGACCGCGTCAGCCACATGATGTGGCGCCACTACGACGCGCGCCACCCCAACCACGACCCCCACGCGCCGGATGCATGGAAGACGGCGATCCACGACTTCTACGTGAAGTACGACGGCCTGGTGGGCGAGATCATGGCCGCGCTGCCGCCGAACACGCTGTTCATGGTTTGCAGCGACCACGGCTTCCTGCCGTTCTACCGCGCCGTGAACCTGAACCGCTGGCTGCGCGACAACGGCTACCTGGTGCTGAAGCACGACACCGGCGCGCCCACCATGGAGCAGCTATTCAACAGCGAGAGCGGCTACTACGAGCCCTACGACTGGGGCAAAACGCGCGCCTACGCGCTGGGGCTGAGCAAGATCTACATTAATTTAAGAGGCCGCGAGCCGGAGGGCATCGTGGACCCGGCTGACGCTGAGGGGCTGAAGAACGAAATCATCGCCAAACTCAGCGCGCTGAGAGACGACGAAGCGCACGGCTTCGCGCCCGTGATCAGCGGCGTGTGGCGGCGCGAAGAAATCTGGGAGGGGGAAAGGCTACCTGAGGCCGGCGACCTGCAGATCGGCTACGCGGCCGGCTATCGCGTGAGCTGGCAGACCAGTTTAGGCGGCGCGGACGAGCCGCTGATTTTCGACAACTTACGGAACTGGTCCGGCGACCACTGCAGCTTCGACCCCAAGCTGGTGCCCGGAGTAATCTTCAGCAACCGCAAGCTAGAGGCCAAACGCTACCGCCTGATAGACGTAGGCCTGACAGCGATCAACCATCTAGGCGTACCCATGCCGGAACTAGGCCCCAAAGACGGCCGTCCGTGGACGATCAGGTAAAGAGTTACGTTTGCCAGTCGGCGACATCGAAGTTGTAGGTGGTGAAGGTGCCGGTGGCCGGGTCGGCCGGTGTGCCAATTGTGCCGGTGGCTGACTGGCCCGGTGTCCAGTTGTCAAAGACGGCTGGAGCATACTCGCGCTCCAGTGTTTCGACCACCGCCTCGCGGCCGTCGGACAGCAGCAGGCGTTCGCCCGGCTGCAAGCGGCCCATCTCGACCCAGGCCTGGCGCGTGACGCTCCAGAAGGGGTGGTTGGGCGTGCCGACGAGTGTACTGTCCGGGTCAGCGTCACCGTCGCGAGAATCGTTGCCTTACTCTATTTTTGCCAGTTCCACCCTAACATCTTCGACAAGTTGCCGCAGCGCGGGTGTAACACCTTTGTCATCCGGTGTTGGGAATACGGCGATTTCTGTGTTCGACTCTCTTAGCTTTGGAACGAGTACGTCTAAAAGCGTGTCCAAATCGATTGCCCTTGGCTCAAAACCAGCCCACTCGCGCGTCGCACAGGCAGCTGCAAAATCCTCTGCGGGCCAAACCGGAAACGCTTCCTTTCCGTCGTCAGTCGCTGCTAACGCCCAACCTTTCGAGTAGAGTCCCCAGACCTGCCTTTGGTCCGCGGCCATCTTGACAAAGTGCAGGTACCGCTTAGGCGCTGTCTGGGCAACCAATGCATCGAACTTCTTCTGGTTCATCCTCATCTGAAAGTCCGCTCCGGATTTGCCCGTCCAAAGTCATCAAATTTGTGCTGCAGTCTGTGGAGGTCGCGATCCTGCAAGTTGGAGTACTTGTAGCTGTATCCTTTTGCGGCCTCCCGTCCACGTTCGTGCGCTAAGTCTTTCCCGGGTGGATTTCGAATAGAAGCCTTCTCGAAAACCCCAAAGTAGCGGTGTTTCGGGTGCCGATACAGTCGGCATGGACCTTACAAACGCGCAATGGGCTCTGATCGAGCCGCTG